>JGI26084J50262_1002234_pt1 | contig 10177 bp, 9 predicted proteins | sample SaaInl6LU_22_DNA_FD_50262 | JGI IMG/M metagenome (IMG submission 50262) | reverse complement strand
TGTGCGGGCGGAGAGACTCGAACTCTCACACCTTGCGGCACTAGATCCTAAGTCTAGCGCGTCTACCAATTCCGCCACGCCCGCTAATATTTCGAAAAATATTGGATGCAAAGATAAGTTTTATTTTTATAAAGTCCTAACTATCTAAGAAAAGTAACAGATTTTTTTTTGAGAATGATTATCTCGTTACATTTGGGTATTAATCAATAGCCAATGTTGTGTTGTAAAAAAGATACAAAATATTGGAATATCACTACCCATAGAAGTGCTTTACTGCAACAGTTGTGTGGAAAATTAAACATTTCAATACGATTATATTCAGAAATTCAATTTCAAAAAATATCGAATTCAGTTTCACGTTATAAACATCAATCAGTTTATTACTCCCACCAAATAAACCAACAAAGGGCTTAATTTTAATTATTTTCGAAGATTGAGAACCCTTGCGAAGGATTTTCATCACATGTAATAACCAATCTAACTAATAAAAATATACAACTATGTTTGATTCTAAAGAATTTGAAAAGTACGCAACAAAACACGCAGGAATAAATAGCAATGTCCTAAATGGATACGTGAATAATGTAACTCCCTACATTATTGAAGAAAGACAGCTGAATGTTGCACAAATGGATGTGTTTTCTAGATTGATGATGGACAGAATCATCTTTTTGGGAACAGGAATAAACGATCAAGTTGCAAATATTATTCAGGCTCAATTGTTGTTTTTGCAGTCTGTTGATGCAAAGAAAGACATTCAAATTTACATCAACTCTCCAGGAGGTTCTGTGTATGCTGGTTTAGGAATTTATGATACAATGCAGTACATCCAACCCGATGTAGCAACTATTTGTACAGGAATGGCAGCATCTATGGGTGCAGTATTGTTGTGTGCAGGAACAGATGGAAAAAGATCTGCACTGAAACACTCGAGAGTAATGATTCACCAGCCATTGGGAGGAGCTCAGGGTCAGGCCAGCGATATGGAAATCACATTGAAAGAGATTCAAAAACTTAAAAAAGAATTGTACACAATTATTTCTGATCACTCAAAACAAGACTACGACAAAGTGTGGGCAGACAGTGATAGAGATTACTGGATGACTTCGGGAGAAGCTAAAGATTACGGTATGATTGATGAAGTGTTGACAAGCACGCCAAAAAAATAAAAGCATGATCAAAATATTTCGTTCCCTGTTAGTTTTTATCGGGATTATTCTTGTTTCTAGTTCAGCCTGGACTCAACTTACCGAGACTTATACAGAAAAGTATAAGGCTTACCGAGATGGTTTAGAATTATATGACAAAGGTGCCTTTGGTGCTGCACAAGAAAAATTTGGATTTATAATTGAACAGATAAAAGATGAGCAAGATGAGATTCAAATAAGTGCCGAGTATTTACACGCTGTGTGTGCCTTGGAGTTGTTTCATAAGGATGCTCAATATTTATTGTCGCAATTTGCTTTAAAACATCCAGACTCGCCTAAAACGAAGAAGATATTCTTTTTGCTAGGGAATGATTATTACAGAAAGAAGAAATTTAAAGATGCTATTGAATGGTATGAAAAAGTGGACAAATATGATTTGTCTGAAGATGAGAAAACGGAGTATTTCTTTAAATTGGGTTACAGTTATTTCAATAGAGATGAGTTTGCGAAATCGAAGCAGGCTTTTTATGAAATAAAAGATCAAAAGGAATCGGATTATTACGGTCCTTCTCAATATTATTATGCTCATTTATCCTACCAAGATGAAAAATATCAAACCGCTTTAGAGGGTTTTAGAAATATAGAAAATGATCCAGGGTTCAGTCCGATCGTCCCTTATTACATTTCTCAAATCTTGTTCAAACAAAAAAAATACGACAAGGCAATTGAATATATTCCTACTGCATTGGCGGGCGAAGGGATAAAAAGAGAGGCAGAAATTAAAGGGATTTTAGGTTCTTCGTATTTCAAACTAAAACAATACAAGGAGGCAATTCCTTACTTGACCGATTACTTTACAAAAACTGCCAAGAAATCCATTGATGATTACTATCAATTAGGCTACTCTTATTATAAAACAGAGGAATATGCTAGTGCAATAAAATACCTAGGTAGAGTTGCATCCAAAGAAACTAAAAGAGCTCAGGTTTGTAATTTCTTGTTGGCCGAGTGTTATGTAAAAACAGACAAAAAGCAATTTGCAAAAACGGCTTTCAAAAGAGCTTATGACCTTGGTTTGGATGAGCAACTTACCGAAGATGCATTATTTGGTTATGCTAAAACAACTTATGAATTGAGCTACAATCCGTACGATGAAGCCACAGAGATTTTCCATAAATTTTTAACGGAATATCCTAAATCTACAAAAACGGATCAGGTGTATGAATACCTTCTTGATGTGTATACCACTACCAAAAATTATGAGGCGGCACTGCAGTCAATCAATAGGATAGAGGATAAGAATTATAAGATAAAAGAAGCGTTTCAGAAGTTGAGTTACAACCGAGCAACCGAGTTGTTTTACAAAAGAAACTACAAGGAAGCGATTAAACATTACGAAGACGTAAATACTTATCCCGTAAACACTCAGCTTACTTCTGAGAGTAAGTTTTGGATTGCAGAAGCTCATTACAAGCAAAAGAAATACAGCCAAGCAATTTCTGAATACCAAGCCTATAAATCGATGCCTGGTGCAGTAAATTCTGAACTTGCCAAGACCGTGGACTACAATGTGGGATATGGTTATTTCGAACAAAAAATGTATCCTCAAAGTATTTTGGCTTTCAGGAATTTCATTAAATCTTCTGATGATAAAGAAAAAATGAGCGAAGCTAATTTGAGATTGGGAGATGCTTACTTTTTGACTCAAAATGACGAAGAGGCTGTTAAGTATTATCAAAATGCCATTGACCTGAATCAGCAAAACGTAGATTATGCCTTGTATCAAAAATCGGTAAGTAGTGGTTATTTAGCCGATTATCCCGAAAAAGAAAGGTTGCTTAATTTGTTGTTGACGAATCATCCAAATTCCAATTATGCAACAAACACAGAATTTGAATTGGCTAATAATTATCGAATTCAAAATAAGAATGAACTAGCACTCAAGTTTTACAATCAAATTGCTGCTACGAAAGAGGGAACTTACCAAGAGAGAAAATCGAGGTTGGAAATTGGTGGTATTTATTTGAGAGGAAAGCAATACGAGAAAGCCGAATCTGCGTTTAAAACTTTAATTCAGAAATACCCAAAATCTGTAGAAGGTGAAGCGGCAGTGAATGAAATTGAGAAATCTTATTTGGCTCAAAATAAAATTGCAGAATTCCCCGATTTATTAACTTCATTGGGAGTGGAATATTCTCAATCTAAATTGGATTCTACTTTGTGGTATCCTGCAAATCAGGCGTATTTGAATGCAGATTGTGAAAATGCAATCAGTGGTCTTTCTGCTTATTTGAGCAAAATAGAAGCACCGAGAAATTATGTGACTGCACAGTTTTATTTGGGTGAATGTAATTACTTGAACAAAGAGTATGAAACAGCTTTGTACCATTACAATAAGGTAATTGAAAAGGATGAAAAGCACATGCTAGAAGCTTTGTTCCATGCTGCGAACATCAACTTTAGACTAAAAAACAATGAGGTAGCCAATAATTATTACACTCAATTGGAGAAAATAAATACCGATGAGCTCAAAATTCCTGTGATGAACAAAGGATTGATGCTAACACACTATCAGATGAAAAACTTTCCTGAGGCGGTAACTTATTCTACAAAGGTATTAGCAAAAAGTCAGTTGAGTAAATCTGAAAAGGAGGAAGCTACCATGATTCAGGCAAATTCTTACTACGAATTAGGCAATAATGAAGATGCTGCCATTTGGTACAAAAAAGTAGTGGCATTATCTACAGATATTGATAAAGCTGAAGCAGGATACAAGTTGTGCGAGATACGATACGCAAATAGTGAGTACAAGCAAGCAGAGGCTGAGATTTTTAGCTATTTAAAACAGAAGCCTTCCTATGATTTTTGGTTGGCAAAAGGGTACATTTTGTTAGCAGATGTATATGTTAAATTGGAAGATAACTTCCAAGCGAAAGCGACTCTTCAAAGTGTGATAGATTATTACAAAGGAGAAGACGATATTAAAACAATAGCACAATCTAAATTGGATGCGATTATAACGGCAGAAGAAGCTAAGGATAACAAAACCCCGGAATTGATCGAAATAGAAATTACAGAGTAAACCACAAGTATGAAAAGAATAGTTCAAAAGTCATTATTTATTTTTATCTCGTTGTATGCGTTCCAAGGTTTTGCTCAGAACGATACCATTATCGAAGAAATAGATGCTATCGGAAAAGGAAAAAGGAGCATTAAACCTACGCCAAAAGCGGGTTTAGTTCCTACTTTAATTGAGGATACTTCAAAAACTCAACTGAAATCAGAATTTGTGTTTTATGAATACACCGCACCTTCGGAGCTACAATTGGAACCGATATCTCCGGCTAAACTAAAAGTGATTCAACCGCTTGATAAATTAAAGAGAGGTTACGTGAAAGGTGGAATAGGAATGTATACCACTCCGCTTGCCGAAATATATTACAACTCGCTGAGGTCGAGAAATAGTAGTTGGGGAGTACAAGGAAGGCATATTTCTTCCAATAGCTCGCTCGAGAATACTGGTTTTAGCGGGTTGAGTGAAAACAAAGCTTCTGCCTACTATCAGCATTTTACTAAAAAAAGTTACTGGAAAGGAGAATTGAATTACAAGCGAGATGCCAATCACTTTTATGGTTTCAATCCCGAGGATACTGCGATAGAGAAAGAATCTATCAACCAGGCATATAATAATTTTGGGGCCAGAGTGTCAACCTCTACATTCGATACGGATTCTGGAGAATTGAATTATTCAGGTTCTTTGGCTTATTATAATTATTCGGACAAATACAATGCCCAGGAGAATAATGTGCTGTTGGATTTTAATGCTAAAAAGCTTATCAATTCGGAGCAATATTCGCTCGATTTTGGAGTAGACTTCAACAATTACAAAAGTCAAGAAGATATCTCAATGAATCCCTTGGTTTCCCTTGTTCCTGATCCAATTACGACCAACAATACAATTGTAAAAGTAATTCCATCGGTTATCACTTCGGGTAAGAAATGGTACGTTAAAGCTGGGATTGGTGTATTTGCTGATATTCAAGATAAAACTAAGTTTCATTTTTATCCCGAGATTGAGGCAAAGTATAATTTTCTCGATATTTTTATTCCTTACATTGGTATAAATGGAGGATTAGAAAGAAATTCTTTTAAATCGTTTACTCAAGACAATCCATTTTTACTGTCGCAAGTAAACTTGAAGAATACCAATACACGTTACAACATTTATGCTGGGGTAAGAGGAAGTATTTCCAATGCAATTTCGTTCAATGTACAGGTAGCTCGCAAAAGCATCTATGGACAAGCTTTGTTCGTAACAGATACACTGTATTCTATTGGAAATAAAATGAATGTACTCTACGATTCGATGGATGTAACGGAAGTAACAGCGCAAGTCATGTACGACAAAAGCGAAAAGTTAAGAGTATTTTTAAAAGGAAAATACAGCTTCTTTTCTCCGCTAAATCAGGCTCATGTATGGAATATTCCAGCACTTGATATTACTCTAGGAGGTGTATACGATTTGGCTGATAAAATATTGGTTCGCTCAGAAGTGTATTTTATTGGTGAACGAAAAGCAAGAGTGAATACATCTGGTGAAGGAGTAGCTATAGAGCCCGATGGTTCTTATTCAGTAAATCTTAAAGCTTTTGTAGATTTTAATCTTGGGTTTGAATACCGATACAGCAAAACAATTTCTGCTTTTGTCAATTTCAACAACTTGATAAGTCAGCGTTATTTAATGTATTATCAATATCCAGTTCAGGGAATTAACATTATGGGAGGAGCTACTTTGAGATTTTAATAAAAATTTTTAGTCGAAAATTTCGTCACTCAGTTCTTCACTTGTTTCTTGAACCTCTTCGCTTACCTTCACTTTTACTGGTTCTTCTGAATCAACAAGGTCAGGTTTAGCTAGGATAATAGCGATTGCTGCAACTAAAATAACAACTACGGCTAAAATAAATTTTTTAGATTTTTTCATTTTTATTTTAAATTGATTGAGTTCTAAATTAATAAATTTTCATTGATTTTCGCTTTCCTTTTTTATAGTCCACTAAAATTTGAAAAATAGAAAGAGCTCATCGAGGTACTTAGCAGCTGGTTTTCTTATTTGGTGTGAGATTATCTTGTAACTTTGCAACAAATGCCCTTGAGATGAAAGCTTTGATAGAAAACTGGATAAAAATTAAGCCTTATTTTGTGGATATTTGGCAATATCTCTTAATTATTGTCATCTTTATCATTGCAGCACTATTTGTACTATAAATTATGATTACAGTTAAAAAATTCACCTTCAATCCTTTTCAGGAAAATACATACCTGCTTTTTGACGAAACAAAAGAGTGCGTAATTATAGATCCGGGATGTTATGAATCGCATGAGGAAGAAGAACTTATTCGGTTTATTGAGTCAAATGAATTAAAAGTCGTAAAACTATTATCCACACACAGCCACATCGATCATGTGTTGGGAAATAAGTTTGTGATGGAAAAATATGGAGTAGATTTGCACATTCACTCCAAAGATTTAGAAACATTAATGGCAGTAGAAACCTATGCTGCAACTTATGGTTTTATGAATTATCAGCCTTGTGTTGCTCCACACAATTTTTTGGAAGAAGGTAAATATGTTTCGTTTGGGAACTCGAGTTTAGAGATAAAATTTGTGCCAGGTCATGCACCGGGTCATATAGTTTTTGTAGCGCAAGACGAAAAATTTGTAATCAATGGAGACTGCCTGTTTCAAGGAAGTATTGGCAGAACAGATTTGCCGGGAGGAGACCATCAGATTTTGCTTGATAGTATAAAACGAGAGTTGTTTGCGTTGCCAGATAATTTTGTTGTGTATTGCGGTCACGGGCCCGAAACAACGATTGGGCATGAAAAACAACACAATCCTTTTTTAAAGTAACTCACTTTTATGATAGATAAGAATAAAAAAATAGAATACATAGAAGAAAAAGCTTTGTTGGTTGGTGTAATTACCCAACAACAAAGCGAAGATGATGTGCGCGAATACTTGGATGAGTTAGCTTTTTTGGCCGAAACGGCAGGAGCAGTGACTCACGGAAGGTTTACACAAAAGGTAGAGTATCCCAATCCTAAAACCTTTGTAGGAAAAGGAAAACTAGAAGAAATAAGACGTTATGTGAAGTCTAATTCTATTGATTTGGTAATTTTTGATGACGAATTATCGCCTTCGCAACTTCGTAATATTGAACGAGAATTAGAAGTAAAAATATTGGATAGAAGCGGATTGATTTTAGATATTTTTGCGAGCAGAGCCCAAACTTCTCATGCTCGAACTCAAGTTGAATTAGCACAATATCAATATCTACTTCCTAGACTTACCAAAATGTGGACTCACCTCGATAGGCAAAAAGGAGGGATTGGGATGAGAGGACCTGGTGAAACTGAAATAGAAACAGACAGACGAATTATTGGCGACAAAATTTCCTTACTAAAAAAGAAACTGGAGAAAATAGACAAGCAAAAATTCACCCAGAGACAAAACAGAGGAAAAATGGTAAGGGTTGCTTTGGTTGGGTACACCAATGTTGGTAAATCTACTATTTTGAACTTACTGGGGAAAGAAAAAGTGTTTGCCGAAAATAAATTATTTGCTACTCTGGATACCACAGTGCGTAAGATTGTATTCCAGAACATTCCTTTTTTATTAGCCGATACAGTAGGTTTTATTCGTAAGTTGCCTCACCAGTTGGTAGAGTCATTCAAATCTACTTTGGATGAGGTGAGAGAGGCTGATTTATTGTTGCATGTGGTTGATATTTCTCACCCAGCTTTCGAGGATCATTTTAATACAGTAAACGAAACTCTAAAGGAAATTGAGGCGATTGATAAACCCACTATTTTGGTGTTCAATAAAATTGATGCTTTTTCGTATATCAAAAAGGATGAAGATGATTTGACTCCTGTTTTGAGAGAAAACATTTCGCTCGAAGAACTCAAAAACACTTGGATGAATCGAATGAATGAAGATAATTGTATCTTTATTTCGGCACACGAAAGATTAAACATTGAAGAGCTAAGAGAAAAAATGTATGCCCAAGTAAAGAAAATACACATTACAAGATTTCCTTACAATGATTTCTTGTATCAGAATTATGAGGAGCAGTAATTAATTACACTACATTTTTAATATCACGTGTCATCCTGAACTTAATTCAGGATCTTTATTCATTGAAATATTGCTAATAGCGAACGTGAAATATGCTCTGCAAGATTCTGGATCGAGTCCAGAATGACAGATGAAAATAAAATGAAAACAAAAACCAACATATCACTTTCCATAATAGGGTTACTCCTAATCCTAACAGCCTGCACAACTCTCAAATCGACTCAAAAACCTACAGAAACCACTTCGTTTATTTCGCAAGACAAACTGGGTAATATCTACAAAATTACCGACATGAAAATTGTGAAATATTCCAGTGAATTAGATACCATTCAGTCGAATTCTATTTTTAGTAGCGGAACAATTAGTTCATTAGACACACGAAATCCCATGCAGCTGATGTTGTTTTACAAGCAACAACAAGAAATCCAGTTGCTGGACAATACATTGTCGCAAACGAACAAGATTAACCTTCAGTTTTTCGAATGGATTGATTTGGCTTGTCTTTCAAATCGAGACAATGCTTTTTGGTTGTACTCGATGACCACACAGTCGCTTATCAAAACCGATAAAAACGGAAAAGTTACGAGCAGATTCAATAACATAGGACAGCTTGTTCAGCGAGATATTTTGCCAACTCAACTTACCGAATACAACAACCAAGTCTATCTTTTTGATCCCAATCAAGGTTTGTTTGTGTTCGATTTATTTGGGAATTACACCAAACGAATAGAATTAAAAAATGCAGAAACAGTTAAGTTTTACACCCAAAAAGTATTTTTTAGAGTAAAAAATAAAGTGTTTAGCTATGATTTAATCAATTTTGACAAAAAACTAGAATTTAGTTCTGTAGAAAATTTCATTGATTTTGAGATTGGAAAGAATGGAGTTTTTGTTTTGAAAAATGAAAGTATAATTCATTCATCAAAATAGAAAACATGAGTTCATTAATTCTTTACAGTACTTTAGTTTTAGCCATGATAATTCTTTACCGCCTAAAAAAGGATGTTTGGAATGTCATTTTATTCGAGTTTTCTGTAGTACCATTGGTATTTTTGTATCCAGGTATTTTAAGTTTATATTTTCTGAAAAATTTAAATTTATTGTTGTCTTCTTTCTTGGCTATTTCTTTATTACTTCCCATTCTTTTTATTTTTCTTTTGAGCAAAAAACGAATGGCTATCAATGGCACGATCAAGTGTAATGAATGCAAGCAGTATCTTCCCAAGATGAAGGACGCGAAGCTTTTAGATAAAAGAACTTTTGGATTGAATCGATGTGAGAATTGTAAAAAATAGAATTCAATCTGATTGTCGAAGACTTCAATAAAAAAAATCCCGCTTTGAAAAATCAAAATGGGATTTATTAAGCTATTTTAAATATGAATTTACTTAAAAGCAGGAATTCCGGTGATACCGATAATGAATTTAATGCCATTCATTCAAAAAATGAAAAGCTTTCATTCTATTTCGGTATAATCTATGACGCTTTATCTTTTATTTAAAGGCTGGTATTCCCGTTATATCCATTCCAGTAATCAACAAGTGAATGTCGTGAGTTCCTTCGTAAGTCACTACTGATTCAAGATTCGCCATGTGACGCATGATAGAATACTCGTTTGTAATTCCCATTGCTCCGTGAATTTGTCTTGCCTCACGCGCCACGTTCAATGCCATTTCTACATTGTTACGCTTAGCCATTGAGATTTGTGCTGTAGTTGCTGTTCCAGCATTTTTAAGTTGACCTAAACGGAAAGTTAATAATTGTGCTTTCGTGATTTCTGTAATCATTTCAGCCAATTTCTTTTGCATCAATTGGAAACTTGCAATTGGTTTTCCAAACTGGATTCTTTCTTTCGAATATCTCAAAGCAGAATCATAACAATCCATCGC
>JGI26084J50262_1002226_pt1 | contig 10195 bp, 7 predicted proteins | sample SaaInl6LU_22_DNA_FD_50262 | JGI IMG/M metagenome (IMG submission 50262) | reverse complement strand
CATTTTTCGCGGCGTAATTTCGTAGTAGGAGCGGCAGCCCTGCCGCTTGTAGCAGCTTGTGGCAATGGCGTGAATTCGCGGGCCTCGCAGCGCATTGATGCACGCGTGGATGCCGCCGTTGATTTCATGTATGACGAAGTGCCTGGCACGCAGGAGCTGGCTTTTAACGCCGCAGGCATGTTGGTTATGCCCCTGATCACCGAGGCCGGATTTGGCCTTGGCGGCTCATTCGGGCGTGGCGCGCTCAGGATCAATGGCGCAACGGTTGATTTCTACTCGGCGGTGGCGGGCAGCTTTGGCCTGCAGATCGGCGCGCAGCAATATGCCCATACCTTGTTCTTCATGACGCAAGACTCGCTGTCTGAATTCCGTTCCTCGAATGGATGGGCCGTTGGCGCGGATGTGCGCTATGCGATCAATACACGCGGCGGCTCCTTGGGGATTGATAGCAACACCCTGAGCGATCCTGTTATCGCCGTGGTTTATGGCCAAGCGGGCCTGATCGCAGGCGCCTCGCTTGAGGGGATGCGCTATACGCGGATCATCCCGTAACAAATTCGATATTCGATGTTTTGGGCGTGCGGAGTGCTTTGCAATCCGCGCGCCTTTTCTTTAGCACAGATCATAACTCAAACGCTCATTTCTGAAGAAGACCGACTTTATGACCATTGCCCTGCGCTGGCTCCTCAGACTTGTAACCGCGACCCTTATTCTGGCTGTTCTCAGCGGAGCGGTGGTGTGGTGGATGGCATCACGCTCCCTGCCTGATTTCGAGGCGGATTGGACGGTTCAGGGCATCACCGCCCCTGTCGAGATTGTGCGTGCGCAATCCAGTGTGCCGCATATTTTCGGCGAAACCGATGATGATGTGCTCTTCGCGCTTGGCTTTGCCCATGCACAAGACCGCCTTTGGCAGATGCTGATGATGCGCCGCACCGCGCAAGGGCGTCTGTCCGAGTTGTTTGGGCCGCGCACCCTGCTGGCTGATGATTTGCTGCGCCGTCTTGACCTNGATGGCTATGCGAGCCGCTCTCTGGCCGCCCTCGACCCTGAGACGCGCACATCGCTCTCCGCCTATTCGGCAGGTGTGAATGCATGGCTCGGCCTTGTCAGCCAAGAGGCATTGGGGCGCGGCGCGCCCGAGTTGTTCCTGTTCGAGCCTGAAATCGCCCCATGGCGGCCTGCCGATAGCGTGGCGGTCAGTTTTGTGATGGCCCTGCAATTGGCGACCCATCACGAAGAAGAGGTGCTGCGTGCGCGAACCTCGCTGGCGCTTGGCGATCCAGCGCGGCTGGCCGATATCATGCCCGATGCGCCTGGAACGGGTGTGGCGGCCCTGCCTGAATATTCCAGCCTGTTTGACGCGCCCCTGCCCCGCTTTGCGGCCAATACCAGCCCGCCAGCCGACCCGCTCTATCCGACCCGCCCACGCGGGCTTGGCGGGGCCTCCAATGTCTGGGCGGCAGCGCCCGAGCGTTCCGCTGCGGGCGGCGCGCTTTTGGCCAATGACCCGCATCTTGGCCTCAGCGCCCCAACCATCTGGTATCTGGCCCGTTTGGAGCTGTCCTCAGGCGGGGTGATTGGCGCTACAATCCCGGGCATGCCCGCCATTATTGTGGGCCGTTCCGAGACTTTGGGCTGGGGCGTCACCGCCGCCTATATGGATGACATGGATTTCTTCGTGGAACAGGTGAACCCTGACAATCCTGAGGAATACCTGACCCCCAACGGCTATGAGAGCTTCGAGACCCGCCGCGAGATCATCGAGGTGGCCAATGGCGAGCCTGTGACCATCACCCTGCATTGGACAGAAAACGGGCCAGTCATTCCCTCCACGCATTGGAATTTGGGCAGCATCACGCCCGAGGGGCATGTGATGGCCCTGTCATGGACCGCATTGAGCGAGGCAAATACCTCTGTGCAAGCAGGAATAAACCTGATGCGCGCTCAAACTGTTGGTGAGGCTTTGCAAGCAGGGCGTGATATGGTGGCGCCTTCGCAAAACCTGACGGTGGTGGATGGGCAGGGCAATATTGCGCTGCAAACCATCGGCCATATGCCCCGTCGCATGGCGGGACATCAAAGCCAAGGGCGCATCCCTTCGCCGGGTTGGATCGCAGAAAACCGGTGGCGCGGGGTGAATACCTATTCCGCCAATCCCCGTTTCATCAACCCCGAGGGCGGGCTGGTCGGCAATACCAATAACAAGACCATTGATCGTGATTTTCCCCTCCATGTCAGTTTTTCTTGGGGCGATACGCAGCGTGTGACCCGTTGGGAGCGCCTGATGCAAAGCCGCCTTGTTCATACCCGCGACAGCTTTATCGATGCGCAGCTTGATACGGTCTCGGCGGCGGCTGTGAATGTGCTGCCCGTGATCGCGCGTGATCTGTGGTTCACGGGCCAAACCGCGCCCGATGGCACCCCTGAGCGCCGCCGCCAGCGCGCGCTTGCCCTGTTGGCGGAATGGGACGGCGATATGAACGAGCATCTGCCCGAGCCGCTGATCTATGCGGCGTGGATGCGCGCCTTGCAGCAACGCCTGATCCGCGATGATCTGGGCCCGCTTGCCGATGAATACTGGCAATATGAGCCGCTTTTTCTTGAAAGGGTATTCCGCGATATCGATGGTGCCTCGGTCTGGTGCGATATCCGCCGATCCTCNGTGATCGAGACTTGCACCGATATCGCNAGAACGGCTTTGGATGACGCCTTGCAGGAACTTGAAGAAGCCTATGGTCCCGCCTTGGAAAGCTGGCGTTGGGGCGCGGCCCATGAGGCGGTGCATGCCCATCAGGTTCTGGGCGATACATCGCTGTTTTCATGGATCGTGAATATCACCCAGCCCACAGGCGGTGGCGATTTCACCCTGAACCGCGCGGCCACCTCGGGCGAAGGCCCCACCCCCTATCGCAACACCCATTCCGCGGGCTATCGCGGGGTATATGACCTTGCTGATCCCGACTCGAGCGTGTTCATCACCGCAACCGGCCAATCGGGCCATCCCTTCAGCCGCCATTATGATGATCTGGGCGAGCTGTGGCGGCGCGGGGAATATATTCCGATGTCGCTGGACCCCGATCTTGCGCGCGCGGGTAATCTGGGTGTGAGCACGCTTACCCCGCGCTAGCGGGCGGCTGAGGTTAAAGCGTTACAAACGCTCGAACACCTCTTGCTGGCGATCTGTCCAATTGACCGTCAAATGGGTGCTCTGCTCGCCCTGCTCCTCGGCCTCGACAACGCCCTGCTCATAGAGCCACGCGCGTTTGCGCCCCTCACTATGGGTAAGGTCCAGCTCGCTGATATGGCGCGGCGGCGAGAGCAGGCCTTTGACCGCGCCAAGAAGCTGGTCCAGCCCCTCCCCCGTGATGGCCGAGAGCGCGAAGACCTCGTGTTTACGCTCGGCCGTATTGACCAGCCCGCCGCGCGCCTCCTCCGAGAGAAGATCGATCTTGTTCCAGACCTCGATCATCGGCGTGTCACGATTGACCCCGAGATCGGCCAGAATAGCCTCGACATCGCGGGCCTGTTCGGCGGTTTCTTTATGGGCGATATCGCGCACATGCACGATCAGATCGGCATCCAGCACTTCTTCCAATGTCGCGCGAAAGGCCGCCACAAGCTGGGTGGGCAGATCCGAGATAAATCCAACCGTATCCGACAGGATCACCTCGGTGCCATCAGGCAGTTTCACGCCGCGCATTGTCGGGTCCAGCGTGGCGAAAAGCATGTCTTTCGCCATCACCTCTGCGCCCGTTAGACGGTTGAAAAGAGTTGATTTTCCTGCATTGGTATAGCCCACTAGCGCCACGATCGGAAATGGCACTTTCTTGCGTGCCGAGCGGTGCAGGCTTCGGGTTTTGACGACCTTGGCCAATTGGCGGCGAATGCGGTTCACCGCGTCATCAATCGCGCGGCGGTCCGCCTCGATCTGGGTTTCACCAGGGCCGCCCACAAAGCCCAAACCACCCCGCTGGCGCTCCAGATGGGTCCATGCGCGCACCAGACGGGTGCGTTGATAGCTCAGCGCTGCCAGTTCGACCTGCAACACACCTTCGCGGGTGGCAGCGCGATCGGCGAAAATCTCCAAGATCAGGCCGGTGCGGTCCAGCAATTTGACCCCCCATGCCTTTTCGAGATTGCGTTGCTGCACAGGCGTCACATGCCCGTCGATCAGGACAAGACCTGCCTCATGCTCTTCGATCTGCTGCTTGATCTCTTCGATCTTGCCGCTGCCAAACAAAAAGCCTGCATGCATTTTGGGAAGGCGCACGACCTGAGAGCCCACAACCTGAAGGCCAGGCAAGGCTGCGGCCAGTGCCACGGCTTCGTCGAGTGCGGGGCCTGCATCGCGCCGCGTTCGGTCTGAGGTGATATCGGGATGAAGAACGACCGCCCGCGTCGGGTCCTCCTCCGAGGTCCCGGTCAGCAGTTTGTCGCTCACTCTTCCCCGTCGTAAAGGCTGATTGGCTGCGCAGGCATCACTGTCGAGATTGCGTGCTTATAGACCAGTTGAGACTGTCCATCGCGGCGCAGCAGGACGCAAAAATTGTCAAACCACGTGATCACACCTTGCAGCTTGACGCCATTGATCAGAAAGACCGTTGCCGGAACCTTGTTCTTACGCACATGGTTGAGGAAGGCATCCTGAAGGTTTTGCTTGCTTTCGGCCATTTTATTTTCGCCTTGTCATTGTTCGCACCGCTTAGCGCGGCATTTTGCGCTTAAGGCCCAATATGTAGCGACATTTGAATAAATTCCACCCCGAATGGCATCGTCAGCGTGGAAAATGCGACAAATGCATCACGCCCGCCAAAATCCNGGGTTAAACAGCGCAATCAGAACCAGCGTTTCGATCCGCCCCAGCACCATCGCGAAGGATAAAAGCAGCTTGGCCGCATCCGATAGCTTGGCATATGAGATCGGCGCACTGCCCGCAACGTCCGCCAAAGGCCCCGTGGTGGTCAGGGCCGAGATGGTCAGAATGATCGATTCCTCGAAATTGAGGCCTGTGGCCGCAAATAGNGCCGAGATGCTCGCCATCGACAGGATGAAAAGCATGAAGAAAATCCAAGCAATATAGGCCCCTTCGCGGCGGATNCGCCGCCCCAGACGCCCCGCGCCTGCCACCGAATGAGGATGGATCAGTTTGCCCATCTCGCGCAGCCCGTGCTTGTAAAGCGCATAGACCCGCAGCAGCTTGACCCCGCCTGCCGTGGTCGCCACGCCCCCCCCCATCAGCGCGAGGCCCACAAGGATCAAACCGGGCGTCTGCAAGCCCGACCATGTTCGCGCATCCGACCAACTCTCGGAGACGAACCCCGTGGTGGTCAGGAAGGACATGACCGAAAAGACCGAGCCCCAAAGCGCCGAGATCGCCCCAGAGATATTGCCCAACTCATCCACCTCCAGCGCGGCGGTCCAATGCCGCNTGAAAAGCAAGGTGGGCAGCAGCACAATCGCCAGTATCGCCAAGCGCAGCTCACGGTCCCGCGAAACGCGCAGCACCCATTCCTTCCCAAAACGGGTGGTGAAGCTGTGGCGCGACAGCGCAAAGACGAAGAATAGGAAGATGAACATCTCGCCCGCGACGCTCAACTGGCTGCCCGACACCCCGCCCGAGGCCGTAATGCCCGAGGTCGACATCGTCGACATTGCAAATATCGCAGCCGATAAGGGCTGATCGCCCGCGATGATCAGCAAGGCCCAAAGCGTGGCCGTCAGCCCGATATAGACGGGCCCAAGTTTCAACGCGTTTCTCAGCAGGCGGTCACTGGCCGAGGCCGTGCGTATCTGCGAAAAGGACCCGCCGATCACCCCTTGTCTCTGCGCCTCGGATGTCACCTCGAACCCGCCCAGATTAAGCGGCGCAAAGACCGCGACAGCCGTCACCCAGATCAAAAAGCCGCCAAACCACCCCACCACGCCGCGCCACATATGCACGGCAGGGGCAAGGCGATCAGGCGCGAAAACCGAGGCGCCTGTTGTGGTCAGGCTCGAGACCATTTCGACATAGGCATTGAGAAAACTGGTCGTGCGCACGGCCGCGTCCAAAGGCACGGCCAGCATGATCGGCAGGGCCATATAGGCCAGCAAAAGCCCCACAAGATGCTGCCGCGCCGAGGCGCGGGCTTCGATATTCTGGGTCGCGAACCCCACCAAAGCCGTCAAAATCAGAAACAGGATCGAGGAATAGAAAAACACCCTTGAGCTGAAATGATCGTCCTGCGCCAAAGCCACAATTGCAGGCAGCAGCATCGCCAAGGATGACAGCCCCATCAGGACCACGACAAAGGGGAGCTTTGCGAGGTAACGGCCCATAATGATTTAGAAAAAGTCGATCGAGACCTGCAGCAGCGTCTCGACCGCCGGCACGTCCTCGGCCAATGCAAAGATCACAAGCGCATCGCCCTCCTCAAGGCGGGTTGAGCCCGATGGCCGGATCACCTTACCCGCTTTTTGCACCGCCCCAACCAGCACGCCTTCGGGGAAATCGATATCGCGGATTTGGCGGCCTGCGATATTGGACGTCTTGAGCACCTGTGCCTCGATGATCTCGGCCTCGGCATCGCCAACCGAATAAAGGCCGCGCACCCGCCCATGGCGGATATGGCGCAGGATCGAGCTGACGGTGGTCGAGCGCGGGTTCACATAGGCATCAATATCTAGCGGCCCCATCAAGGGCACCATGGTCGGGTCATTGACCAAGGCGATGCTCATCTTGGTGCCCGAAGATTTCGCGCGCACCGAAGCCAAAAGATTGGTTTTATCATCATCCGTGACGCAAAGAACGGCATCGGCCTTGGACACGCCCGCCTCTTTCAGGATGTCCATATCCAGCCCGTCGCCATGCAGCACAATCGTCCGCTCAAGCGCGTCGGCGGCAATCTCGGCGCGGCCACGATCCATCTCGACCACGCGGCAGCGCATGCGGCGCGAGGATTGCTCCAGCTTGCGCGCAACAGTCAGGCCGACATTGCCGCCGCCGATGATGATCACCCGCTCCTGCTCCTGCCGCGCTTTGCCGAAAATTTCCAAGGTGCGGTCGCTATCCTCGACATGGGAAAAGACGTAAATCTGATCCCCCGCGAAAAGCTGGTCACCGGGTTCGGGGGCAAACAAACTGCCTTGGCGGCGCACGCCCACCACCAGCGCGCGCAAGGTCGAAAACAGCTCGGAGAGTTGGCGCAAGGGCGTGTTCAGGATCGGGCAATCCTCGGCCAGTTCGATCCCCATCAATTGCGCCTCTCCCCCTAGGAAGAAGACCGTCTCGAAGGTCGTGGGCGAGGCCAGCCTGCGCAACGCGGCCTCGGCCACCTCGCGTTCGGGGCTGATCACCACATCGATTGGCAATTCATTGCGGCTGTAAAGACTGGAATAGCTTTCATTGAGATAGCTTTGCGCCCGCAAACGCGCGATTTTGCGCGGCACGCCAAAGACCGAATGGGCCACCTGACAGGTGACCATATTCACTTCATCGGAATAGGTGGCAGCAATGACCATATCGGCATCGCGCGCGCCTGCACGGTCCAGCACATCAGGATGCGAGGCATAGCCCGTCAGGCCCTGCACATCCAAAGTGTCGGTTGCACGACGCACAAGATCGGGGTTGTTATCAACCACCGTCACATCGTTGTTTTCACCAGAGAGTTGTCTCGCGATTTGCCAGCCGACTTGGCCTGCGCCGCAAATAATGACCTTCATGTGCCTTCTGCCCGAACGGTCCAGCTAAGATGCTCTGAATGGCAGAAGCAGCGCGGGGCGTCAATCATGCTTGGAAAGACCCGCGCCAAGGCTCCGATCACTCTTCGATTTCGACCTGCGCCACACGGGCCCCTGATTTATTGGTTGTGACCACGCCAAGCGATTTCAATTTGCGGTGCAACGCGCTGCGCTCCATCCCCACAAATGCGGCGGTGCGCGAGATATTCCCGCCAAAGCGGTTGATCTGTGCCATCAGGTAATGACGCTCGAACAATTCGCGCGCCTCGCGCAAGGGCAAGGTGGTCAGCGTGGCCGAAAGCGCCACATCCTCGCCCTCCGCGCTGCCAGCCTCCTCGGTCTGGCCAGGCAGGTCCTTGGCGTCAATCGGGCCTGTGCCATCGCCAAGGATCAAGACGCGCTCGATCATATTGCGCAATTGGCGCACATTTCCGGGCCAACGCATGGTCTGCAGCATCGCTTTGGCATCCTCGCCTAGCTCGCGCAGCGGCAGGCCCTGTTCGCGGTTGAATTGTTCGATGAAATATTGCGCCAAAAGCGGGATATCCTCGCGGCGCTCCTCAAGGCTTGGCACATCAATCGGCACAACATTCAAACGGTGGTATAATTCCTCACGGAAGGTGCCCGCCTCAATCTCGGCTGGCAGATCATGGTTCGTCGAGGACAGCACCCGCAAATCCACCCGCACTTTCGANGTGCCACCAACCCGCTGAAACGCCTGATCAACAAGGACACGCAAGATTTTGGATTGCGTGCCATAAGGCATCTCGCCCACTTCATCGAAATAGACCACACCGCCATTGGCCTGCTCCAAAAGCCCCTGCTCTACCCCGCGTTCGGGGCTTTCGCGACCAAAGAGGACCACTTCCATCTGCTCAGGCGCGATCGAGGCAGAGTTTACCGTCACAAACGGCCCGTCCGAGCGGTTGGAATTGGCATGGATATATGGCATGGATATAACGCGCGGCCACTTCCTTGCCGCTGCCCGCGCCGCCTGTCAGCATCACGCGACCATTGGATTTGGTGACCTTATCAAGCTGCGATTTCAGGGCCTTGATCGCAACCGATTGCCCGATCATCTCCGAGACCCGCGTCTCGCCGCGCTTGAGCGAGGAGTTCTCGCGCCGCAGTTTCGAGGCCTCCATCGCGCGGCGGATCACCACCAGCAATTGGTCGATATTGAAGGGCTTTTCGATGAAATCATAAGCGCCTTGTTTGATCGCAGCCACCGCGATCTCGATATTGCCATGGCCCGAGATAATCACGACGGGGATATCGGGATTATCGCGTTTCACGGTTTTCAGGATGTCGATGCCATCCATATTGCTGTCTTTGAGCCAGATATCGAGGATCATCAGGCTGGGGGCCTCGGATTGCAGCTCTGCCATGCAGTCATCGGAATTGCCCGCCATACGGGTCGAGAACCCTTCATCACGCAAAATATCGCAGATCAATTCACGAATATCGCGTTCATCATCGACGACCAGAATGTCCGACATCAGTTTTTCCCCTTGGTTTCGACAGGCTGTGGCAGAATGATCTGGGCCGCCGCACCGAAATGCGCCCCTTCATGGAAGGGTTTTGCGTCCAGAAGATCCAGCGTGCCGCCATGCTCTTCTATGATTTTCTTTACGATTGGCAGGCCAAGCCCCGTGCCCTTGTCGCGTGTGGTGACATAGGGCTCAAACAACTTGGCGCGGTCTTCTGGCAATCCGATGCCATTATCCTCAATCAGGATACGCACCAATTGCGCGTCGCGCTCCATGCGCACATGAATTTCTGGCGCAAACCCTTCAGGCGCGCCTTTTTCCTTCAAAGTTTCAATGGCTTCGCCTGCATTCTTAATCAAGTTTGTCAGCGCCTGTCCGATCATGGTGGCATCAATCTCGACCATAACGGAGGTATCAGGAATATCGCTGATGATGCGCAGATCGGGCTGGCCTGCCTGTTGCAACACCACCGTGTCCCGCAGCAATTGCGCGATATCTTCGGTCCTGCGGGTCGGCTCGGGCATGCGCGCGAATTTGGAGAACTCATCCACGATCCGCCGCAGATCATTGGTCTGGCGCACGATCACATCGGTATATTGCGCAAGGCTTTCGGCATTCTCATCGCTCAATTGCGTGCTGAATTTACGCTTCACCCGTTCGGCCGAGAGCTGGATCGGTGTCAGGGGGTTCTTGATCTCATGGGCGATCCTGCGGGCCACATCGCCCCAAGCCGCCATGCGCTGTGCGCTGACCAGATCGGTGACATCATCAAAAACAACCACATAGCCCTCAAGCGCGCTTTCGGCATTGCGGCGAACCGACATGCGGACCAACAGGCTTTCCTGTTTGCCGTCTCGGGTGACCTTGATCTCTTCCTGCACGGTCTCGGAGCCGCGTTCCTTCAGCAAATCAAACAGCGCGGCATATTCAGGCACCACGGCTGCAAGGCTCAGCCCATGATCACGCTGATCCACAAGGCTGAG
>JGI26084J50262_1002224_pt1 | contig 10208 bp, 10 predicted proteins | sample SaaInl6LU_22_DNA_FD_50262 | JGI IMG/M metagenome (IMG submission 50262) | reverse complement strand
AATCTCCATAAATTAACGCTTTTGCTAATAAAGAGTTTTTGTCATCTATTTTGCAAAAAACCTGTAATTGTAGGTATTTAAATTTTTCTTTTTTTCCATAAGCGATTGTAAAATAGCTTGGTTTGTTTAAAAAAGTAATTTCTTGTCCTTTCACTTGTACTAATTTATTGGCTAAATTGTCTTGTTCTATTTTCAATTTAAAAATATCATTAATATTGATATTATTTTTTATATAATTGATATCCAGCAATATAGAAGATGTTAATTTTTGAATAGTGTCTGCAGCATAAATAGAAGATTGATAGTTGTCTGTATATAAATTAACATTCCAAGTTTTTGGGAGTTTTACAGAAAAATAGCCATTTGTACTTATTGTTTCTTCTAAATTTTTGAAAAATACCTCTTTACAATTGCATATTTTTTGTAAATCGGTTTTGTTGACAAGAATACAATAGAAGAGAAGCTATTATTGTATATGCTATTGATTTTATGCGCATTAGTCTAGTTTTAATTTTCCTATTTTTTGATGACCACTTAACCAAGCTGTATTTTTATCTACAAATTGTATGGCATAATAGCTATCTTTAGAAACATCTTTCCAGGTTTTGCCACCATTATTAGAAAAAGAAACTCCGGTTTTACCCACTGCAAAAACTTCTTTACCATCTGTATTTGGTACATATTGCACGCAACTTTTATAGTTAGGCTGTTGTTTATCTGCCACCAGTTGCCACGTTTTGCCACCATCTGAAGTAATTGCTTTATTAGCTGAGTTTTCTAAAGGTTTTGCATAATTACCACCTATAATAATACCTTTATTTTCATTAGCAAAATCTATGGAATATATTCCTTGAGGTCCATTGCCTTGTATAATTGGTGTTTGAGTAACTGTCCAGTTTCGTCCAAAATCTGTAGACTTTAATATTCTAGCTTTGCTGCCACCAGAAGCTACCCAAACTGTGCTGCCAATTGTTTTAATATTGGTATTACTAGCGGCAAAAAAAGCTTCGCCTTTAGCTATTTCTGGTAAGTTTTTACAAGGCAATTTTTGCCATGTTTTACCACCATTACTGGTTAAAAGGATAGACGCACAATTTTCTGTGGGATCTCCAACTGCGATTCCATGCAAATGATCATCAAAAAACGTAAGCGCATCATAAAATACTTTTGGGTGTTCTTCTTTGTATTGTAAGGTGAATTTTCCATCAGAAATTTTATATAATAAACCAGGATTTTCAATAGAAAACGCAAAATAATCTTTCCCATTAAAGGCTAAACTTCTAAAATGTGGTACAATAGAATCTTGGTAACGTATGTGTAAAGCATTCCAAATAATGCCATTATCCGTAGTAAAACCAACATCGCCATTAGAGCCTGCATAAAACACACTTTTATGATCTACCACTTGAATTGCACGAATACTGGTACGATCCATTTTAAACTCTTTAATACTCACTCTTTCTATATTTCTTGGAATATATTCTTCTTTACAAGCGATAAAAAAAAGGAATGCAAAAATAAATGTGGCTATTCTTCTCATTTTTGATATTTTTATAGGACTAAAGTACACAAATCAAAATAGATAATGAAAAAAGCATTGGTGATTTCTGGAGGTGGAAGCAAAGGAGCTTTTGCAGGTGGTGTTGCACAATATTTAATGAAAAAAGAAAAGAAAGAGTACGATTTGTTTTTAGGAACCTCTACTGGTAGTTTAATGGTTTCTCATTTGGCAATGGGGATGTTAGACGAATTAAAAGAACTTTACACGAATGTAAATCAAGAATCTATTTTTAGTAATAATCCTTTTAAAATTAAAAAAGTTGCTGGCGAAAAGGTTGTTAGTATCAATCACTTAAATACTTTTTGGAATTTTTTAAATGGAAGAAAAACCTTTGGAGAAAGTAAAAACTTACGTTCTTTAATTAAAAGAAACGTTACAAAAGACATGTATAACAGTATAAAAGAAGCCAATAAAGAAGTTGTGGTAACTGTGTCTAATTTGACAGCAAATCAAATAGAATATAAATCTATATATGATTGTAGTTATGATGATTTTTGCGATTGGATTTGGGGTTCTTGTAACTATGTGCCTTTTATGAGTTTGTTAGAAAAAAATTATTGTCAGTATGCAGATGGTGGTTTTGGCTCGTTAATACCTATTAGAGAAGCTATTTTAAGAGGTGCAACAGAAATTGATGCTATTATTTTAGAAACCGAGGTTACTCAGCTAAATAAGTTGCCAGCAAAAAACCCTTTTTCTTTACTCTTTGATGTGTTTGACTTTATGTTGACCCATGTAGAAAGACACAATATTACCATTGGTAAATTGGCAGCAGCTAATAAAGATATTAAATTGAATTTATATTATACACCCACTGTTTTAACTACAAATTCTTTGGTTTTTGATAAGAATTTAATGCGTAAATGGTGGAAATCTGGTTATAAATATGCAAAATCTAAAAAAGAAGAAAAAATGAGTGAATTTAGACCAGATATTTTAACAGATAAAGAAATGATTTGGTAAATCAATTAAACGAATGAGTGCGTGCAGGGTTAAATTATTCATTTTTTAACTCCTAAAAATTTAGGAGATACTTCACCTTTATGAGTAACACTTTTTTAAAAAAATAAATAACGAATTTTATTAATTTTTAAAAATCTTATTGATAAAAATGATGCAAGTTCAAAAGGTCAAATAAGTTTGAGAAAAACAACTTTTACCTAGATTTTTAAGTTTAAAATAGTGATTATTTTTTAAAATTTTCTACGTACATTTCTTGACTAAAAGGCTGCATTATTTTAGAGTCTAACATAGGTTTTTCTTCAAAAGAGAAAGAAGATTTACCTAACAAATATTTTCCTCCTGTTGTTATAAATGTAATTGTCCTATCTAACAATGGATCAGATTTTTCACCTAAAACACCTAAATTAATTGTATCATCATCTCTACCAAAATTTTCAGCTAACTCAATATTTGGTATATAACCATTTGGATTGTTTTCTCCATTTGCATTTTTAATTTCCAACACAATTGGCTGTATTGCATAAGTATGATTTGGGTTCAAATTTAAACCATTTCTTCTGTAATTATCAGAGTCATATATTGTAATAGAACCTACTTGTTTTCCTACAGTTTTTGTTCCAACTAAATTTACATCAATATATGCACTCATTCCATTAATTACAAGTTCAGATGCTGAAGCAGTATCATTAGTAACAATAAAAAAAACTTTTTGTAATGATAAACTATTAATTGGTTCGTTCAATATAATAGTACCATTGTTATCTGTATTTACAATTTGGTCTGTAAAGTTATTTAGAAAAAGTGCTGGGTTAGTGGCTTTCATAACTTTTTCATTCCAAAACTCTTGTGAGAATAGTTTTCCTGTATTTGTTCCGTTTATCATGCTTGCTAAATAGGTTGCAGTTCTTACACTACCACCACCATTATACCGTAAATCAATAATTAAATCGGTAATATTTTCTGATTGAAAAGTTGCAAAAGCGGCATTTAATTGAGCATCAAATGAACTCGCAAACTGATTGTACAAAAGATAACCAATTTTATTTGTGCCTTCATTAAAAGTTTTTGTNATCGCTACAGGGTTTTCTTGAAATTCTTCTTTTGTTAAATTAATTGTAGTTCCATTTACTGTTGGATTTCCTGCATTAAAATCGGCTAAATTTACTGTATAACTTGTATTTGTGCCAAACAACAAAGTTCTAAAGTTTGTAGTAGTAATTTGTGTTCCATCTATTCCATTAAAAACCATACCTCTTAAAACCCCTTTGTTTTCTGCATCAGAACCAGGAACTACATAATAAACAACGCCATATACATTTGTATCATTACCTTTATATGTGTATAATTTAAATTCCATTCCGTTTGTTAATCTAATTCCTTGAAAAGAGTTTTCTAATTCCACATAATCATCAACAATCCAAGAAAAACGATCTACAACNTCAGGTTGAAATCTAACAGCTTGAAAGATATCTTCTGGTGTATTAAAGCTTGAAGTAAAATTATTTAATTCACGTTGATTTGAAAAACGTGTATCTGCCAAATCAGGCACATCACTTTGCCAGTAATAAAAGGCATTCATACCTTTCCAAACAAAGTNGTTAATTTCAATATCTAAAGGAATATTTTCAACTTTTTCAGAACAATTAAAAAAAAGTAAAAAGCTAAATATTAGTGTAATAATTTTAAATATATTTTTCATTTTTGAACATTTATTTTAATTGTNATATAACGCAATTTAAAGAATTTTAGTATTATTTTTAAATTCTATTGTAACAAAANAAATACTTGTTCGTCGTAATTATGTAANCCCCTTAAAAAGTTGGTAACATAAAAGAGGTTTACAAAAANAATCAACCCNANAATAATGAANCAGTCAGACTTTTTAAAAGTTGTTTTACCNTTTAAAGATAAAGTTTTTAGGNTAGCAAAAAGACTTTTAGTTTCTANAGAAGAAGCTGAAGATGCAACCCAAGAGTTATTTTTTAAATTGTGGAAAAGCAAAGAAAAAATAGCTGATTATAAAAATGTTGAGGCGTTTGCTATGACGATGACTAAAAATTATTGTTACGATAGATTAAAATCTAAACAAGCAAGTAACTTAACATTAGTACATAGTAATTATAAAGAAAAGGATGCGTCTTTAGATAAAAAGGTAGAATATAGAGATAGTGTAAATCAAGTACATCAATTGATAGAAAACCTACCTGAGCAACAAAAAATAATTATTCAACTAAGAGATATAGAAGAATATGATTTTGATGAAATCTGTAAAATGGTAGATATGAAACCCACAGCAGTTAGAGTAGCATTGTCTAGAGCAAGAAAAACTATTAGAGAAGAATTAATAAAAAAACACAACTATGGAGTTAGCTAACATAGAAAAATTAGTAGAAAAGTATTTAGATGCTACTACTACTTTGCAAGAAGAGGCCACCTTAAAACAGTATTTTACAGAAGGTAATGTTGCACCACATTTGCAAGAGTATGCATACTTATTTAACTACTTTGCAATTGCAAAAAATGAAAAATTTACAAAAACCATAAAGTTAGAGCCTAAGAAATCTAAAAAGAAAAACTTAAAATTGTGGTCTGTAGCAGCCTCTATTGCATTACTAATTAGTGTATTTGTTGGGCAACAACAATATAAAGAATACCAACAAAGAAAAGAAGCTGAAAGAATTTACGCTCAAGTAAGTAAAGGTTTAAAACTATTGTCTACCAACTTAAAAAAAGGAGAGCAAGCTGTAGCAAATTTATACACTTACGAAAACACCGTAAATAAATTATTAAAATAAAAACCAAGTAAAAATAGTAAAACCAAGTAAAAACAGAAATTATGAAAAAATTAATAGTATTATTAGCTTTCATTGTTACACCAATGGCAACAAGTGCACAATCTTTTTTTGATAGTTTAGAAAACACAGATGGCGTAGATATGGTTCTAGTAACCAAAGATATGTTTGAAATACTATCTAAATTTAATCCTAAAAAACTACAAGACAGTAAAGAAATAAAAGTGTTTGAAATGATAAACGATCTAAAGGAATTTAGAATGTTCTCATCAGACAATAAAGACATTGCCAATAAAATGGAAGAAATGGCTAACACAGCTATAAAAAAGAATAAGCTTACAGAGTTAATGCGTATTAAAGAAGACGATTCTCGTGTAAAAATTTATGTAAAAGCTACAAAAAACAAAGATTATGTTAGCGAAGTTTTAATGTTTATTAAAGGCGTTAACAAACAAACAAATGGTATGGCAGAAGCAATGATTGTCTCCTTAACAGGTACTATAGACATTAATAAAATGTCTGATTTAGCAGATACCTTTATAAATAACGAAAAATCTAACTAGAACTTTTAAAGTTATTTTTAACACTAAAAAACACAAATAAAATGAAAAATATATCTAAAATACTTTCTATATTAATTTTAGTTTTATTGATAACTTCTTGTAAAAACGATAAATCTTTACAAAGTTATTTTTAGTTTTATTGATAACTTCTTGTAAAAACGATAAATCTTTACAAAGTTATTTAGTAGAAACAAGTACTAAAGAAGGTTTTATGACTGGAGATTTACCCGTAAGCTCAGTAATTACTGCAAAAGCAGATGTTTCTAATGATGTAAAAGAAACAATTAAAAGTATCAAAAAAATTAACGTTGTCTATTTGCCAAAAACTGCAGAAAATGAAGCTCAGTATTTATCAGAAAAAACAACTTTACAAAACATCTTTAAAGATAATAAAGAATACAAAAATCTAATGTCTATGAAAGCAAAAGAGATGAATGTAAAAATTTATTATTCTGGTGATACCGATTCTATAGACGAAGTAATTGCTTTTGGTTTTAGTGATCAAAAAGGGGTAGGAGTTGCAAGGTTATTAGGAGAAAATATGAATCCTGCAAAAATAATAGAAACGATAAAGGGTATGGATTTTAATGAAAATAGTCCATCTTTAAAACAGTTTTATAAAATGTTTAAAAAGAATTAAAAAAGAAATTCAATCAATCTTAAAACCCTTAATTGTAAAAAAAATTAAAGCTTTTTTACAATTAATTGGGTATATTTTTTGAATTTAACTGCTCATTAACATCAACTATTTCTATAATTATTACTTTTGAACTTTCAAGAAATTATAATTTATGAAGTTTAAAATTTGTTTTTTAATTCTGTTTTTAGGGATTACAACAATTGGTATATCGCAAAATACCACTAACTACAAAGCAGAAAGAGAGAAAACACACAGCTTAATTCATACCAAATTAAAGGTAGATTTTAATTTTGATAAAAAAGAGCTAAATGGAGAAGCATGGATAACTGCTAAACCTTATTTTTATGACTCGAGTACTTTTGTATTAGATGCAAAAGCAATGTTGATTCATACGATTACACTTCAAAATAAAAAGTTAGATTATCATTATGATGGATATCAAATCACTATAAATCTACATAAAAAATATACCAAAGAGGAAACTTTTACAGTTTACATCAACTATACTGCAAGACCAGAAAAAGTAAAAGAAAAGGGGAGTGATGCCATTACTGCTGCCAAAGGCTTGTATTTTATAAATGCTTCTGGAATAGATAAAAACAAACCAACACAAATTTGGACACAAGGTGAAACAGAAGGAAGCAGTTGCTGGTTTCCAACGATAGATGCTCCAAATCAAAAAACAACTCAAGAAATTTACATTACAGTTCCTAATAAATATGTAACACTTTCTAATGGCGAATTGGTGAATCAAACAAAAATTGGAGCAAACAGAACAGATTACTGGAAATTAGATCAAAAACATGCGCCTTATTTGTTCTTTTTAGGTGTGGGCGAATTTGAAATAATAAAAGATACATATAAAAACATACCTGTAAATTATTATGTAGAAAAAGAATACGCGCCTTATGCAAAACAAATTTTTGGTAATACACCCGAAATGATGCAATTTTTCTCAGAAAAATTAGGGGTAGAATTCCCTTGGAACAAATACAGCCAAATAGTAGTTAGAGACTATGTTTCTGGTGCTATGGAAAACACTACAGCAGTAGTTCATGGAGAACAAGCTTACCAAAAACCAGGGCAATTAATAGATGAAAATAAACATGAAAATACCATTGCTCATGAGCTTTTTCATCATTGGTTTGGTAATTTAGTTACTTCAGAAAGTTGGAGTAATCTAACTTTAAATGAATCATTTGCAAATTATAGCGAGTATTTATGGTTAGAATATAAATATGGTAAAGAAGCTGCAGCAATGCATTTGTATGATAACAATCTCTTGTATTTAAATGGGCAAGAAACAGATAAAAAGCTAGTTCGTTTTAATTATGATGATAAAGAAGATCTATTTGACTTAGTAAGTTATAATAAAGGAGGTGCCATTTTGCACATGCTTAGAAATTATGTAGGTGATGAGGCCTTTTTTACAGCGCTAAAAGCTTATTTAACCGAATACAAATATCAATCAGCAGAAGTACATCAATTACGTTTGATCTTCGAGAAAATTACGGGTAAAGATTTAAATTGGTTCTTCAATCAATGGTATTATGGTGCCAATCACCCTACAATTAGTGTTTCTTACGATTATAATTTAATTAGAAAAACAGTTACTGTAAACATTTACCAACAACAGATAGAAAAGTTCCAATTTCCTTTAACTATAGATATTTTTGAAGGCAATAAAAGAAGAAGACAAACTGTTTTTATAGAAAATAACGATGCCTCTTTTACCTTCAAATACAATAAACAACCTACGCTAATACAAGTAAATGCAGATGGTGTTTTATTGTGCGAAATCAATGAGAATAAGGTTGTAAGTGATTATATTTTTCAGCTAAAAAATGCTGAAAAGTTACGGGCATAGAAGAGAGGCTTTGTTAGAAGTAGCAAAAAAACAAGATGACAAAGATGCTTTTAAAGCCGTTGTTTCAGCTATGGATGATTCTTCTTATAAAATTAGAGTATTAGCATTAGAAAATGTAGATTTAATAAATAAATTTTCTAAAAAAGATGCGATTAGAAAAATTATACAAATGGCAAAACAAGACAATAAAACACTTGTGCAAGCTGCTGCTATAGAAACTTTGGGCAAATTAACAGATCCAGAATTAAAGCAAATTTTTGTAGAGGGTTTAGAAAGTAAATCGTTTGCTGTGTTGGGTAAATCTTTAGTAGCTATGTATTATGTTGATCAAAATTTGGCTATAAAAAAATCAAAAGAATTGCCAGATGAAGTTAGAAAAATACTAGCAAACCCATTAACAAAAATATTTATAGAAGCTAATGACGAATCTGAATTGGCGTTTATAGCTAAAAACATAATTTCTGGCATGTATTTATCAGGAAACATTACGAACAAAGCACTGTACGAAAAAGCATTTAATAGAGTTTCTAAAAGCAATAATATAAAGGCGATTAAAAACTTATTAGATGATATGGCTGCTAAAGGAATTCAGTATAAAAAATTCAATTTTAATAAGGTGATGATTAATTTAATGCGCTCTATGGTTTTAGAACAAGAAAAGAGTAGTAATTCTAATAAAGATAGAAATATTGCCATTATTAAAACTGCAATGGCGTCACTGATAGAGTAAATTTATTAAAAAATTATACTCTCTATTTTATATTATAAATTAGATATCGATATTTATAAATTAAATTCATTATATCTTTTTCATTGATTTTATTAGGAGTGTGTCGGTTCATGTAAATTATTGAAGAATGAAAAAAATTGTGTCAAGAACAATTTTACTTCGAGTTTTTATAACACAAATAAACCACAAGTACCGTTAATTATTATTTCAAATATTCATCAAAAGTTCCATCTGCATAAAAAACAACAATACGTTGTATTTTTTTTCCTGATGAGATATTAGAGTTATTAAATAAAGGTGGAGTAGGAGCTGTAGGTTGTGTTTTAGAAACTTGTTTTTTAGGAAAAACACCTGTGCCATTTAATAACCAATGGATATCAACATCTATAAATTCTGTAGTTACTTTTAAAATAAAATCTAAACTAGGTTTATTTCTGCCAGATAAAATATGAGAGATGCTAGAACGCTGCACACCTACTTTATCTGCAAACATAGAAGCAGAAAGTTGATGATAATCCATAATCTTTTTTAGTCTTTCTGTAAAATCACTACTGTTTATCATTGTAAAACGCTATTGTATTACAAATGTAAAACTATTGATTTTAATGGCAAAGTTAAATTTTAAATTAAAATAAAAAAGGATATATATAATTAAATCTAAACTTTAAATAAAATACATAAAAACATAAAATTAAATACTTTAAGTTTTATATATAATTTTTTTCTATTGTATAAATTATTGAAATTATGTAGGAAAACCAGGTGTTTACATGTTGTTTACAGAAGTTAATTTTAAGAGCAAATTACCTGTTCACATTTGTAACATTTTTAAAATTTACAATTGTAACTTTTTAGTTTGATTACAAATGTGATTGGTTTATTTTTACAAAATATTATTGCACCTTTACTATGAGCTTACTATCTATAGAATTTTTAGAAACTATTTTTACAGAACAAAAAGAATCATCACTTTTTGGAAAATGGATTCGTTTTGAAGACATCCTAAATTTATTTGAAAAATATCAAAGTCTTTTTGAGGTTAAACAAATAGGTACTTCAGAACAAGAAAGACCAATTTATCAACTTAAAATA
>JGI26084J50262_1002221_pt1 | contig 10213 bp, 9 predicted proteins | sample SaaInl6LU_22_DNA_FD_50262 | JGI IMG/M metagenome (IMG submission 50262) | reverse complement strand
ATTTATGGGATAGCATTACAGGTAATGTAGGTACTATAGCAGCAGGCGCAACAGGCTTGGCAGCTACGAATGCCGCTATCAATCAAGGTAAAGGCGACTTACAAGCTATACAGAACGATTTAATGGCACGTTCAGGTGTTACAGGTGAACAGTCGTTAGCAAGTCAGATTGCAGATGGTACAACATTTAAACCATTCACTGTTACTTCTGGTGCAGGGACGGGTACGTTTGGTGACAAAGGGCTAACAATCTCACAAGACCCTAACCAACTAGCTCTACAGCAACAAGCTGCAGGTATGATGAGTGGTGTAGGTCAAGGCGTCTATGGCTTAGGCAATACAGGTGCTAACGCATTCCAACAGGCTCAACAGGCTATGAATGCTCGTAGCGGTATGGGTACTCAGCGTCTAGGTAGCCTGTACACTTCAGCAGGACAGCAACAAATAGCGGATGCACAATCACCTGCAGAGTTACAACGCTTACAAACAGCAATGACACAACAGGGCTTAACAGCTTCTGGACAGCCTTCTGCAGGCTTATTAGGCTTACAAGGTCTGACAGGTCAAGCAAACTTCGCAGGCAGCGGAGCAGACGTTACAGGCGCATTTAGCGGTATACAAGTACCGGGTGTTTCTGACGTTGCAGGCGGTATAGGCGCACAAGCTACACAGAACATGAACTTTGGTGCACAAGCGCCTAATGTTGCAGGGATGTTTAGTGGTGTTAGTGGTAGTCCTTTCCAGACAGGTGCTGCACAGGCTGTACAGAATCAAGCAATGGGTGGTGTTAACGAAGCAGGTCAATATGCCGATGTTAGTGGTGCTTTTGCAGGTGTTGCTCCATCACAGTTTAGTGGATTATCTGGACAGTTAGCAAGTCAAGCACTTGGTCAAGCTGATTTAGGTGCACAAGCTCAGAACGTACAAGGTGCATTTGCAGGTATTGATGCTCCGTCAACACGCACAGGTGCAGGTGAATTTAGCCAAGGGTTGTTATCACAAGCGCAACAGGCTTTACAAGGTGATACTCCAACAGCAGAAGGTTTATTTGAACAGATTCGAGCTACACAGACACCTGAAGAAGAACGTCAACGTATTGCATTAGAGAATCGTTTAGCCGCTCAAGGTCGTTTAGGTGTTAGTACAGCAGCTTATGGTGGTACACCTGAACAGCTCGCTATGGAGAAAGCACAAGCAGAAGCTCGTAATGCTGCTTCACTACAAGCTATCGGCATGGCTGACCAGTTGGCTACATCACAACAAGCAAGAGCTACAGAGCTTGGTCAGATGGGCTTATCTGGTGAACAGATTCAAGCACAACTTGACAGCGAAGGTTTTGGTCAACAAATGCAACTTGGTCAAGCTAAACTGTCTGAAGCACAAACTCAAGAGGCTTTACAGTCGAGTGTTCAGCAACGTCAAGCACAGCTTGCTCAGTTAGGCTTATCAGCAGACCAAATACAGAATCAATTAGCTTCTGAAGGGTTTGGACAGGCTATGCAGCTTGGACAAGCGGATTTACAGACTGCACAGCTACAGAGTCAGTTACAAACACAAGCACAAAGCAGAGCTAATGAATTAAGACAAATGGGTATGAGTGCTGAACAAGTACAGAACCAGTTGTTATCAGAAGGCTTTAGTCAGGACATGGCTCTTGCAGGTGCTAACTTACAAGCTCAACAAGCTCAATCAGCGTTACAGTCTGAGATGCAAAACAGACAAGCGCAATTAGCTCAACTTGGTTTAAGTGCTGAACAGATACAGGCTCAGTTAGAGAGTGAAGGGTTTAGTCGTGAGATGCAATTAGGACAAGCTAACATTGGTGCTCAACAGGCTCAATCAGCGCTTGACACAGAGTCACAGGCACGTGCTTCACAGCTTGCACAGCTTGGTATGTCTGCTGAACAGATTGCTTCACAGCTACAGTCTGAAGGTTTGTCACGTCAACAGTCGTCTGCACAGTTGGCTGCACAGATTGCACAGACCGGTGCAGGTATTAGCGCACAGCAACAACAGCTTGGTCAAGGTATGCTTGGTTTAGGTATGCAAGCTCAAGAGTTAGGCGGTCAGTTAGGAATGCAAGACTTAGCACGAGCACAAGGTATGTTCGAGATGGGTCAGCAAGCTGCTGCACTACCTACACAGCTAGATAGTCAGCGATTAGCTAACATAACACAAGCTCTGAATGCATCGGGTATTCCGTTACAGCAACAGCTATCTATGTTACAGCCTGCACTACAGCAAGCTCAGTTACAACAAGCAGGTCAGTTAGCAGGTACAAGTGCGTTAAGTCAATTAGGTACTGCCGAATTAGGTATGCTGAAAGAGTTAGGACTTGGTGGCGCTACATTGGATGCAGAGTTGTTACGTGCTATTAGTAATATATTCGTAGGCGGAGGTTCACAATAATGAACGCAGATATTAAAGGCTTGTTAGCTCAAGCAAATCCACAGCTAGGCAGACTGTTAGACGAAGAAGCCCGACAGAAGGCTCAACAGGCTCGTATGCAAGGTGCTAACTACGGGAATGACGCTATGGGTAGGTTTTTATCAGCCTACTCAGGCGCTGCTCGCTCGGCTACAGAGGGTGGTCGAGAGTTGGCTAACAACGTAATGGGTAATCAACCTGCTATGGGTAGGAATGAGCAGATGGCTGTACAGGCTCAACAGGCTCAGCAAGCTGAAAAGGCTAAAGCGGCAGAGCAGCTTACGATATTAAAACAACAAGCTAAAGATTCTTTATATGCTAACGAGTCATTAGGCGGCAATGTGGTGTCTAATTTACTGAAAGCGGTAGATAAAGACCCTACCGGTAAATATGCACAGGCTGTATTAAACAAATACGGCTTGCCGGACATTCCCGAGCAGAATGCTAAAACATTTGGTACTGTTCGGCATGGCGACTCAGCTTCTATTATTGACCTGACAAGTGGTGAAGTTGTACAGACTCTTAAAGGAGAAGACGCTAATAACGCTACAGGCGGTGGTAGTAAAAATTCCAAACAGGAAGCTAATAAACTAGAGGACTACGCACGTACACGTATAACCAACATGACGACTGATAAGTCATTAACTCCTGAGACAAGAGGTTTCTTGCAGAAAGAGATTTCAACGTACAGGGAGAATAACCCAAACGCTACATTCCAGTCGGTTGCTACTCACCTGTCTGGTAAGTTAGTTGATAGACTAGATTTAGAGAATGTTGAGCAAGCAGACAAAGCAAGAAAAATGATGAATACCGATATGGTACATACATTAAACACGATTGATACTATCCTAGAAAATGCTGAAGATGTAGGCGAGTGGGAGTATTTGATTCTACAAGAGATACCAGGTGCTCAGGCTAAGGATATAAAAGCCAACTTGAAAACACTATTTGCTAAAATATCGTTTGATAGGCTACAGAGAATGCGTGAGGAAAGTAAAACAGGTGGTGCATTAGGTAACGTGTCAAACCATGAGATTGGACTGCTCCAGAACTCACTTAGAGCGTTAGACCCTACATCTGATAGTTTTGAAGGTAACTTACGTAAGGTTAAGCAGCATTATGAAACCATAATGTTACTATACAGTGGTAATGAAGAAACAGCCCGTAGTTACATAGGCAAGTCACCTGACTATCTATTAGATGAAGAAACAGGACAATTGTACTACACTAGGGATAATCCTAACGACCCTCAACAATGGACTCCTGTAGCGAGCCTAGGTAATAAATAAGGAGTTTGTAATGGACAATGCACAGATTGAGCGGCTTAGGTTGTTACAAGAAGAGAAGCAGAAGAAAGTAGGGGGTGATAATCTTATCACTCCTAATACGTTGGACGCTGATAAGGCTGCTGCTTTATCTAAACAATTACAGCAAAAGAGGCAGTCTCTAGGTATAGTTGAAGAAGTAGAACCTACTGGTAGTTTCCTTGTAGATTCCTTAGGGATAGCTCCTGAGGATGTACAGCTTCTTAATGCTTCACCACTAGATAGGGCTACTAAAGCTGTTTCGGACGTAATCTCCACGTTTGCTGCAGGTGGGGTGACAGCGCCTATAGCTGTTGGTATGGGTCTGTATGAAGCGGCTACTCCTACAGGTTCTTATGAGTCTGGTAAGCGTGTTATGGATGAAGCGATGAAAGATATGCAGATGCCGACTTCCTCTGAAGAAGGTGAGAAGGTTCTTTCAAGTATTGGTGAATTTTTCTCTTTTGTTAAAGACTTCAAAGACTACACAGGCGATAAAGCGTATGACTTAACAGGTAATGACACAATATCAACAGCTGTGTATGCTTTCCCTGAAATAGTTGGGAGTATTCTTGGTGTTAAAGGTATGTCAAACAAGCTAAACCACACTAAAGAAACTTTTATGTCAGACCCCATAACTAAACAACGATTGTTAGACCCTAATAAAAAACAAGCAGCTGATTTAGCGCCTGTTAAGTTAGATAACAGAACTGGTAAGGTTGTTAAAGATAAAGAAGCAATAGCTGTTTTGAGAGAGGGAGTTCCTCCTAAGGATGTTGCGTCTATTAAGAATGCAGCGCCTGCTGATAAAGCGCTTATGAGAGAAGCGTTAGCAATAAAAGCGAAGCAGGCTATGTTTAAAACAGCGGAGCGTACAAAGTCTACTTATGATGTGGTTGGTAGGGCATTTAGTGATACTTTAATAAAACTAGATAGACAACGTAAGAAACTGGGCAATAACTTAGAAGGTTTGGTAAAAAGCAAACCATTTAAGGATACCATGCTTGATGTATCTCCACTAATCCAGAACTTCAGAAACACCTTATCTAAGGCAGGGTTTGAAGTGAAGAATGTGATAGAGACTAAAACATTAGCTAATGGTAAAATAGAGATTTCTAAGCCTACAGCTAAAAAAGAAATAGACTTCTCAGGCTCTAACTTGGTTAATATTTCTGATGATATTAAAGTGGTAATGAACGATGCTGTTAACCTTATAGAGAGAACTGCTGGCGGTCGTAAGGTAAGCGCTAGGGAGGTTCATAATCTTAAACAACAACTAGATGAACTCATTGATTACAGAGAATTAGGTAATGCAGGTAGTAGAGGTAACAACAAATCTCTAAATTATGCCTTGTTCGAGCTCCGTAAAAATATGGACGATATGTTGGATGGATTATTTCCGGACACTTACGGTAAGGTAAATGCACAGTTGCGTCCTATATTGGAATCACGTAATTACTTTAAGAAAGATATAGAAAATCTGAAGTCGAACAAGCGTATGTCCACTATAAGGGAATTAGGGGCTGAGTTTAAGAATGCGAATAGAAAAGGCGAGGAAGTTGGAAGAGGCTCTAAAGAGTTTATAGGTAAGGTTGACGAGATTAACAATGTGCTCAGTAGTCAGGGTGTGTCTGTTAGTTATAATATAAATAGTCAGCTTAACTTCTTAGATACTTTAGCTAATATAGAAAAGTTTGGCGATGTTAAAGGTCTTAGGGCGGGTTTGTATTCTATGGGCGAAGGTTTGCGCATAACAGGTAATTTATCTCCTGCAATGGCTGTTAAAGTACCTGCTTACATTGGAGGTGCTACATTGAGGGGTGTCTCTAGGTTTGCTAGTCCTAATGCTGCGGCTACTGTAACTAGAAGAACACAGGCGCTAGATAAGCTACTGGCGACAGGTAGTGTATCTCCTTGGAGAATAGACTAAAACTAAAAAGCCTACATAGACCTATTAAGTCTATGTAGGCTTTGTTTTATTCTAAGTCTTCTAATTCTATTAGCTCGTAGAAACTACCAAAGCTAAAGCGAAAGAAAGCTATATGGACTATGAAGCCTGTGAAGGTTAGGATGTCCCATTCTCCGTCACTGTTCAATCCCCATATAGGTTTGTTCTTTGTACGTTCTACTCCCATGTTAAACCCATTGAATAAACTAATTGCTATTGCCATATTTCCCCCTTAGACATGTGACCATATCCTTCCCGTTATTATGTTAGATATGTAACCTTGACTTGTATTAAACATTTCAGCTATCTTCTTCTGAGTAAGCCCTGAAGGATATAGTAGAGTTTTAATAGCTAATACTTCATCATAATCTAACTTAGCATGGTTGCTTTTAGAGCCTGTCTTTAATGCTACATTATACTTAGGTTGATGTTTTAAAATCAATTCCCTTTCTTTTATAACTGCCTGTTCAGCTGTAAGTCCACGCTCTATAGCCTGTACAGTCTCGAAAGGGTCTGTACTTTTTAACCACTCTTTATGTTCCCTTCCTCTGTTGTGGTTAGACCAAGCTCTTTCATTCTGCCCCAAGCCTATGTAAACTATTTCGTCCCCTTCTACATGCTTGTAAATATAATAGTTATTCATTAGCCCCAACCCCAGTCACCTGCTAGCCCATTTGAATTGTACTCTGTAACTTGCGTTTCAAAGAAATTGTCATGTGATGTTGTAGCTATTAACGGTGTCAGCCATTCTAGTGGGTTTTCTTTGATGTTGTAGTTACCTCTTAACCCTAGCTGAATAAGCCTACGGTCTGCAACGTAGCGTATATACTGCTTAACTTCCTGAGAAGTCAAACCTTCTATATCTCCCATCTCATACGCTAAGTCAATAACCTTGTCTTCTAACGCTACTGCCTCACGTACCATGCCGTATATCTGTGCTTTGAAGTCATCGTTAACAATACGTGGATGTTCATTACAGAACTCACGAAACAGCTTGGTCATCCCTTCACAGTGTAAGCTTTCATCACGAATAGACCACTGAACAATCTCACCCATGCCTCGCATCTTACCAAAGCGTGTATAGTTTAACAGCATAACAAACGCTGAGAACAATGACATACCTTCGTTAATAGCTGAACGTGCTACGGCTAATGCCAAGCCTGCATAGCTATTAGTGTCTATGTTAGCCATAAACTCTAGCTTGTCTTTCATAGCTTCAACGTCTGCAAAGGCTGAGAACTCACTTTCAGGTAAGCCTAGTGTGTCGTTTAACAGGGCATAAGAACGTTGGTGTGTGAACTCACGATTAGCAAATGATGCTAACATGCTTCTAATCTCGTTATTCTTAAACTTCTGTAAGTAGTGTTCTATGTAGTTTGTACCGACTGCTACGTCCGACTGAGTGAACAAGCGTAGTATCTGTGTAATGTGATTCTTCTCTTGTGGTGATAGCTTTGTCTTCCACTGCATCACATCGTCTTGTAACTTAGCTTCCCATTCTCCCCAGTGAAGGTGTTCGTGTTGTACACTATACTCAACAGCCCATGGATACTTGAANGGCTTATAAACTTTACTACTCTCAACTAAACTCATATTAACCCCTGTTCTTTTAAATACACCTTCTGCGTACAGATGGTAAAGTCATAATCAACGTCAATGTTCTTTTCTAAAAAGTCTCTGTAGCGTGTAGCAGGTAGGTCTGCATAGGCTTCACAGTCTACCTGTAACACAACGTAAGAGTCTTTCGGTGTTCCTTTGTGGAATTGTATTACGTATTGGTTCATATCTTCTCTGACAACGCCCTAGTGATTGCATCAGTTATTGCATCGTCAAGATGTTCGTCTTTACCACATATAAAGGTCTGTTCAGTTGAGATACCTACCATCTTAATCTGAATGACATGACCGTTAGCTACCTTTGTTACTTTAATTGATTCTATATAATTGTATTCTTTCATAGTTAACGACCCTCTCAATTCTGTGTATCCACCTATATACTCTAACCCATCTTCTGTCTGCTTGAATATCTGCGGTACAGTACGGAATGGTTTACCTGCTACGCTTTGTAGTCGTTCTTTGTCCTGTGCTGTGAGTGTGCTAACGTCTGTGTAAGTGTAGTCTTCTTCTTGCCTGTCTAGTAGGCGTGTAGCTTCGATACAGAAACCACAACCTTTACTGCCGTATACTTCATACATATTCATAATCCTATTAATCCCCAACCATGGTTTGCTATTGCGTTTGCGATAATGAAGAGGCAGGTGACTACCTCTAACACTATTATGGTATTTCTTACTACCCTTGGCAGCTTATGCACTCGTCGTCATCTCCTTCAAAGTCTTTCAAGGCGTTGCGTACAACCTGCTGTCCTACGTTATCCGCTGTCTTGCCTGCTGTTGTCCGTAAGTAGTACAATCCTTTCAGCCCTTCCTTGTAGGCTTTCAAGTGTACTGAGTTTACATAGCCCTTGTCAGCTCCTGACGGAAAGAACAAGTTAACGCTCTGCCCTTGGCATATAAACTCTTGTCGTTTAGCTGAATGCTCAACAACCCAAGCTTGGTCTAGCTCAAAAGCCGTCTTAAACACAGCCTTGTCATGGTCTGATAAGAAGTCTAGGTGTTGTACTGAGCCATCGTTAGCTAAGATACTATCCCATGTTTCTTCATAGTCCTTGTTAAGGCTGTACAGCACCTTCTCTAAATACTTATTCTTAATCGTGTGAGCACCTGCTCGTGTACGGTGTACATACATGTTACTCTTCAATGGCTCAATAGACGCTGTACAACCACAAATGATAGAACTATTTGCATTAGGAGCAATAGCGAGTAGATGAGCATTTCGAACCCCAGAGCCAACACCATCAGGACATTCACCACGTTCTTCCGCCAACTTCTGAGTTTGTGCCTGTGCCTGCGCTTTAATACTCTTAAACATCGAGTAGTTTGCCGAAGTCGCTTCCCAACTCTCCCACGCAATACCTTTAGACTGTAAGTAACCATGAAAGCCCATAGCCCCGATACCAATAGAGCGTTCACTATAGGCTGAAAAACGTGCCTTGTCCAACTCTTCTGGCGCATGTACAATAAACTCCGTTAATACATTGTCTAAGAATGTGGTTAAGTCAGCTACCATCTCGCTGTCTTTCCACTCGTCAAACTTCTCAAGATTTACACTAGACAGGCAACAGACTGCTGTGCGTTCCTCGTTAGTAGCTAAGTGTATCTCGTTGCAGAGGTTGCTACCATGAATCTTCAACCCTAGTTCTTTTTGGAAGTCTGGTAAAGCCTCATTAGCTGTGTCAATGAAGTTAATGTATGGACTACCTGTCCTGAACCGGGCTTCTAAGATACGTTGCCACACCTCCCTAGCCTCTACAGTATCTGTTACTTCCTTGGTGTGTGGGTCTTTTAATTGCCACTGAACACCGTTAACAACCGCTTCCATGAATGCGTCTGTCACGTTCACAGCGTTGAACAGGTTAAAGCATTTGCGGTTGATGTCTCCACCTGTAGGTAGCTTGAAGTTAACAAACTCTACAATGTCTGGATGGTCACAGTCTAAATAGGCTGCATAGCTACCTTTGCGTGTCTTACCTTGCTTGTAAGCTGTCATCTGTCCGTCAGTTACTTTAAGCATTGGCATCACACCGACAGACTTCTCTGTCACACCACGTACACTAGACCAATGACCACCTACACCACCACCCTTAACAGATAACCACGCTGTTTCTGCATGGTGTCCTATCAAGCCTTCTAAGCTGTCTCCAACGTATGAAAGGAAACAACTGATTGGCAGTGCTTTGTGGTTGGTGTCTGGTAGTGGTGCGTTACTAAGGATTGGTGAGCTAAACATAAACCAACCTTTCGATACGTAGTCATAGATGCGCTGTGCTAGGCTTGTATCACCTGCACTGTAGGCTACTGCAGCCCTAGCATACGCTTCCTGTGGACTCTTCTCGCTGTCTAGCATGTAGAAGTCTTGTAACAATGTCAACGCCTGTGGTGTTAGCGTCGTGTCACGATTGTAATCTACGTTAATCCCATGTACTTGTTTCATCTTCTATATCTCCTGCTAAAGCATCGTATTGTTCTATTATTCTATCTTCAAAAGCTTCAACAAGCAGCTCGCTGTTAATCTCTAGTGTTTCTAACAGGGTTACTTCGTCTATGCGTTGTAGTTTGTCTTTCAACTCTTCAATAGTTAGTGTCATTAGAACACCTGTCTCATTTTCTGCAAGTAATGAATAGCCTTGTCAATGTCTGCTAAACCACCCTTCTCCTGAAAGCGTGACACATACTTGATAACGTTACCTTGCAGATAACCGATGAAGGCTTCACAGCTCATCATGCTTTCCATGTACTCCCAAGGCTGTATCGGCAGGTTGTAATGGTCTGGACACTTCTCATTCGGGTACTGGCTCTCGTCGTAGTGTAAGCCGTCGTTGCCGTTCTGCCCAATAACATCCATTCGTTCTTCTAATGCGTCTTTTAAGTTTGCTTCGGCTACATACCGTTCCCATTCTTTATTCCTACCATGTTT
>JGI26084J50262_1002220_pt1 | contig 10216 bp, 10 predicted proteins | sample SaaInl6LU_22_DNA_FD_50262 | JGI IMG/M metagenome (IMG submission 50262) | reverse complement strand
TGTTGATAAGTTTTGCCAGATAAACTGTAAGCCGGGTTCTGTCATTTAAACCTATCATTTGTCTAGGCTTAAGATCACTCTTAAGCTCAAGCAACTAACCCTGATGACGAGCCAAGGATGGCTTTTAGTTTTTACACAATGTCATCTCTACTTAGTCTTGCTCCCAGTGGGGTTTTCCAGCGTTCATTGTTACCAATAGAACCGGTGTGCTCTTACCACACCTTTTCACCCTTGCCATGTTATGGCGGTATATTTTCTGTGGCACTATCCCTAGGGTTTCCCCCGCCAGGTATTATCTGGCACTGTGTCTTTGCGGAGCCCGGACTTTCCTCTTTAATAAATTAAAGCGATAAGTCGTTCATCTAGCAAATGTAATTTATTACTTAATTATAGAACTTCAAGAAAAATTTAATTGTATGCTTTGATGAGGCTTTTATTGATTAATAAGGATTCTTGATCAATTTTTCCATCAACCAACTCTTGTCTAAATCTTCTTTGAAAAGATTTTATTAATTCTCTTAAATATTTATTCCTACCAATATTTTTTGGAAATGTTTTTGAATATCCAATCTTAAACAGGTTTCTAAAAAAAATATTCTCTTCTATCTTGCTTATTTTTAGCTTTCTATTCTTTAGTAAATCTTGCTTATTTAATGTGTGCCATATCCCTATTTTATTTTTAGCCAAATATTCCCATGGGAACTTTTCACCTGGATCTTTTTTTCTAAGTACTGCTATGTCTGAGTGTCCCAAAATATTCTTAGGATTAATTTTATATTTTTTTATTAAAAACTTACTTAACTTTACAAGAGTAGTAATTTGTTTTTGTGTAAAATTTTTATAACCGTACTCATGTCCTGGGTTTGTAATTTCAATACCAATAGAATTTTGATTTAAAGACTTATAATTTTTCCAAGAAGATTTTCCTGCATGCCATGCAATATATAAATCAGGTACTATTTTTACAATTTCTCCATTATTTTTGATTAAATAATGACAGCTAACCTCAGATTGTATTTCTGTTAATCTTTTCAAAGCATCAGATTCGCTTTTCATACCCGTATAATGAAAGATAATAAATTTGATTTGCTTAGAGTTCTTTTTTTAGGATTAAAATTTGGGGAATAGTTTAATATTGTTTTTAAAGCCATTTTTGCGTCATATTTAGAGCTAAATCTAGATTTACATTGATATTATATACATTATATAATCATAGGATAATGAAAAAAATTTTAATAACTTCACTAATAAGTTTAATGTTAGCAACAAATGTGAGTGCTGATACAGACGGTGAAAACAACTTATCTAAAAAAAATTCTGGTGAAGTTAAAGACTGTTTTGAAAATGTAAATAGAGCAACTTTTAAATTTAACCAAGTGTTAGATGGTGTTATTTTTGAACCTGTTGCAAAAGCTTATAGAATTTTACCCTCTCCAGTTAGAGCTGGGACAGGTAATGCTCTAGACAATCTCTCTACACTTGTAACAATACCTAATAATATTCTCCAAGGAGAATTTAAAAAAGCTGGAGTTAACACAGGTAGATTTATTGTTAATACAACAGTTGGAGTTGTTGGAATATTTGATGTGGCTGAAAAAATTGGTTTTCCAGAGTATGAAAAAGAAGATTATGGCCAAACACTTGGTGTAATGGGTGTTGGTCCAGGATGTTATCTTGTTCTACCTGTTTTAGGACCATCCACTGTTAGAGACACAGCTGGATCATTTGCAAATATATTAGGTGGAGATGCTTGGTATAACGTTACTGTAGCTAATGATACTCAGCATTTTTCTGACTTTGATTATTACGCATCAAGAGCAAGTTCTGGGATAGATTTTAGAGCAAAAAATATAGACTCGTTTGAAAACTTGGAAAAAAATTCAATAGACTTTTATGCTTCAGTTAGAAGTTTATATTTGCAAGATAGACAACAAAAAATAGCTAACTCTAATGCAATAACTGAAACCCAAAACGATAGTGATTGGGAAGAAATAGAAGCTCAATAAATTATAAAACTTAATGAGATTAAAAAAGTTTTTAATATTTACCTTCGTCATAATTAACTTTGTTGGTATTAATCAATCATATTCAATTGAACCAGATGTATTTGTTCAATCAACTGTGAATAGAGCCTCTGAGGCCTTAAATAACAAATATTCAAAAGAAGAAAAAATAGAAAAGCTAAAACAAATTGCAAGTGAAACAGTTGATATCAATGGTATTGGTTATTACACTTTAGGAGCTTATAGAAAAAATATAAGTGACAATGAAATAAATCAATATGAGATGCTTTTTGAACAATATTTTCTAAAAAGTTTTTCTAGTCGACTGGCTGAATACTCAAATCCAGAGATTGAAGTTGTATCTAAAGAGAAATTAAATGAAAATTATACAATGGTATCTAGTATTTTAGTTGGAACAGAACAAAGGCCTGAGGTTAAAATTGATTGGAGAATTTATACAAAAAATCCAGAAAATCCTTTAATCAGAGATTTAATTATTGAAGGCTTAAGTCTAGCAAGAACTCAAAAGGAAGAATTTTCTTCTATCATTCAAAGTAATGATGGGGATATCAACGCTCTTTTTTCTATTTTAAAAGAGTTTATTAAATAATCATCTATAAAAATAATTTTTGGTGGGCCCGCCAGGACTCGAACCTGGGACCAATACATTATGAGTGTACTGCTCTAACCAACTGAGCTACAGGCCCTAAAAATTAAGCTTTAATTATATTATAATGTAACCGATGTCTAGCATAGGTAAAAGATAATGAAAATGGTGGGACTGGTTGGTTACGCTCCAACTACCCCTGCAATGTCAATGCAGTACTCTACTATTGAGCTACAGTCCCTTTGAATTTTAACTTTCTAAAAAGCTTTTTAACTGTTTGGATCTGCTTGGGTGTTTTAATTTTCTTAAAGCTTTAGCTTCTATCTGTCTAATACGCTCTCTTGTTACAGAAAACTGAAGACCCACTTCTTCAAGAGTATGGTCTGTATTCATTCCAACACCAAATCTCATTCTAAGAACTCTTTCTTCTCTTGGTGTTAAAGTTGATAAAATTTTAGTCGTAGCTTCACTTAGATTAGATTTAATAGCTTGTTCTAAAGGTGCTAATGCTTTTGTATCTTCAATAAAATCACCCAAACTACTATCTTCTTCATCTCCAACTGGTTTTTCAAGAGATACTGGTTCTTTTGATATTTTTAAAACTTTTCTAACTTTATCTAAAGGCATTCTTAATTTTTGTGCAAGCTCTTCAGGTGTAGCTCTCTACCAAACTCACTTAAAATTAATCTTTGGGTTCTTACAATTTTATTAATAGTTTCAATCATATGAACTGGAATTCTAATCGTTCGCGCTTGGTCAGCAATAGATCTGGTGATTGCTTGTCTAATCCACCAAGTGGCATATGTTGAAAATTTATAACCCCTTCTGTATTCAAACTTATCTACAGCTTTCATAAGACCGATATTTCCTTCTTGAATAAGATCTAGAAACTGAAGTCCTCTATTTGTATATTTTTTTGCAATTGAAATTACCAATCTTAAGTTTGCTTCAACCATTTCTTTTTTTGCAATTCTAGATTCTTTTTCACCTTTTTGAACTCTGCTAACTATTTTTTTATAATCAGTTACTGAAATTCCAAGTTTATGACTAATCTCAATTAATCTCTCTCTTATGTTTTTAAATTCATCTTTATTTTTTGAAAAAAACTGTTTCCACATGGGGTTAGTATCCAAGAACTTTTTAAGATTTGGGTTAATTTCATTGCCAATATAAAACTTAATAAATTCATTTCTTGGAATTTTTTGATCCATTGCCAACCTTAGAAGATTTCCTTCTAGTGAAACAATTTTTTTATTTTCCACATAGTGTTTTTGAACCAATTCCTCTAATACAGAGGGTGACAATTGTAATGATTTAATATTTTCTAAAATATCACTTACAATTTTATCATGTCCTTTTTCTTTAGCAGCTGAGAAACTTACTGCATTTAAAATACAATCAAGTTTTTCTTTTTGATACTTGATTAATTTTGCATATTCTTTTGTTAAAGTATTAACAGTTTTTAAAACTTTTGGTTTGATTTCAGTTTCCATTGCTGCAAGCGTTGGATTAAACTCATCATCGTCTCCATTATTCTCTTCATTTTTATCAGTTTCCCCAGAATTTCTTTGTTTAGCACTTGGCCCTGTATTTTCATCTTCCATGTAGTTAGTATCAATATCATAATTTCTCTAACTAATATTTCATCACTTTGAAGTTTTTCATCCCATTCTACAAATTGTTGTGCAGTAATTGGGCTTTGTGCTAATGCGATAAGCATTACATCTTTTCCAGCTTCTATTCTTTTTGCAATTGCAATTTCACCTTCACGAGACAAGAGTTCTACTCCACCCATCTCTCTTAAATACATTCTTATAGGGTCATCACTTTTCTCAATTGTCTTGCCTTCTTCTTTAGATGAATTTTCTTTTTTTCTTAAAACTTTAAAGTCAGATTTTTTTTCAACCAATGCTACACTCTCATCAAGAATGTGCATGAAGGCTTGTTCTAAATTTTCGTCTGAAAGATTTCTTTTACCTAATGATTTATTCAGCTCATCAAAAGTTATAAATCCTCTATGGGTTCCACGACCCATAAGTCTAGCAAATGATTTTGTAATTATTCTTTCCACAATAGTATATTTGAGAAGACTTATATAAGCCCAATTTGAGAAAAATCCACGTATTTTTTGAAGGATTTAATTGATGTTTTTTTGTTTTTTTAGCTCTCTTATTTCGTTGAAAGTGCTTTCACTTAAATCTTTAGAGAACTTCGACTCGAGCTCTTCAATCCTAAACTCTAAATCGTAGTTTTTGAGGTCTCTAGAAACTTCGTCTAATAATTCAAACATTTTATTCTGATCATTTTGGTGATTATTTAGAATATGTTTTATTGAGGCAAATTTAAAGATTTTTTCNGTTAATTGAGGGTCAATTGGAATTTGATCTAAGGTAAGTTTTTCTCCACTCTTTAGTTTNNTTATCAAAGTTTCAAGGATTAATTTATTTTCTTCGCTAAATAGNTTTATATTTTCAATCATGTGAATATTTTCTTGAAATAAATCNAANTTATTCATTATTAAATAAAGCAATGAAAATTCTTTAAGCTCAACGCCACTCAATNATTTACTTTCGTTAAAGTGTTTTTGAGTNGACTGTAATGATTTAACTTTTTTNGTATAAAATTGTTTTTTTCCAATATTGCTATGTGGGGTTAAAGATGAAATTTTCTCCAAGAAAAACTCTAGTACGTATTTTTTTATGAAATCATCTTTAATAGTTGCAGCAATAGCTCTTAATTTTTTTTCAAAAATAGCCATTGATGAAGGATTGTTATCNGTTTGTTGTTTATAATGGTTAAATATAAACTGATGAATTGAAATTTTTGCCTGTTTTGTAAAATCAATAAAATTTGCTTTACCATTTTTATTTGCATAACTATCAGGGTCTTCTCCATCTGGTAAAAAAAGAAACGAGATTTGTTTTTCTGGTTGTAATTCTTTAATTGAATTTTCTGCTGCTCTAAGAGCTGCTTTGTATCCACTTTCATCACCATCAAAACAAATAATAATATCTTCAAAGAATTGGTTAAGCATTAAAATTTGACGATCCGTTAAAGAAGTTCCAAGATTTGCCACAACATTTTCAATTCCATTTTTACTTAAACCAACTACATCCATATATCCCTCAACTAAATATACATGATCTATTTTATTAGATAATCTTCTAGCTAAATCTAAATTATATAAGTTAGAACCCTTTTTAAAAAAAGGTGTTTCGGGAGAATTAATATATTTTGCTGAATAACTATTTTCCTGGATGGTTCTTCCTCCTAATCCAATAGGTTGACCTGAAATATTGTTAATTGGAAATATTATTCTATCTCGAAATCTTTCAACGTATGTATTCTTTTTTTCATCTAAATAAAAAAGACCACTTTCAACCAAAACTTTTTCACTAAATTCATCTTTTAATTTTTCATAAAAATTTGAGTTTCTTTCAACAAAACCTATTTTAAAATTTTTAACCTCTTCTTTACTAAGGTTTCTTTTTTTTAAATAATCTCTTGCAATAGTTAAGCTTTCATTTTTTAAAATTTCATCATGATAAAATTGAACATATTGATTGTAGATTGAGCAATATTCTTGCCAATTTTTTTCACGTTCTTCATCTTGCTTTGAAAATGTGTAAGGTCTCATACCTGCAAGATTTGCTAATGATTTTACTGCTTCTCCAAATTTTAAATTTTGAGTTTTCATTACAAAATCAAAAATATTTCCATGTTCCGATGTTGCAAAACAATGATAAAATTCCTTCTCATCATTAACTGTAAATGAAGGCGTTTTTTCAGTTTTAAAGGGTGATAAACCTACAAATTCTTTGCCTCTTTTTTTTAGACTGACAGACTTTGATACAACTGTCGAAACCTTTAAACGAGTTTTAATTTCGTCCAAATACTCTTTTGGGTATTTCATTATTTATTTAATAGTTCTTTTAGCAAAGGTCCAGCTTTAGCAAAATCTAGATTGTCAGGGTATGACTTTTTTAATTCACCCATTACTTTACCCATGTCTTTAATTGATGCGGCACCCAATTTACTTATTGTATCTGCACATATTTTTTTAGTTTCTTCATCACTTAACTGCTGTGGTAAAAAACTAGATAAAAGATCAAATTCATTTTGCTCAACTTCTAACAAATCCATTCTTTCATTCTTTTTATAGATCTCTATTGATTCGGTTCTTTGCTTAATCATTTTCTTTAAAAGTTTTTTTATATCATCATCGTCTGTTTCTTTTATGTTGGCTCCAGATCGATTGACAATATCAAGATCTTTTATTCCAGATAAAATTAACCTGTAGGTTGAGATTTCAACCTTATTTTTTGATTTTAGAGAATTTTTATAGTTAGTTTCTATTTTTTCTTTCAATGTCATAATATTTTTTAATCTACTGCAAAGTGAAAATTCTTCAAAAGAAAAATTGTTTTTTTATAATTTTATAATACATCTCTGTTGCGATAATTAGGGTTTTATTGTATTAACCTTTAACTCATGAGTTGTAATTGATCAAAAAAGCAAAAAAGATTAGCTCTAACAAAATCTCACAGATTCACACAGGCGTTTTAGTTCTTGAAAATAAAACTATCTTTAAAGGAGTTGGTATTGGCTATCAAGGAACAGCAACAGGTGAAGTATGTTTCAATACTTCTCTAACTGGTTATCAAGAAATTATTTCAGATCCCTCTTACGCTGGGCAAATTATCAATTTTACCTTCCCTCACGTTGGTAACGTTGGAACTAATAAAGAAGATTTAGAGTCTGATAAAGTTTGGACCAAAGGTGTAATTTTTAACTCTGAAATAACAAGTCCTTCTAACTATAGATCTTTAGCTAATTTAGACCTGTGGTTAAAAAAAAATAAAATTGTTGGGATCACTGGTTTAGATACAAGAGGCTTGACTAATTATATTAGAGATAAAGGAGCCCCAAAAGGCACTATTTCTTTTTCTAGTAAAAGAAATTTCAATATTAGTAAATTAGCAAATATCACAGCGAAATGGAGTGGATTAAATAATTTAGATTTAGCAGAACAAGTAACTACTAAAAAAAATTATATTTGGTCAGGTTTTAAAACTTGGAAAAAAGAAACTGGTTATTTAAAAAATAAAAAAAATTCATTACATGTTGTTGCTATTGACTATGGGATAAAGAAAAATATTCTAAGATATTTCTCAGATCTTAATTGTAAAGTAACAGTGGTTTCGTGCAAAACGAGTGCAAAAGACATCCTTAAATTAAAGCCAAATGGGATCTTTTTATCTAATGGCCCTGGTGACCCTGCAGCAACTGGTAAATATGCAATTGGAATCATTAAAGAATTAATCAAAAATAATTTACCTATTTTTGGTATTTGTCTTGGTCATCAAATTCTAGCTCTAACACTAGGTGCAAAAACTAAAAAAATGAAACTAGGTCATAGAGGCGCTAACCATCCAGTTAAAAATTTAATTAAAGACAATGTTGAAATCACTAGTCAAAACCATGGCTTTGAAATTGTAAGAGCATCATTGCCAAAAAATATTGAAGTCACTCACAAATCTTTATTTGATAATTGTATTGAAGGAATTAGATTAAAAAATAAACCTGTTTTTTCTGTTCAATATCACCCTGAATCAAATCCAGGACCGCAAGATAGTGTTTACTTATTTGAAGAATTTATTAACAACATAAAAAAAAATGCCAAAAAGAAAAGATCTTAAAACTATATTAGTCGTTGGTGCTGGACCCATTATCATAGGTCAAGCTTGTGAGTTTGACTACTCAGGGACACAAGCCTGTAAAGCCCTTAAAGATGAAGGTTATAAAGTTATTTTAATTAACTCTAACCCAGCAACGATCATGACAGATCCTGGTGTTGCAGATAAAACTTATATTGAGCCAATAACGTTAGAGGTATTAGAAAAAATTCTAAAAAAAGAAAAACCAGATGCAATTTTACCAACAATGGGTGGCCAAACTGCTTTGAATTTAGCAATGGAGGCGGAAAAAAAGGGAATTCTTAAAAAATATAAAATTGAGTTAATTGGAGCTAATTCTAAAGCGATCTCTAATGCAGAGGACAGAAAAAAATTCAGAAAAAATATGTTAGATATTGGTTTGGACTTACCAAAATCTAAAGTGGTATCTCATATTAGAGATGCTGCAAAAGCTTTAAAACAAATTGGGTTGCCTGCAATCATTAGACCTGCTTTTACCTTGGGTGGTTTGGGTGGAGGAATTGCTAAAACTGAAAAAGAATATCTTAAAATAGTTAAAGATGGATTGCACGAATCCCCTGTTAACCAAATTTTAATTGAAGAATGCCTTGAGGGTTGGAAAGAATTTGAAATGGAGGTTGTCAGAGATAAAAAAGACAACTGTATTATTATTTGTTCTATTGAAAACATCGATCCAATGGGAATTCACACAGGAGATTCAATTACCGTTGCACCCGCTCTAACACTCACAGATAAAGAATATCAAGTTATGAGAAATGCCTCAATTGCTTGTCTTAGAAAAATTGGAGTAGAAACAGGTGGATCAAATGTTCAATTTGCAATCAATCCTAAAGATGGCAGAATGGTTATTATTGAAATGAACCCAAGAGTGTCACGTTCATCTGCCCTTGCATCTAAAGCAACTGGATTTCCAATTGCAAAAGTTGCAGCAAAACTAGCAGTTGGTTACACCCTTGATGAATTAAAAAATGAAATTACTAAAACAACGCCTGCTTCTTTTGAGCCTAGCATTGATTATGTAGTAACTAAAATACCAAGATTTACCTTTGAAAAATTCTCTACTTCTGAGGCGGTTCTTGGAACATCCATGAAGTCAGTTGGTGAAGCAATGGCAATTGGGAGAAACTTTAAAGAATCTCTTCAAAAAGCATTGGTTTCTCTTGAAATTGGCTTTTCAGGCTTAGATCGAATTTTTCCACTTAAACAAAAAACAAATAGAAAAAGAATTAAAAAAAAATATTCCAAACAGAATATTGTTAGCTGCTGAAGCGTTTAGAAAAAAAATAAATCTTAAAAGAATTCACCAACTTTGCAAAATAGACCCTTGGTTTTTACAGCAAATAAAAGAAATTGTTGATGAAGAAAATAAAATACAAAAAAGAGGTCTTCCTAAAGACTACAATGAGTTTAACAGAATTAAATCAATAGGTTTTTCTGATAAAAAATTATCTGAAATCACTAAAATTTCTGAAGACCTTGTTAGAAAAAAAAGAACTGCTTTAAAAGTATTACCAGTTTACAAAAAAGTAGATACCTGTGCTGCTGAATTTAAATCATTCACCCCTTACATGTATTCAACATACCAAAGAAATTATGCGCTAAATACAGAGTGTGAAGCAGAACCTTCTTCAAGAAAAAAAATTATAATCTTAGGTGGTGGACCAAATCGTATAGGTCAAGGTATTGAGTTTGATTATTGTTGTTGCCAAGCAAGCTATGCTCTTAAAGATAGCGGTTTTGAAACCATAATGATTAACTGTAATCCAGAGACGGTTTCAACAGACTACGACACAAGTGATAGACTTTATTTTGAACCTCTTAAAGAAGAGTATGTTTATAATATTATTAAAAAAGAACAGCAAAAAGGAAACCTTGTGGGGATCATCGCT
>JGI26084J50262_1002217_pt1 | contig 10221 bp, 6 predicted proteins | sample SaaInl6LU_22_DNA_FD_50262 | JGI IMG/M metagenome (IMG submission 50262) | reverse complement strand
CCCTTACTATCAACTAAAGGAATACAACTTAGATAAAGCCTTTGTAACTAAGTCTAAGGGGGAATGGGTAGCCACTTCTACACAAGAATTTATAGACAGAGGAAATGCCATTTCTAGGGGGCTTATTAAATTAGGGGTAGCTCCAAATGATAAGATTGCCGTGATTTCACTGACTAATAGAACGGAATGGAATATTATGGATTTGGGGGTGTTACAAGTGGGTGCTCAGAATGTACCTATTTATCCCACCATATCTCAGGAAGATTACGCATATATACTCAACCACTCAGGTGCTACGTATTGCTTTGTTTCTTGTGCCACTGTGTACGCCAAAGTAAAAGCAATCATGGATCAGACTGCCTTAAAAGGGGTATATAGCTTTGACGAACTTGAGGATTGCGACCACTGGTCAAAAGTAGAAAAGTTAGGAGAAGACAACGCTATTCAAGCAGAAGTTGAAGCCAGAAAAGAGGCCGTTTTACCCGAAATGCTAGCGACCATCATTTATACTTCAGGAACCACAGGTAAACCCAAAGGGGTCATGCTTTCTCATCACAATGTGGTGAGCAATGCCATCTATGCCTCTGAAAGAATTCCACTTCCTGGAGGAACGGCTAAAGCCTTGAGCTTCTTGCCTGTTTGTCATATATACGAAAGGGTTATTATGTACCTATATATGATTAAAGGAGTGAGTATTTACTTTGCAGAATCTATGGAGACTATTTCCGACAACTTAAAAGAACACAAGCCACATGTTATGACGGCTGTTCCTAGATTACTGGAAAAGGTATACGACAGTATTATAGCCAAAGGAACACAGCTCACCGGCATAAAAAAAGCCTTATTTTTTTGGGCGGTTGAGGTTGGCTTGAATTATGCGCCTTACCGAGAAAATGGTGCCTGGTATGAATTTAAATTAAAGATCGCTAGAAAACTTATTTTCAGTAAATGGAAAGAAGCTTTGGGAGGGAATTTATCTGTAATAGCCTCGGGAAGTGCAGCCCTTCAGCCCAGGTTAGCAAGGGTATTTAACGCCGCAGAGATGGGTGTTATGGAAGGTTATGGTCTTACGGAGACTTCACCTGTCGTGACCGTTAACGACATGAGAAACGGTTTATTTAGAATAGGGACTGTTGGAAAACTCATTGCAGAAACAGAGGTAAAGATCGCCGCAGATGGTGAAATCTGTGTAAAAGGCCCTCAGGTTATGATGGGCTATTACAAAGACCCTGAAAAAACAGCAGAAGTGATCATTGATGGTTACTTTCATACAGGAGACATTGGAGAATTTGACGCAGACGGTTTTTTAAAAATTACAGATCGTAAAAAAGAAATGTTTAAAACCTCAGGAGGTAAATATGTGGCCCCCCAGCTTCTTGAAAACCGTTTTAAACAATCTAGGTTTGTGGAACAATTAATGGTGGTTGGAGAAGGAGAAAAAATGCCAGCAGCATTAATTCAACCAAATTTTGAATTTATTAAAGATTGGGCCAAACGCAAACACAACAAAACTTTTGAGTCTAACCAAGCATTAGTTTCTGACCCGTTGGTCATTGCTAGAATTCAAGAAGAGGTAGATGAAGCCAATGCGCAATTTGCCAAATGGGAAAAAGTAAAGCAGTTTAGACTAACTCCAGACATTTGGAGTATAGAAGCAGGTCATGTAACCCCTACCCTTAAATTAAAAAGAAAAATAATCAAAGAAAAATATAGCGCCCTCTACGAAAATATTTACCGGGGGTAATTAATTCACTTTGAATAAAACTTAAGGCATCTAGAAACGTCCCAGCAAATTGTTGGGACTTTTTTTTGGCAAAACTTATCCATCATAAGCGGTCATGCACGCGTACTTAGACAAAAACATTTTTGCAAATTTACTATGCATGCATAATATATTTTACTATATTTGGTTGAAATAAATAAACATTTTGAGTAAAGAACAAACCATAGATTACACGCTTAGAACCACTTGGCAAGCGGTGAGTAAGATGTATAATGAAGAAGCTAAAAATTTTGGCACTACTATGACACTTGGGTTTACGCTTTTGAGCATTGATCCAAAAACAGGCACACCTTCTACAGCGCTAGGTCCAATGATGGGTATAGAGGCCACAAGTTTGTCTAGAATTTTAAAGACGTTGGAAGATCGCGATTTTATAGTGAGAAAACCCAATCCTTTAGATGGAAGGGGGGTATTAATTCACTTAACACCTAGTGGTCTAGAAAAGAGAAATATCTCTAAACAAGTGGTGTTGCAGTTTAATAAAGTGGTTGAAAATGCGGTGAGTAAATCACAGCTAAAAGCCTTCTTTGAAGTGGCGGATCGCATTAATTCGCTTATAGCAAACAAAGAAGTATTTCAAGAAGAAAAAGAAAACAGTATTAAGGCATAACATATGAACAAACACATTAAAAAAGTAGCAGTGATTGGATCTGGAATTATGGGAAGCGGTATTGCTTGTCATTTTGCCAATATTGGTGTAGAGGTCCTTCTATTAGATATTGTTCCTAATACATTAACAGATAAAGAAACCGCTGCTGGTCTGACAATTAAAGACAAAACAGTTAGAAATAGACTGGTTAAAGAGGCTTTGGCGGCTTCTTTAAAATCCAAACCTTCTCCTATTTACGATCAAAAATTCGCCAATAGAATTACCGTAGGAAATTTAGAAGATGACTTGTCTAAAATTGCTTCTGTAGATTGGATCATTGAAGTGGTAGTGGAACGTCTTGACATTAAGAAACAAGTATTCGAAGCCGTAGAAAAGCACAGAAAACCAGGCACTTTAATTACATCTAATACCTCTGGTATACCCATATCATTTATGAGTGAAGGACGTTCGGAAGACTTCCAAGCCCATTTTTGTGGCACCCACTTTTTTAATCCAGCACGTTATTTAAAGCTTTTTGAAATTATACCTGGCCCAAAAACACATGCCCATGTATTGGATTTCTTAGAAAATTACGGAGAACAATTTCTAGGTAAAACAGCTGTTGTTGCTAAAGATACTCCTGCTTTTATTGGAAATAGAATTGGGATTTTCAGTATTCAAAGTTTATTCCATACGGTTAAAAAAATGGGAATGACTGTTGAAGAGGTAGACAAACTTACTGGACCCGTAATTGGTAGACCTAAATCTGCCACTTTCAGAACGGTAGACGTTGTAGGATTAGATACTTTGGTTCATGTAGCCAATGGAATTAAAGACAATTGCCCCAATGACGAACAGCATGCATTATTTGAATTGCCCGGTTTTGTAGAAACAATGATGACCAACAAATGGTTGGGAAGCAAAACAGGACAGGGCTTTTATAAAAAAGAAAGTAAGGCAGACGGCAGTTCAGAAATACTCACACTAGATTTAGACACCCTAGCATACCGATCAAAAAAGAGGGCTTCTTTTGCCACTTTAGAAGGGACCAAGACTATTGATCATGTGGCCGACAGATTTCCTATCCTAATTGCCGGCACAGACAAAGCTGGAGATTTTTATAGACAATCCTTTGGCGCTCTATTTGCCTATGTGTCTCAGAGGATTCCTGAAATATCTGATAGCCTATACAAAATAGACGACGCCATGAAAGCTGGTTTTGGTTGGGAACACGGTCCTTTTGAAATTTGGGATGCAGTTGGTTTGGCCAAAGGAATTGAACTTGCTGAGGCTTCAGGACAAAAAGTAGCCCAATGGGTTCACGACATGGTTTCAGACGGAAAAGCAAGTTTCTATGAAGTGAAAGACGGTGCCACCTTTTATTATGAAATTGGGGCAAAGGCCTTTGAGAAAAAACCAGGTCAAGACGCCTTTATTATTTTAGATAATATAAGAGAAAAACCGGCGGTATATAAAAATGCTGGTGTGGTACTTCACGACATTGGAGAGGGTATTTTAAATCTTGAGTTCAGATCAAAAATGAACACTATTGGAGGAGAAGTACTCCAAGGATTAAACACTGCCGTAGACATTGCGGAAAAGAATTTTCAAGGATTGGTGATCGGAAACCAAGGACCTAACTTTTCAGTGGGGGCTAATATTGGCATGATTTTCATGATGGCTGTAGAACAAGAATACGATGAGCTGAATATGGCTATTAAAATGTTCCAGGACACCATGATGAGAATGCGTTACTCGGCTATACCGACTGTGGCTGCACCCCATGGCATGACATTTGGTGGTGGCTGTGAATTGTCGCTTCATGCAGATAAAGTAGTTGCTGCCGCAGAAACCTATATAGGTTTGGTAGAGTTTGGTATTGGTGTCATTCCCGGAGGAGGTGGAACCAAAGAAATGACCTTAAGGGCTTCAGATACCTTTAAGAAGAACGACGTAGAACTCAATGTACTTCAAGAGTATTTCTTAACCATTGGTATGGCCAAAGTAGCTACNTCTGCTTATGAAGCTTTTGACAGTGGCATTTTACAAAAAGGAAANGANATNGTTGTGGTGAACAAAGACAGACAGATTGCCACAGCGAAAGCTCATGCCAAATTAATGGCAGAATCTGGGTATTCTCAACCCCCAAAAAGAAATGATATAAAAGTACTAGGAAAACAAGCCCTTGGAATGTTTCTAGTGGGAACAGATGCCATGCAAGCAGGTAAATATATTTCAGCGCATGACCAAAAAATGGCCAATAAATTGGCTTATGTGATGGCTGGTGGAGATCTTTCTGAACCCACTTTAGTAAACGAACAGTATTTATTAGACCTAGAAAGAGAAGCTTTCTTATCTCTTTGTACAGAAAGAAAAACACTAGAGCGTATTCAACACATGCTCAAAGTAGGAAAACCTTTAAGAAACTAATCAGACTTATGAAAACAGCATATATAGTTAAAGCGTATAGAACGGCAGTGGGTAAAGCACCTAAAGGCGTATTCAGATTCAAAAGACCTGATGAATTAGCGGCAGAAACCTTGGAATATATGTTCAAGGAATTGCCAGAATTAGATAAAACTAGAATAGACGACGTCATGGTGGGTAACGCTATGCCTGAGGCAGAGCAAGGCTTAAATATGGCCAGACTCATTTCTTTAATGGGACTTAAGATTGAAGATGTCCCTGGGGTCACCGTAAATAGATATTGTGCCTCTGGTATAGAAACCATAGGCATGGCTACAGCAAAAATTCAATCTGGAATGGCAGACTGTATTATTGCTGGTGGTGCAGAAAGTATGAGTTACATACCTATGGGGGGGTATAAACCTACTCCAGACTACGCCTTAGCCAAAGACGGTCATGAAGACTATTATTGGGGAATGGGCTTAACTGCAGAAGCGGTAGCCAATGAATATAATATATCTCGTGAAGACCAAGATGCCTTTGCATTTTCTTCTCATGAAAAAGCCTTAAAAGCACAGGCAGAAGGAAAGTTTAAGGATCAGATTGTCCCGATCAATATTGAAGAAACCTTTTTAGATGAATCCGGTAAAAAATCAGTAAGATCTTATACCGTTACCCAAGATGAAGGGCCTAGGAAAGGAACTAATGTAGGGGCACTGTCTAAATTGAGGCCTGTATTTGCTGCAGACGGATCGGTGACCGCTGGAAACTCCTCACAAATGAGTGACGGAGCTGCCTTTGTATTGGTGATGGGTGAAGACATGGTTAAAGAACTTGGACTAGAGCCTATTGCAAGAATGGTCAATTACGCAGCGGCAGGTGTGCCGCCAAGAATTATGGGTATTGGTCCTGTAAAAGCCATTCCTAAAGCCTTAAAACAAGCTGGATTGTCTCAAAATGACTATAGAACTAATTGAGTTAAATGAAGCTTTTGCTTCTCAGTCACTAGCCGTGATTAGAGCACTAGACTTGAATCCAGATATGATCAATGTCAATGGTGGTGCCATTGCATTAGGACACCCGTTGGGCTGTACTGGAGCAAAGCTTTCGGTACAACTCTTCAGTGAGATGAGGGCCAGAAATATGCAGGGTAAATACGGTATGGTGACCATGTGTGTGGGAACTGGGCAAGGCGCTGCTGGAATATTTGAATTTTTAAATTAAAACATTAATAAACTTCCTATTATGAGTGCAACAGAACAAAATGAATTGTTACGCGGAGGACAGTTCTTAGTAAAANAAACGGCCTGTGAAGATGTTTTTACCTTAGAAGATCTAAGTGAAGAGCAAAAAATGATGCGTGATAGTACCAAAGAGTTTGTAGACAAGGAGCTATGGGCACATTGGGAAAGGTTTGAAAAGAAAGACTACGCCTTTACAGAAGAAACCATGCGTAAAGCAGGTGAAATGGGTCTTTTAGGTGTTGCGGTACCAGAGCAATACGGTGGTTTAGGAATGGGTTTTGTGTCTACCATGCTGGTGTGTGATTACATCTCTGGAGCTACAGGATCTTTTAGTACNGCTTTTGGAGCACATACTGGAATTGGCACCATGCCCATTACGCTGTATGGTACTGAAGCGCAAAAACAAAAATACGTGCCTAGATTGGCTACTGGAGAATGGTTTGGTGCCTACTGCCTTACAGAACCAGGCGCAGGATCAGACGCAAACTCTGGTAAAACCAAAGCAGTGTTGTCTGAGGATGGAAGCCACTACCTTATATCAGGACAAAAAATGTGGATTTCCAATGCGGGCTTCTGTAATATGTTTATTGTTTTTGCTCGTATAGAAAATGACAAAAATATTACTGGTTTCATTGTAGAAAATGATCCCTCCAATGGAATTACCATGGGAGATGAAGAGAAGAAGTTAGGAATTCACTCCTCCTCTACCCGTCAGGTGTTTTTTACAGACACCAAAGTGCCTGCAGAAAACATGCTGTCTGAAAGAGGAAATGGNTTTAAAATTGCCATGAATGCACTGAATGTAGGTAGAATTAAATTAGCAGCAGCTTGTTTGGACGCGCAAAGAAGGATTATTAAAGAGGCCGTAAACTACGCCAACGAGCGTGTTCAGTTTAAGACCCCTATCGTAAACTTTGGTGCTATTAAGACCAAAATTGCCGCTATGGCTACCAATACCTATGCAGATGAGGCTGCCTCGTACAGGGCAGCTAAAAATATTGAAGACAGAATTGCGCTCAGAGAAGCGGCAGGTAGCTCACACCAAGATGCAGAATTAAAAGGCGTAGAAGAATATGCCATTGAGTGTTCTATCTTAAAAGTAGCCGTATCTGAAGATGTTCAGGCGTGTGCAGATGAAGGGATTCAAATTTTTGGCGGTATGGGCTTTAGTGCAGACACCCCTATGGAGTCTGCCTGGAGAGATGCTAGAATATCTAGAATCTACGAGGGAACCAATGAAATCAATAGAATGTTAGCCGTTGGCATGCTTGTAAAAAAAGCCATGAAAGGGCATGTAGATCTATTGGGCCCAGCTACTGCAGTTGGTGAAGAACTTATGGGCATTCCTTCTTTTGACACACCTGACTACAGCAAACTGTTTGCAGAGGAAAAAGACATTATCAAGAGACTTAAAAAAGTGTTCTTAATGGTGGCAGGATCTGCCGTACAAAAATTTGGACCAGATCTAGAGTCACATCAGCAATTGTTAATGGCTGCAGCAGACATCCTTATTGAAGTATATATGGCGGAATCTACCCTACTCAGGACAGAGAAAAACGCCAAACGTTTTGGAGAAGACGCTCAAAAGACACAGATTGCCATGACGCAACTGTATCTTTATAGGGCGGTAGAAATTGTTCAATCTAGGGGAAAAGAAGCTGTTATTTCTTTTGCAGAAGGAGACGAACAGCGCATGATGCTCATGGGACTTAAACGTTTCACCAAGTACACCAACTATCCAAACATTGTAGCCCTCACCCATCTCATTGCAGATAAAGTGGCAGCAGACAACGGATACAGTTTTGACTAAACATTCTTAAAATAAATACATACTTATTACTGGTTTTTATATTTTATGTATGTAGCGCGCCACCCTTCGGGTGGCGCTTTTTTTTAGCCCTGCACCCCTAATTATTAAGCGTTTTAGTTTAATTTAGAGGCTTTAGAAATTCCTATGAAAACACCCCTTTTAGCAGATGTTTACGCAGTAGAAGCCTTTCAAACTCATGGACACCAAATGGTAGATCTATTGGCTAAACACTTAAAAGCGGCTCAAAAGGCTACCCGCAAAACCATCCCATACACAGACCCTGAAATAGAAAAAAAATTCTGGGAACAATATCCAGAAAAGCAAGATTTCCAAACCTTAGCTCAAGACCTTATTGACCGGTCCATACACGTACACCAACCCAAATACATAGGACACCAAGTAGCCCCACCGGCGCCTATTATAGCAGTGTCCTCTATGCTGACCTCTTTTTTAAACAATGGTTCTGCAGTATATGAAATGGGCATAGCCAATACGGCTATAGAACGTATTATTACAGATCAATTGTGCGCANNATTAGGGTTTGACTCCANTGCCAGGGGTTTTCTTACCTCTGGAGGCACATTGGCCAACCTAACCGCTCTACTCGCTGCTAGAAGTGTAAAAGACCGTTCCGGTGTATGGAAAAATGGACATGAGGAATCTCTAGGTATTCTAGTTTGTGAAGAAGCACATTACTGTGTAGATCGGGCGGCAAGAATTATGGGTCTGGGAGACAAAGGCATTTTAAAAGTCCCCGCAACAACAAATTACGCAATGGATACCGCGGCTTTAGAGGAAACTTTAGAAAAAGCCAAGCAAGAAGGTATTCAGGTGTTTGCTATTGTAGGAAGTGCGCCCTCTACAGCCACTGGAACCATCGATCCATTAGACAAAATTGCTTCTTTTGCTCAAAAGCACGGGCTGTGGTTTCATGTAGATGCTGCCCATGGTGGCGCAGCCATTTACTCCACTACTTTTAAAAAAGATTTAGCGGGTATTGAAAAAGCAGATTCAGTAGCTATAGATGGCCACAAAATGATGATGATGCCCGCATTAACCACTGCATTATTATTTAAAGACGGTTCCCACAGCTACCAAACTTTTAGCCAAAAAGCAGATTATTTATTGTCAGATGCAGATCATGAGGATTGGTACAATATGGCCAAGCGTACTTTTGAGTGTACCAAAAGCATGATGTCTATTCATTGGTTTGTATTACTGAACCAATACGGCACCTCAGTATTCGATGAATTTGTGACAAAGCTTTACCAAATGGGACGCCAATTTGCAGAAATCATCAAAAAAGACGCCAATTTTGAATTGGCATTAGAGCCACAGACCAATATTGTCTGTTTTAGGATGGTACAAAAACAACTGTCTGAAAAAGAGCTCAATACATTAAATGAACGCTTGAGATTTGCATTGGTTCAAGAAGGTTCCTTTTATATTGTACAAACAAAACTGAGGGGCACCCATTACCTTAGGGTCACTATTATGAATCCAAAAACAGATCCAGAAATCTTAAGCGCTTTGTTGGCCCATTTAAAAGAATTGGCCAAACCCATACTTCAGAATCTTAAATAAATCCGCTAATAATTGTATTTTTAGTTTTTATAAAATCAAACAACCATCCACCCATGAAAAACCTAAGTTTCTCTTTCAAGACGCCTTTTTTCACTTTATTGTCGCTACTCTTTTTGGGGTTAAGCACTATAAACGTTCAAGCACAGACAGATCAGGACATCTATTCGATCATAGATCAGGTGTCTGCGGAGCGCATAGAACAAGATATTACCAGCCTAGTTAATTTTGGCACCAGACATACGCTGTCAGACACCCTCTCTAATAAAACAGGTATAGGGGCTGCAAGAAGATGGATCAAAAAAAGTTTTGAAAACACCGCTGCCAACTGTGGGGATTGCTTGGAAGTTTTTTACCAAGGGAATTTGGTCAAAAAAGGAACCAACGGTAGAATCGTTAAAGATGTTAACATTGTCAATGTGGTGGCCATTCAACGAGGCAGTAAATACCCCAATAAATTTATCATTATGAGTGGAGACATTGACTCCAGAGTCAGTGATCCAACAGACTATACCTCCACTTCTCCAGGAGCCAATGACAACGCCTCTGGTATGGCTGGAACACTGGAAGCTGCAAGAGTATTGTCTAAATACACTTTTGAAAACAGTATTATATATGTAGGGCTTTCGGGTGAAGAGCAAGGCTTATTTGGTGGAAAAGGATTGGCGGAATATGCCAAAGCACAAGGATGGGAAATTATTGGGATTTTAAATAACGACATGATTGGAAACATCACAGGTGTAGATGGTACGGTAAGTAATACTGATTTTAGGATTTTTTCTGAGCCAGTTCCACCAACAGAAACGGA
>JGI26084J50262_1002212_pt1 | contig 10250 bp, 10 predicted proteins | sample SaaInl6LU_22_DNA_FD_50262 | JGI IMG/M metagenome (IMG submission 50262) | reverse complement strand
ATTTAATTCCGGAAATTTAGTGCAATACCCAAAAATTATATGGAATAAAATTCCTGATTTAATTTTAACTGTATACCATATAATAGTATTGAATTAACAATNTTAAAAAGCCTTTAACAGATATTAGNNCTCAAAAAAGTAATGACAAAGACTACTNCCCGACAAATTGAACCGAAAACAAGTTTTGCTATAGGATTGATTTGGCTATTCAATATGACTGCAATCATTGGTATTGGTATGGGGTTTCAAGAGTGGTTTATTGAGAAAACATATGTGAATATGCTTCTTTACACCGTTTTTTTAATCGCCTTATTTCCGGTGTATTCATCCAGAAATATATTCCTTTTCACCACAGCATTTCTAATTGGTATGTCTAGTGAATGGATAGGTGTGCATACCTCTTGGCTATTTGGTAGCTATTACTACGGAGAAAATTTAGGTGTTAAAGTAGGGGGCGTACCGCTACTTATTGGTGTAAATTGGGCTGTACTTAGTCTAATCTCAGCAGATCTTGTGAGAAAATTAAACAGCGCTAAATACTATAAGGCGCTACTTGCTTCTTGTCTCATGGTGGGCTTAGATCTATTAATGGAGTATGCTGCACCATCGCTAGACTTTTGGCACTTTGACGGAGGTATAGCGCCAATAAAAAACTACCTAAGCTGGTTTGCGGTGGCTTTTATAATTCAGCTCATCATAAACGATAGCTATACCCATGGAAATCGAAAGTATTCACTGCATTTACTTTTGAGTCAGTACGCTTTTTTTACCGCTTATTTATTGCTTCAATAAAGAAGACAAGCCCGCAGTAAAATCTGGTTTATCCCAATCACTAATCCGCGCGGTTTCAAGCACTATATTTCCATTTGCGCTTATGACATAGCTGGTTCCTAATGCCATACTTTTAAATGGACTTTTATCTTCCACTACTCTATAAGTAATAGGAAAGGAAAAGTCTTGGTTTTTAATGAACTGTTCTACCGGCTCACGCTCCTCATCTGTAATAATAAGAAAGACTATGTCACTACCAAAACGCTTATAAAGCCTTTCAATACTCTCCAGTGAAGCTTTCGAAGGCAAATGCCAAGACGCCCAAAATGACACAAAAATAACCTTGCCTTTAGATTGTTCCAAAGAAAAGAAATCCCATTCTTTGTCTTTTAACCTCCATTGATAGCTAGGAATTTCATATTGATCTTCTACGCTCAAAAAGCGGGGGGTTGGCGCCAGTAATTTAGTCAAGAGTAATTTACCTTGGCTCCCTAGTGGTGAATACATGAGTAACAACACTAGTCCAATTGTCATAAATATAAGAACAGATTTTAGCTTCATAGTGTAAAAATAAAAAAACACCCCATATAATATGAAGTGTTTTTTTTTAAATGATTGCACTACTTATACTTAAGCAGCATTTTCCTTTTTGATTACGTTTAAAGCAGATCCTGCTCTAAACCAACCTATTTGTGAATCATTATAAGTATGATTTACTTGAATAGTGTGGGCAGTTCCATCTGCGTGTTTGATCTCAATAGTCAAAGCTTGTCCAGCTTTAAATGAGGCAATATCTACAAAGTTAAAAGTGTCATCTTCTTTGATNAAGTCGTAATCAGACTCGTTCACAAAAGTCAAGCCTAACATTCCTTGTTTTTTNAGGTTTGTTTCATGAATACGTGCAAAAGATTTTACAAGAACTACTGCAACACCTAGGTGTCTTGGCTGCATTGCTGCATGCTCCCTTGAAGAACCTTCTCCGTAATTATGGTCGCCTACTACAATGGTTTTAATGCCAGCCGCTTTATAAGCCCTTTGTGCGTCAGGTACACCCATGTATTCGCCGGTGAGCTGATTTTTTACAAAATTTGTTTTCTGATTAAACGCATTCACTGCTCCAATCAAGGTATTGTTGGCAATATTATCTAAATGACCTCTAAAACGCAACCATGGACCTGCCATAGAAATATGATCAGTAGTACATTTACCCTGCGCTTTGATTAAGAGTTTCACTCCAGCTAAACTTTCGTTTTCAATAGGCTGGAAAGATTCTAATAATTGTAATCTTTCTGAAGTAGGACTCACTTTAACAGAAACACCAGAACCATCTTCATCAGGAGCAATAAATCCAGCGTCTTCTACTGCAAAACCATTCACTGGTAATTCAATACCTAATGGCATATCTAATTTAACCGCTTCTCCATCTTCATTGATTAATGTGTCATTCATTGGATCAAAATCTAACCTTCCTGAAATCGCAATGGCTGCGACCATTTCAGGAGAACCAACAAAGGCATGGGTATTTGGATTGCCATCTGCACGTTTAGAGAAGTTTCTATTAAAAGAATGTACTATGGTGTTCTTCTCGTCGCCTTTAAGATCACTTCTGTCCCATTGTCCAATACATGGACCACAAGCATTGGTAAATATAGTCGCGCCAACCTCTTCAAAAATCTGAAGTAATCCGTCTCTTTCCGCTGTGAATCTAATCTGCTCAGAACCTGGATTAATACCAAAATCAGATTTAGGTTTAATCTTCTTATCGATCGCTTGCTTCGCAATTGAAGCTGCTCTTGTCAAATCTTCATAAGAAGAGTTGGTACAAGATCCGATCAATCCCCAATCTACTTTTAAAGGCCAATCATTGGCCCTAGCTTTCTCCCCTAATTCTCCAACTGGAGTGGCAAGATCTGGCGTAAAAGGCCCATTTAAATGAGGCTTTAAAGTATTTAAATCTATTTCTATGATTTCATCAAAATATTTTTCTGGTTGCGCATACACTTCTGGATCTGCAGTAAGGTGTGCTTTAACTTCATTTGCAGCATCTGCCACATCATTTCTATCTGTAGCCCTTAAATAACGTTCCATAGAGGCGTCATAACCAAAGGTAGAAGTGGTGGCTCCTATTTCTGCACCCATGTTACAAATGGTTCCTTTACCTGTACAAGACAAGTTTAATGCACCTTCTCCAAAATATTCAACAATTGCACCAGTACCTCCTTTAACAGTCAGTATTCCTGCTACTTTTAAAATAACATCTTTGGCAGAAGTCCAACCTGAAATATTACCAGTTAACTTTACGCCTATCAATTTTGGGAATTTTAATTCCCAGGCCATTCCAGCCATTACATCTACTGCGTCTGCTCCACCTACTCCAATAGCTAACATTCCAAGACCACCAGCGTTAACAGTATGTGAATCTGTACCAATCATCATTCCTCCGGGGAAAGCGTAATTTTCTAAAACTACCTGATGAATAATACCAGCGCCAGGTTTCCAAAAACCAATACCGTATTTATTGGATACAGACTCCAAGAAATTAAACACCTCTTCACTGGTGGCATTGGCTACTTTTAAATCTGCCACTGCACCGCTTTTTGCTTGAATAAGGTGGTCACAATGTACCGTTGTAGGTACCGCAACTTTTGGCTTACCTGCTTGCATAAATTGCAATAAAGCCATTTGTGCAGTAGCATCTTGACAGGCAATTCTATCTGGCGCAAAATCCACATAGTCTTTTCCTCTAGTAAAAGCTTTATTTGATTTGCCATCCCACAAATGGCTGTATAATATCTTTTCAGACAAAGTTAAGGGTCTCCCCACTAATTCACGTGCTTGATCTACACGCTCCGCCATTTGGGAATACACCCCTTTGATCATATCTATGTCAAATGCCATTTGATTTTGGTATTTAAGTTAATGCTGGTAAAAATAGTAAAAAGTGAGGAGTTCAATAGCAAGAAATCGTTTTCGAAAGGAGTTTATTCAACTTTTATTAAGAAACAGTCTTGTTTTTAATAAATTGACAACAAACACCCATGAAAATTATTCTTTCACCCAGTTGTTTGCAAAATCACAGTCTCTATTAGACTTACTTACACTGATGTAAGTATCCTCAATATGGGTTGCACGCCAAGCATTAATTGCTTTTAATTGCTTTTCGGTCTTAGCGAGTTCTTGAATTTTCATATAATCTCTGGCAAAATCTGCCGTATGCTCATCGTACCTATTAGAGATTTTTAATATTTTGTACTTGGTNTGTCCACCTCTTGGATCTGGCTCTTCTATGGGAGATGAAATTTCATTNTCATTTAAATTACTCACTTGCTTATAAAGACTTGGATCCATTTTAGTCAATTCAAATCTAGAATCGTAATTGGTTGGATTTCTGAGTACTCCCCCGTCAAATTTGGTTTCTTTTTCATCAGAGAAATTAAGTGCCGCTTCTGCAAAAGTAAAGGCGCCTTCCTCAATTTTATTTTTAATATCCTTTAATTCATCAATAGCCTCTTTTACAGCACTACTTGGCACTTCAGGAACCATTAAAATATGTCTTAAATCCAATTCCTGACCCCTGATTTTTTCAATGTAAATAATATGATAACCAAAGGGGGTTTCAAATGGTTCTGAAATCTCACCTTCTTGTAAAGAAAAAGCCACATCCTTAAATTCTTTCACGAAAGGAGTTTCTCTAGTCATAGGGTAAAAACCACCTTTAGATTTTGAACCAGGATCCTGGGAATATAAAATAGCCTTCACAGAAAAACTCGCATTATTATCTTCCACATCTGCTTTTAATTCCTTGAGCTTGTCTATCACTTTTTGTTTCTCTTCCTCAGGAGCTTTAGGGGTTTTTACAATTTGAGAAATCTCTAACTCAGCACCAAACACAGGGCGTTCTTCTTTAGGGATGTCGTTAAAAAACTGTCTCACTTCCTCTGGAGTAATTTCTATCTCTTCTACTACCTTAGTTTGCATTCTTTCAGAAAGCATTCTGAGTTTATTAATTTTATATAATTCTTGTCTAAAACTCTCTTCATCCTCTTTTTTATACACTTTAAGCACGCGATCCAAAGAACCTGCCTGCGAAACCAACTGTTGTAACTGGCGTTCCCCAATAGCGGCTATTTCGTCGTCTGAAATAAGCACACTATCTTGAACTGCTTGGTGTGCAAAAAGACGGTCTTCCATGAGTTTACCTAGAAGTTGGCAACGATTTACATCTTGATCAGATACTCCTTGACTTTTTAAGTCTATCAGGGTTTTTTCAATATCAGACTCTAATATGACATAATCTCCTACTACAGCTGCAATACCGTCCAGCTTTATTCGTTTGAATGCCTGTTTAACTTCAGATTGAGCCAATGAATCCATTGACTGAGGCGGTTCTACCTGACTGTCTTGCACCGCTAAATTGTCCTGAGCCATTAAGGTCATTGAACACATAAATAATAGCGCTGCACTTATAAAACGAGGGTGTTTAATGGTAAATTTCAAGTTCTTTATTTTTAATAGCTTCATCAATTATATCTCTTTCTATTTGTCTGAGAAACTCCTGTTTCTTTCTGATTTTCAAAATTTGCTCTAAGGATGGCTTCACATAACTTAAAGGGGCTATGTCATTCACTTCTAACACTTCTTGGACTTGACCCAAATATACCCCTAATGAATCCCGTAATTCAAAAAATTGTGATTTTTTTAAATATATTTCTTCATTATCTAGTGCCAAAGGACCTATTTCTTTAACTATTCTAGTCAAAGGAACCCATATGGAGTCGTTTAAATTCAACTTGTTAAATTGAATACTAATAGAATCTAGATAACGTATGTCCGATTCTTCAAAAGTTTTTAACTTTATTGCAATCAAAGCAACATCACTGTAATTTATAGGAAGGCTTACAAATCTCAGCCGAACTAATTTTTCTTTCACTAAAAAGTTTTGTTGCTCATTGGCATAAAAAGCAGCCAACTCTTCCGAGCCAATCACTGTATCTGATCTAGAATTGACTAGTGCCTCTTTATAAGCCAATGTGTATAAATCACTTTTGTAATTAGACACCAAGCGGTCAAAAGCTTCCATCTTTGCAACAGGTAAGTTAATCAGTGATTTCTGTATGAGTAACTCTTTAGCTGCCCATTGGTTAATATAATCATTGACTATTGCTACGGAGTCTTGGGGACTAGCATTCTGGTATAAATAGGATGGAATGTCTTCTAAAAGCAAGTATTGGTCACCTAGTTTCGCCACTGCATTCTGATCAACATCTGGACGTAAAAATGACTCACAGGACTGTAAATAAAAAAGCAGGACTATTAGCCCAAAAGATACATATGAATTTTTCCTGTTCTTCATCTTACAAAAATAAAAAATAAGCTGGTCTATGTCTTGTTTATAAGCCTAAAATTAGGTTAATTTATGACTTAGACTAACACTAAAATGGAAGAAAAAATAAAATTAATCTGGGATTTCAGAGGTCCAAATGCAGCGCCCACAGCCACACATCATACTATTCATTTAAAGGAATTTTGTGAAAAAGAAAATTACCTAGAACTAGANATTGGNACTGCTCTCATTTCTGAAATGCACAGCACGGCATATGTGGTGGTTCCAAAAGACCTCATGATTGTGTTCAGAGACGCACTAAGGCCTCATAGAGGAGAAAAAACAGCTTAACAAAGACTTATGAAACCAGTTTTAAAAACAACATATCGCTCCTTAAAAGGAATTGTTTTAACTGCCACTGCTACGGTTTTTTTTAGCTGCGGCAGCCATCCTAAAAACTTTGACAACGCACTAGATTATGCGCTGTCCAGCCCCTCTAAAAAAATTAAGAGNGTCATGGATAATCTAGAGGCTCACGAGCTTCAAATTTTATTGACAACTGTTGAAAGAGATCTTACAGAAAATCTCGTATTTCTGGAGCATTCATTCCAATTAGACTCCCTACATTATTTTTATCCTGCCAGCACTGTGAAATTTCCTGCTGCAGTACTATCACTAGAAAAACTCACTGAATTAAATAGGTCTCACCTAGACCATTATATGGTAGAGGGAGATACCAGCATGTATAATTTTGCGGCTACGATCAATGAGATCTTCGCTGTTAGTGANAATGAAGCCAACAACAGGCTTTTTGAATTNCTTGGAAGCGATTATATCAATAGCAAACTAAAAAGCAAAGGCATTCACCCCCTAAGAATATCACACAGACTCTCTACGTCAGATGCCGCCAATCCTACCACCAAGTCAATAGATCTAAGTTCCAATGGGAACAACACTTTAACCATTCATTCTAACACCAATAATACCCCCAGGCCTTTAAAACTTAAACATCTCAATAAAGGGATTGGCTATATTCAGGATGGGCTCCCCATAGACACCCCTTTTGATTTTTCTTATAAAAATTATTTTTCACTCAGCGCACAGCACGAAATGATCAAAAGAGTCATTTTCCCTGAGGCCTTTAAGGCATCTGAACGTTTTCTAATATCAGAAGAAAAACGGAATTTTTTGCTGGAGTCTATGCACAAACTGCCCAGAGAACAAGGCTATGATCCAAAAACATATTATGACAGTTACGGTAAATTTCTTTGGTTTGGAGACACTAAGAAACAACTACCAAAGCATATAAAAATCTACAACAAAGTGGGATATGCCTATGGCACCCTCACAGATTGCGCTTTTATAGAAGATCGTAAAAATAACTTATCTTATTTTGTAACCGCCACCATTTTAGTCAATCAGAACGGCATATTCAATGACAACAACTACGAGTATGACAGCATAGGGATTCCATTTCTAGCAAAACTGGGAAGACAGATTCACAAATACGAAAAGTACCGAAAAAAAAATCTACGCACCTCCATTTCTAAAGGACAGTAGATCCCTTTAAAAAGAACCCTAAAAGGCTATTTTTCTAATGGTGCTACGTTCTCAGGAACGCCGTACAAGTCAAAATCTCCTGCTTCCGTAATTTCTACCCTAACAAACTCCCCTACTTTTAGGTAATACGCACTGGCATCTATCAGTACTTCATTGTCTACATCTGGAGAATCTGCCTCTGTCCTACCCACAAAATAGTTTCCTTCTTTTCGATCAATAATACACTTAAAAGAACGGCCTACTTTTTCCTGGTTTAGCTCCCATGAAATTTGGGCTTGAATGTCCATAATCTCCGCTGCTCTGGCTTCTTTCACTTCCTGAGGAACATTATCTTCTAAGCCATAGGCATGAGTGTCTTCTTCATGACTGTAGGTAAAACATCCCAAACGATCAAAACGACGCTCAATTACCCACTGCTTAAGGGTCTGAAAATCTTCTTCTGTTTCTCCAGGATACCCCACAATCAGGGTTGTTCTAATAGCCATTTCAGGTACTCTTGATCTAAACTCAGCAATGAGTGCATCTGTCTTAGCCTTCGTAGTTCCCCTTCTCATACTCTTGAGAATAGGATCTGAAATATGTTGTAATGGAATGTCTATATAATTACAAATCTTAGGCTCCTGCTTCATGAGGTCTAAGACCTCTAATGGAAAGCCAGTTGGAAAGGCGTAATGCAATCTAATCCAAGAAATGCCCTCTACCTTTACGAGTGCCTCTAACAATGCTGCCAAGGCGCGTTTCTTATACAAATCCAATCCGTAATAGGTAAGGTCTTGTGCAATTAAAATAAGCTCTTTCACCCCTTTTGCGGCCAGTGATTCCGCTTGAGTGATTAGCTCCTCTATTGGGGTGCTCTTGTGTTTTCCTCGCATGAGTGGAATGGCACAAAAAGAACAAGGCCTGTCACATCCCTCAGCAATTTTCATGTAGGCATAATTCTTTGGCGTCGTAGTAAGACGCTCTCCAATAAGCTCATGCTTATAATCTGCCTCTAATGCTTTTAACAAATTAGGCAGTTCAGTGGTCCCAAAATAAGCGTCTACATTAGGAATTTCCTTTTGCAAATCTGGCTTGTAGCGCTCACTTAAACAACCAGTTACAAAAACCTTATCTACTGCTCCTGCCTCTTTTTGAGCCACATAAGACAGTATGGTATTCACACTCTCTTCTTTAGCATTGGCAATAAAACCACAGGTATTAATCACTACAATATTCCCATCCTCTTCATGAGCAACTTCCTTATTGTTGGCTTTTAACTGGCCCATTAATACTTCTGAGTCATAGATATTCTTGGAACAACCAAGAGTGACTACATTTATTTTATTGGTCTTAAGAGACTTTGTACGCATAGGGCGGTTTAAAAAGTTTAATTTCTGTTGAAGAAGGAATCTACAAATTCGTATTTGTTAAATACTTGGAGATCTTNAATGGCTTCTCCTACGCCAATATATTTCACTGGAATTTGAAGCTGATCTGAAATACCAATCACCACGCCTCCTTTGGCGGTTCCGTCTAGTTTTGTAATAGCCANAGAAGTGACTTCAGTGGCTTTAGTGAACTGCTGCGCTTGCTGAAAAGCATTTTGACCAGTAGATCCATCTAAAACAAGTAGTACTTCATGAGGGGCCCCAGGGATTACTTTATCCATAACCCGTTTAACCTTAGCCAACTCATTCATGAGATTAATCTTGTTGTGCAAACGGCCTGCGGTGTCTATAATTACGACATCGGCGTTTTGCGCCACCCCAGCACTTAAAGCGTCAAAAGCAACAGAGGCAGGATCGCTCCCCATCTGTTGTTTTACGATAGGCACACCTACTCGGTCTGCCCAAACCACCAATTGATCAATGGCAGCAGCCCTAAAGGTGTCTGCAGCCCCCAATACCACTTGTAATCCTTTGCCTTTAAATTGATGCGCCAACTTGCCAATAGTAGTGGTTTTTCCAGCGCCATTCACGCCCACCACCATAATCACATGCGGATGCTCACTTTTAGGAATACTAAAATCTGCGGCTTCTCCGTGATCTGTTTCAGACAACAAGCCGGCAATTTCTTCCTTTAGAATTTGATTGAGCTCGTCTAATCCCACATATTTGTCAGATTTGACTCTAGCCTCAATTCTATCAATAATTTTAAGGGTGGTGTCTACCCCCACGTCTGAACTGACCAGAACCTCTTCTAAATGATCGAGTGTTTCTGCATCTACAGTGGTTTTACCAACCACTACCTTCTCTAATTTATAGAGAAAAGAGGATTTGGTCTTTTCAAGACCTTTATCTAAGGTCTCTTTCTTATCTGAAGAGAAAATTTTCTTAAAAAAACTCATTTGATTAGTTCTGGTGGGTAAAGATATAAAACAAAAAAGCTACTCTCTAATAGAAAGTAGCTTTTAGTATACGCTAAAGTGCGATTATTTTTTAGACAACCATTGGTCTACTAATTCAGGAGCCATTACAGACTCTGCAAAAGTATAGGCACCGGTCTTTGGAGAACGAACCATTTTAATAGCTTTGGTTAATCTTTTCGAACTTGTCTGTAGGGATGCTACTGTCTTCTTTGCCATGGCTTATTATTTTATTTCTTTATGAACAGTCAT
>JGI26084J50262_1002211_pt1 | contig 10252 bp, 8 predicted proteins | sample SaaInl6LU_22_DNA_FD_50262 | JGI IMG/M metagenome (IMG submission 50262) | reverse complement strand
CACTGACGATCGGAGTATCTAGTTTGACTACGCGTATTTTCAACGAACCGTCACTCACTTCTCGCGTATTATACTTTCCATCAGGCACATAGGCATGAGATTCATTATTCACCCAAATGCGTTGATCTTGCCAATTAGCGTCGTCAAAAGCATCAAAATCGTCAAAGAAATCAATGCTCCAGAGGCGTTCTTCAGTTTGAAGATTGTTGCCCTTTTCCTGTGTACAGCTAATTGTTGTTGTGAGACAGCCTAAAAAAAGAAGGCGATAGAAGTTGGCGGTGGTTGCGGTTTTTGACATGCGTAGCGGGTATGTATACTGCCACACAATATACCGATGAAATGGTGAAAAACCCCTAGACAAATACCGGACTAAGGGTTTCGGTACCCTTTAATGAAGTCGAATACCAATAACCATAAGTTCTAGGGTCGTTTGCCCGTTGAAATGGTTCTCTACCACACTGGCAAGAATGTCGCAAGGCTGTCCGGCTACCAAGTTTGGTGCTAGCGAACCTTCGCCGAAAGCAATGCCGTTGATGGCAGATCCGCCGCTTGCCTGTTTGAGGTGCAGCTTAAGGTGACTCGAATCAGCGCCTACCGCGCGGGTGTCGCCCGCGTTGATTAGATTCTTGAATAAAAACACCGGGGCTTCGTTTTCGGGTCCGTGCGGGGCGAGCTGGCGGAGAATGGCATAGAATCGGTCCGTTATGGCATCAATCTGTACCTCAGTGTCGTACAAGAAAACACGCTGTTTTTTATCCTCAGGTAAATGCGCGGTGACGTACGCTTCGAAGGCTTTTTTAAAATGGGGCAATTGGGCTTCGTCAAGGGTCATTCCTGCAGCATATTTATGACCCCCGAACTGCAGCAGATGAGATTCACAGGCTTCTAAAGCATCGTAAACGTCAAAATCTAAAACACTTCGCGCAGATCCCGCCAACACCTCACCGCTTTTAGTGAGAATAATGGTAGGCCTATAGTAATGTTCGACCATTTTTGAAGCGACAATTCCTACCACGCCTTTGTGCCAATGCGGTGCGTATAAGACCGTGGAATTGGGAAAGGCCGCTGCATCTAAAAGGGCCTTCGCTTCTTCAAATATTTCCGCTTGGGCCGACCGGCGATCGGTATTAAAATCGTTGATTGCATTGGCCAGTTGATCCTGTTCTTCCTTGTCTTTTGAGCGGAGTAATTCCACTGCACGCAGGCCACTTTCCATGCGGCCGGCAGCGTTAATTCGAGGTCCAATGGAAAAACCAATATCTTTAAACGAGAGGGTTTCGGGTCTTTTTTTTGCCGCTTCCAAAAGGCTAAGGAATCCGGTACGGCATTGGCTTGTGCGCAGGCGCTCCAAACCGAAATGTGCTAAAACTCTATTTTCCCCTGTGACATGAACGATATCCGCTGCAATGGAAACGGCACATAGGTCTAAAAGCGGGTAGAGGTAGGGTTCGTGGGGTAGCCCCCAGCGTTCGCAAAGAGCTTGACAGAGTTTGAAGCCGACACCGCAAGCAGAGAGTTCTTTGTAAGGGTACAAACAGTCGGGTCGTTTTGGATCCAGTATGGCATGTGCTTTTGGGAGCTCTTCCTCAGGCCGATGGTGGTCGCAAACAATGATATCAATACCCAGACTTTTTGCATGTGCAATTTGATCAAAGGCTTTAATGCCACAATCCAATGCGATGAGCAGGGTTACACCTAATTCAGCGGCGAGATTAATACCGTCGAAAGAAAGTCCATAACCTTCTTTGTACCGGTCGGGTATATAGGCCTCAATGGGGAATTTTCCCTCGAGGAAGTCGCACATCAACGCTACTGAGGTAGTGCCGTCTACATCGTAGTCGCCATAAATCATGACGTGTTCTTGTTGTAATCGGGCCTTTTCTATACGCTCCACGGCTCGTTCCATATCCTTCATTCGGTAGGGATCGTGCAAGTGGTTAAGGCTGGGCCGGAAAAATGACTTTGCCGCATCAAAGGAATCAATACCGCGCGCTACCAGTAACTGCGCGAGCAGTGGGTCTTTAGTTACTGTTGAGGCGAGCAGTTGAACGGCGCCAGGGTTGGGCTGCGGTTTTTGACGCCACACCATTACTTGGACTTTTTGATTAGCGAGGTTTGTAGTTCAACGCTGTATTTGTGAATGGTTGAAAAGAGTTCCTTTAAGAAGGCATCAGATAGTCCTGCTTCACTGCCATTGCTGTGTTCGCCAACAAGTTTCATCCAACGCTTCATATAAAAGATGCTCATTCCTTCGCGTTCTTTAATGGTGGCGATATCCTTAACGATGAGCATACGTTTCCGCAGCACATCGACAATCTGTCCGTCTAATTGGTCCAATTCTTCTCTCAGCTTAGCCAATTCTTCATTCGTAATTATAGGGACATTCGTGTGGAACTTCAATTCCTTCATCAAACGACCTACGGCCTCTGGACTGATCTGTTGGCGTGCATCGCTCCAGGCATCATCAGGGCTAATGTGGCTTTCGATCATTAAACCGTCCATGCCCAGATCCATGGCCACTTGACTGACTTCGCTCACTAGGGAGCGGTCGCCAGCGATATGACTGGGGTCACAGATGATTTTAATATCCGGCAATAGCGCGCGTAAGTCAAAACTGTGCTGCCAATCTGGAGCATTGCGGTACATACTTTTGGAGGAAGAAAAGAATCCTCTGTGGACGGCTGCTACATGGCTAATGCCCAAGTTTCGAAAGCGCTCAATGGCACCGGCCCACAACCCTATTTCAGCGTGAATGGGATTTTTTACAAGCACGGGAATGTTTACACCGCGCAGGGCTTCTGCAATTTCTTGTACATAGAATGGATTTACGGTCGTACGCGCACCTATCCACAAAACATCTACACCTGCTTTCAAAGCAATCTCTACGTGTTGGGCATTTGCGACCTCAGTAGTAACGGGAGTGTTGATCGCACGACCGGCATCAATCAGCCACTGCATGGCCTCTGCGCCAACACCTTCAAAACTCCCGGGTTTGGTCCGGGGTTTCCAAACGCCACCGCGCAGCAAACTTATGGGGGTATGGACTTTTAATTGTTGCGCAGTAACCAGCACTTGTTCTGGAGATTCTACCGAACACGGTCCAGAAATGAGTAAGGGCGATTGGGTGGATTGATCCATCCAACTCGTAATAGATTGTATGCTGGCTTTTGTCATATTCTCTTAACACTAAACAGCCTTAGTTGTTGCAGCTTTTATGCTCCTATACAAAGGACCAATTCTCCTTTCAATCCGCCGCGCTCTTCAACTATCGCCAATACTTCGCTGGCCGTTCCCCTCAGGGTCTCTTCAAACTTTTTTGAAATCTCCCGACTAATAGTCACGGGGCGCTCGCTGCCGCAATATTCTACGATCTGTCCTAAGGTCTTGATGATCTTGTGCGGGCTCTCGTACAGGACCACCGTGCGGTCTGATGCGGCTATTTTTTCAAATTTAGTTTGTCTGCCTTTTTTTGGCGGTAAAAATCCTTCAAAATAAAAGGTATCGCAAGGCAAACCGCTGCTTACCAAGGCAGGAACAAAGGCCGTTGCCCCCGGAAGGGTGATGATTTCAATACCGGCTGCGGCTGCGGCACGAATTAATAAAAACCCTGGATCGCTAATGCCCGGTGTACCGGCATCGCTGACCAGCGCTATGTTTGCGCCACCGGTTAATTGGCCCACAAAGCGGTCTACGACCTTATGTTCATTGTGCATATGAAACGCCTGCTTCGGCGTAGCGATGTCGTAATGGCTGGTCAACTTTCCAGTCGTACGGGTGTCCTCCGCTAAAATGAGGTCCGATTCCTTTAGCACCTTGATGGCACGAAACGTCATATCCTCTAAATTCCCCACAGGTGTGGGAACCACGTGAAGTATACCTGCCACAGTTAGTTAAATTTTGTGGCTACGGCTGTCATAAAGCGCTCTGCCATTTCTTCTTGTTGGTCCCATTTGTATTCAGGAGCCACATAGGTCTCGATAAATTCATGGGCTTCGCTCAGCGAATGGAGTGTGTTCAATTGGCTCACAACACGATTAAAATCTTCCTGATTGCCTTCAAATAAGGCCTTTACAAAACCAATTCTATCGTTCAACCCAAATTTTAAAACCTTCTGTGCAAAACGGTCGTTTAAGCTTGTTGATTCACTGCTTTGCTGCGCTCGCTCAGATAAGGTACTGTTATCCGTGGCTTCGGGGGCTTCTTTTTTCGGCAGCGGCGCCTCATCCAGCGGCACTACTTTAGTGCGTTCAATTTCCGCAATGGCATCTAAAGACAAGTTTGCTGTTGGTCCTGGCGATTCTTGTTGTTTGCTAACGTCCTCCTTAACGACAAGCTTTATGGCTTCTAAATCCTCCGGTACATCCGAAATTTCTGAATGAAGTTCAATCTCCTCTTCTGATGCGGCAGGAATTTCTAGCTGTACGGCCTCCGGAGGTGTTGATGTAGATTCATCTGCTTGTATGGGCAAGGCTTCAGCAGGCAAGGCAACTTCTTCCTCAACGGCTTCAACAGTAACCTCGGGAGTTTCAATTTCTGAAGTGAGGGCGTTTAATCGCGCTTCCAAAGCAAAACGCATAGATTCCTCTACACGGTTTAGTTGGCTTCGTACCTCTGATTCCATTTCAGCAAGCTTAAATTTTTGGTACAACGCTAACAAGGTCGCGGCTGCATCACTGTCCGATTTCTCGCTGATGTGACGGGCAAAAGCAGTTAATTCTTGTTCTAATTCTTTTCTGCTGGGGGAAGGGCTTTGGCTCTGCATCTTATTATCTACCTTTAATGCCTTGAATGTAGCACGAAAGTCCCCTCATGTTTCAACCTGGAGTAGAATTTAACCAACAATTAGGCGGCTGGATCGAAGTTGTCTGTGGTCCCATGTTTAGCGGAAAAACGGAAGAGTTGATCCGACGCATGCGCCGTGCTCAGATCGCCGGTCAGAAAGTGGAAATTTTCAAACCTGTATCTGACGTACGTTACGACGAACAAGAGGTGGTTAGTCACGATAAAAATTCGATCCCTTCGATGCCTGTAGAGAGTTCGTCAAACATGCTTTTGCTTGCAGATGATGTGCAGGTAGTGGGCATTGATGAGGCGCAATTTTTTGACGACGGTATCATAGAAGTAGCAAATACACTTGCAAACCAAGGCAAGCGTGTGGTCATTGCGGGTTTGGATAAAGATTTCAAGGGCCGCCCTTTTGGCCCTATGCCGCAGCTACTCGCAACGGCGGAATATGTGACTAAGCTCCACGCCATCTGTCGAAGAACGGGCGGCCCCGCTCATTTCTCGTACAGAAAAGTGGCTGGTGATGAAACCTTTATGCTCGGAGAAACTGGTGAATACGAACCGGTGAGTAGGGTTATATACAATCAATTGAACGACGCATCAGGTGCTGCTGAAAGCGATTGACATAGCACAAACGGCGGGAGCAACCTTACACGGTAATGCCGCTCAAACTTTCGAAGCTTTTGCGTTCGATTCGCGGCGTATTCACGCGGCCATTCCTTCCTGTTTTATCGCCCTCACAACGCCGCATGCAGACGGCCACGAGTACATAGAAGAAGCCATTAGCCGTGGTGCATCGGTTATTTTATGTAAGGATGCGGAGGCCCGAGCAGTGGCACATCCAGAATTGGCTTTTATTACCCACGAGGATCCTTTGCTTGTTTTGCAAGAGTGGGCAAAGAAAAAGCGTAATGCATTGCCTGGTTCATTACTTGCAATCACGGGTAGTACGGGAAAAACAGTTGTCAAAGAATGGCTGTTCCAATTGCTTGGTACGCCACTGAACGTGCACCGTACGCCAGGAAGTTTCAACAGTACGCTTGGCATTGCATTAGCAGTGAGTAACCTCCAGGAATCACACGAAGAGGCCATCATTGAGGTGGGAATTGATCGCCCAGGAACGATGGGCGCCCATGCACACTGGTTACGCCCCGCATTGGGGGTATTCACCAATCTAGGAAATGCCCATGCTGAGCATTTTAGCGACGAAAATGAACACTTTACTGAAAAATGGTTGCTCTTTGAGGGGTGCGAACGCATGGCAACGCACCGCAAATGGTGGGACAAAGCACAGGCGTTGGGATTGCCGACGCCGCCGGCCTTGCTTTGGGGACCGGGTGAAGAGTTGGATCCGGACCTTTTGAATGAGGTCTCGTTTACCGGCGGTTACACTTTGGAAAACGCAATGAATGCATTGGCTGGGGCCGTCCTGATGGGCGTACCATTACCAGAAGCATTGGCGCGATTAAAAACATTAGAACCCTTACCCATGCGACTTCAAGAGATTGAAGCTAAGGACGGCGGGAAATTGATTGAAGATACTTACAGCTCGGATTTAGACAGCTTGCGATTAGCATTAGAGCAGTTGATGATGCAGCAAGGCACGTCCAAAAAATGGGCTGTTTTGAGCACACTCGCCACGCCAGAGCTTACTGCCGCTGCCCAGGCAATGGCGCGTAAAATGGAATTGAACCGTATTTGGTGGGTGAAGGATCGCGCTGAGGTTCGTGATTTAGTTACCGCGTTTGAGGGCTTTCTTTGCGCGATACAACAGTGCTGATAAAAGGACAACGCCGTTTTAAGCTGGAGCAATTGGCCATAACATTACGTCGGCAGCATCACAGCACTTGGGCGGAAATTAACCTGGGTGCAATGCGCCGAAATCTTCAGAAATTTCAGGCGAAGCTGGAAGCGGATACCTTGGTGATGGCCATGGTCAAGGCTTCGGGTTATGGAACCGGAAGTTTTGAGGTTGCTCGGGCATTAGAGGAAATGCACATCGACTATCTTGGAGTGGCTTTTGCACAAGAAGCGCTAAGTCTTCGCGCCCAAGGCATTCAATGCCCCATACTTGTTCTGAATTCGGAGGCTGCGCAGTTACCTATGCTCGCACAAGCGGGCTGTGAGGTAGAATTATTCGATCCGCATCAATTAAAAGATTGGTTGGCTGGACCACTACAGGAAAACCTTTTACAAGTTCATATAAAGGTGGATACCGGGATGCATAGATTAGGCTTCAAGCCTGCGCACTGCAGGAATTGTTGCGGGTATTGCAATTGCGTAAGGACATCGTGGTGACCGGAATAATGACGCATTTAAGTGCTAGTAATGATCCTGCTGAGGATGCCTTTACGAAAGCCCAATTGGCCCAATTCAAAACTGCATGCGATCAGATCCGTCAATACTATCCAGGCGCCAAAGGGCATGCCTTGAATTCCTACGGTATTGCCCGCCACACCGAGGCGCAGCACCAGATGGTTCGTTAGGCTTAGGACTCTATGGCCTGGGGACTTACGACGGTATAGGCCGATTGGAAGAAGTACTGGCTTGGAAATGCACCGTATCTCAAGTGGGTGTTTTGCAGCCGGGAGAAACACTTGGGTATTCGCGAGCTTTAAGGCAACAGCAATCACGCGTTATGCGACCTTGCCGGTGGGCTATGCAGACGGTTTGCAGCGCTGTTTATCGCAAGGGAAAGGTGCCGTGTATATTCGTGGAAAACGCTGTGCGATATTGGGCAATGTTTGCATGGATATGGTCATGGTGGCATTGGATGATCTACAAATCGCACCGGGAGAGGAAGCGGTATTGATTGGCCCGGAACAATCGGCCAGCGCTATGGCGAAGGATGCAGGGACGATCTCCTATGAAATCTTAACGGGTCTCGGGGCTCGAATTCCGCGCCTGTATTTGCAGGATTAAAAACGTCAGCAAGAACACACCTGCCTGGCGTTCCAACAAACTTTCTGTCATCCCGGTCAAGAAAAACAGTGCCCAAGCATACCGCCAAGGTCCTTGCGATTGTAGGAATCCAACCACGAACAAGAAGAGGAGTATGGCCACTCCGACAATCCCTCCTTCTGCAAAGTTTTGTAGAATAATATTGTGGAAGTCGTATTTGAATTCGTAGAGGTAATAGGGTTCTTTCTTGTTATAAAATACGGCATCGCACGATTGAAGTGCCTGGTGTAACACTTCATCTCCAGCGCCATTTCCAAGTCCTATAATGGGCGATTCTTTCGCGACATTCCAGCCGTATCTCCATAAATAAACGCGGTGATTGGTTTGCTTTCCTTCCACCATTCCGTCCAGACTGCGCCATTCATTTTTTAGATCAGTCAGTCTTCGAGCTGTGCCCGGTAAAGTAGCCATTAATGCCACCATGGCTATAATGATTCCAGCAGCCCAAAGGCTTGCTTTTTTCTTATTTGTCGCCTTACCACGGAGCAAATCAAGTGTGCGTACTAGAATGAAAATGGGCAATAGTATAAGGTGAATTCGCGCACTTAGCATAATGCAACCGAAGAGCAGCCACACGATCAGCAATATGTTAAGAAGTTGGTGTTTTTTTGAGGTACTGTCCCACAATTGCGCTTCTAGAATAAAGGCAGCAATGAGCAGGTAGAGGCTTTGGTAGTGAATGCCTAATCGGCCACCCAATTCTAACTCATTGTATTGTACCCAGCCGTGAAGAAATAAACTCTGGGTTACGGTCCAACTCCAAGCCACCACTGTCGCATAGGCAAAAAGCAGCCCCCAATTTTTATAGGTCTTGGAATCGACGTCTTTCGACCTTGCACCTACTAAGATTCCCATGAGAACGATCGGTGCAATCATGATCAGGTCTTTCCAGCCTTCATTGCGGTAATCGCTCCACCAAATACTAAGCAACTCCCAGTCCACGAAAGCGGCACTTGCAAGAAGCAGTATTTTGTTGGGTTGCCAACCGCCTTGAAACACCAACGCAATTCCGACAAGTATTAATCCGTAGAGTGGACTTAGCCACTCAAAAGCGAAGGGTAAAAGCACAGCTGCAATAGCCACAGCGAAAAAGAGAAAAGATCGGTTTTGCATTTAGAGGGTAACGCTCAATAGTTCCGACATCGTCTTTGGATGCAATAAAATTTCCGCTGCACGAGCAATGACCTCATCTTGTTGTAACCCACGTTCTAGCGCTCCAGGCATCGAATATTTGCGTTGTATTAAATAATCAGAGAGGTATTCGCGGATGGCCGATTCTTCTGTGAGCAAAACATTGTCTTTGCGGGCTTTGATGGCCTCTAGCACAGGATTTAAATCGTTCTCTTCCATAAAGTCCATCTCATCGGCCAATTCTTGCAGTTCCTTCAAACGCATTTCGCTGATGCTCTCATAGGTGAACTTTTCTTCTTTCAAGAAGTTGGTGAAATCGGTCCAAATGGCCTCGTCGATTTCAAAATTTCCGAGGTTTACATCTGCGGGCATTTTCCCAATAGCGCGCGCCGCAAACTTTAAATCCAAACCTTTCGCACTCAAGGCAGCGACAAATTCTGGGTAGAAGTCATTTGCGAGTAATGAATCGGGGGCAATACCGTTTCCATCGACCACTTTTCTTCCGTTTTTAGTGCTAAAAGTTCGTTGGTCCGATTTCTGGATGCGCTTCCCTTTGTCGTTTCGGTCGTAAGCCACCTTTTGTATACAACGTCCTGAAGGCGTGTAGTATTTTGCTACCGTAACCTTCATCTGAGCGCCAAAGGGTAGGGGATGAATTTGTTGTACCAATCCCTTGCCAAAACTGGGTTCACCTAAGACCACGGCACGGTCTAAATCTTGCAGTGCACCGGCAACAATCTCGCTTGCGGAAGCACTGGATCCGTCCGTAAGGACTGCCAAGGGTATTTCCGGTAGAATGGGGCGTCCTATAGTGCGGTAAACGTCTTGCACAACGCCACCTCGACCTCTAGTGGAAACTAAAGTATCGCTCGAGGAAACGAACAAACTCACAATTTTCACGGCTTCCATCAATAAACCGCCCCCGTTACCGCGCAGATCTAGTATGAGTGCGTTTGGGTCTAGTTTTTTTAATTCTAAGGCTGCTTTTTTTACTTGATTACCCGCCTGTTCAGTGAACGATTCCAGATAGATATAGGCAACACCGTCATCACGCATGCCATAAAAGGGTACGGCGTCTTTAGTAATATTTTCACGATTGAAAACGAAATTTAATACGGGTGAGTCGAAGCGCTTGGCTGAAATCTTTACTTCAGTCGCTGGCGTTCCTTTGAGTAAGGTGCTGACTTCATTTACGCGAAGCCCCTCGAGCGGTTTTCCGTCAACAGACAGCAGGACATCACCTACGAATAGACCGGCCTTGTCCGCAGGTCCACCTGGGTGAATGTCGGATATTAGAACCACATCCTCTATTTTTTGAATAATACAGCCTATTCCGCCGTATTCGCCAGTTTGTAGCAATCGGACATCTTCAATC
>JGI26084J50262_1002210_pt1 | contig 10254 bp, 10 predicted proteins | sample SaaInl6LU_22_DNA_FD_50262 | JGI IMG/M metagenome (IMG submission 50262) | reverse complement strand
AGCCATATCGTTCAGGCCTTCGGCATGCGCAACACGCTTCAGCCCGATCACTTGACGGTCAAGCTGGAAGGCTCGGCTGGCCAATCTCTTGGGGCTTTCGCGGCACCTGGCTTGAAGCTTGAGGTGTCGGGCGATGCCAATGACTATGTTGGCAAGGGTCTGTCTGGCGGCACCGTTGTGGTGCGGCCTGCGCAGGTCAGCCCGCTGAAAGCCTCCGATAACGTGATCATCGGCAATACCGTGCTTTATGGCGCAACTGATGGATACCTCTTTGCGGCTGGCCGCGCGGGCGAGCGTTTCGCCGTGCGCAACTCAGGCGCCAAAGTGGTGATCGAAGGCTGTGGCACCAATGGCTGTGAATATATGACAGGTGGTGTTGCCGTGATCCTTGGCAGTATCGGTGCCAATTTCGGTGCAGGGATGACGGGCGGCATGGCCTATCTCTATGATCCTGAGGGTCAGACTGATGTGAATATGAACACAGAAACCTTGGTCACTTGCCCTGTCACCGTCGATCATTGGGAAGCACAGCTCAAAGACTTGATCGAGCGTCATTATGCAGAAACCAACAGCCGCAAGGCCGAGGAGATCTTGCAGAATTGGGCGATCGAGAAAGACAATTTTGTGCAGGTTTGCCCCAAAGAGATGCTCAATAAACTGGCGCATCCGATTGGCATTGAAAGCACAGCTGTCCCTGCGGAGTAATCGCTGAGACCAAGAGATAAAAAGCCCCACCAAGCGGAACTGCTTGGTGGGGTTTCTTTTTGGAAATCAGGCTGTCACGAAATCCGATTTCGAATAGCCTTGGATATAGAGCAAAGCGGTAAGATCGCCGTGGTTCACGCGATGTTGGGCCTGTGCCTGAACCGCAGGTTTGGCATGTAGCGCCACGCCCGTACCCGCCAATTGCAGCATCCCCAGATCATTTGCGCCATCACCGACAGCCAGCACATCTTCAACACCGATCCCGCGGCGCTTGGTGATGTCATGCAAGGCCTCGACCTTGGCCTCGCGTCCCAGAATGGGGCGGCCAACATCGCCTGTCAGAACGCCATTCTCGATCAGCAGGGTATTGGCGCGATGTTCATCAAAGCCAAGCTTTTCGGCAATCGCTGCGGTGAAGGAGGTAAAGCCGCCCGACACAAGCGCGGCGTAAGCTCCATGCGCTTTCATCGTTGCCAATAGAACTGGCCCGCCGGGCATCAATTTGATCCGCTTTTCCAAAACCTCGGAGATCACCGATTCAGCAAGCCCTTTGAGCAAGCCCACCCGTTCTGTCAGGGCCCCGTCAAAATCCAGCTCGCCATTCATTGCGCGAGCCGTGATCTCAGAGACGCGTTCACCGACGCCTGCCTCAGCGGCCAATTCATCAATGCATTCCTGCTGGATCATGGTCGAATCCATATCCGCGAGGAGCATCTTCTTGCGGCGGCCTTCCGCAGGTTGCGCCACAAGATCCACGCCCTCGGATTGAAGGCTGTTCCAAATGTCATCCAGATGGTTTGGCAGCGTCTCAACGGCAAATTCAGCGGCTTGGTCTGGGGCCAGCCAAACCGCATCACCCCCGCCAAGCGCATCGCGAAGCGAGGAGACCAAAGCGGGTTCAAGATGCATGCTGGAATTGGTGAAAAGCGTGACGATCTGCATAGGTCTTATCCAAATAATATTTCTTCGGCATAGACCATGTTCGGCCCTTCGATTCCAGCCCTTGGCACAGGGGCTTGATCCGCTACTGTGCAAAAACGGAGCGTTATTGGGGTAGAAACCGTTGAAACCATGGCACGCATTGGCATTGGTGCTTGGCTTGGCCGCCATCTTGGCGGGCGTGGTTATGTTGGAGAAGCCACGGATCGGGTTGGAGATCAGCCATGACGTGGTTGACCAGACGCCTGTCACTCTCATGCAAAGAGGCGATGCTGCTGGCCCTGTTGTGATTATCGCCCATGGTTTTGCAGGTTCGCGCCAATTGATGTCGGCCTATCAGATCGGCCTTGCCCGCGCGGGCTATATCACGGTGAGTTTCGATTTTGAGGGGCATGGACGGCATAGCCAACCCCTGCGCGGCGACGTCAATTCGCTTGATGGCACAACGCGGTTGCTGATGGACCAAACGGCCCGCGTCACCGATTGGGCTGTGTCACTGCCGCGCGCCGATGGCCGTGTCGCACTTCTGGGGCATTCGATGGCCTCTGATATCGTCGTGAGGCAAGGCATCGCGGATACGCGGGTTGAAACCATTGTTGGGATATCCCTGTTCTCGCAAGCCGTGACCGAAGATGCCCCACAATCCCTGCTGATTATTAATGGCCAATGGGAGGGTTCGCTGCGAACCGAGGCGCGCCGCATCATGGCTGAGGCTGGCGTCATCGAAGGCATAACTGTGGGCGATCCAGCCACTGCTTTTGCCCGTCGCGCGGCCGTTGCCCCGATGGCTGAGCATGTCGGTGTGCTTTATTCGCCAACGGGGATCGCCGAGGCGCGCAATTGGTTGGATCGAAGCTTTGCCATTAACGGGCCTGACGCTCCAGCTGTTGCTCTTGGCGGTTGGATTGCGCTGGCTTTGGTTGGGGTGGTTCTTTTTGCATTACCGATGGCGCAGGTTTTGCCGCAAGGACAAGCCGCACCTGATTTGCCCGCACGGGTTTTCTGGATTTTGGCTTTGGTGCCNGCNGGGCTNACGCCGCTGATTCTGTNGGGGGTTAATCTGCAATTTCTGCCCGTTCTTGTGGCGGATTACCTTGCGCTGCATCTCGGTGTGTACGGCGCATTCGTTCTATTCGGCTTGCTTATGGCGGGCGCTTTCCCTGAACGTCGCGGTATTCTGGCTGGCCTCTTGCTGGCCTTATTCGGACTGGCGCTTTTTGGTGGCATCCTTGATCGCTATGTCGCGAGTTTCTGGCCAAGCGGCCAACGCTGGCTTGTCCTCGCCGCGATCCTGCCTGGCGCGGTTCTGGCGATGCTGGCCGATGCCNCCCTTTTGCAGGGCGGGGCTGCGCATTGGGTACGGCGGTTCGGCTTGAGATTGGCCTTTCTCGCGTCGCTTGGTGTGGCTGTTGCCCTTGATTTTGAAAGGCTGATGTTTCTGCTGATCATCTTGCCTGTCATCGTGCTTTTCTATCTGACCTTCGGCATCATGGGCAGTTTCGTGGGCCGTAGAACGGGCGCGCCAATGGCGATGGGGTTGGGTCTTGGAGTGATTCTGGCTTGGGCCTTGGCTGCGACTTTCCCTCTGTTTCAGGGAACTCTTTGAGTAGCTCTTGAGCAATACTTCCGATGCGACTAGCCTTCGCAACGGAGGAAATTTAATGACACGTTTTATCGGGCTCGACCTCGGCACCTCATCGCTGAAGGCCATCCTTATCGATGCCTCGCAGCGTATCCTTGCGGAGCATAGCGTGGCCTTGAATGTTCAGCGCGCCCATGATGGCTGGTCTGAACAAGATGCTTCTGATTGGGAAATAGCGGCCNTTGAGGCGTTGTCGGCTTTGGCCTCCAAGGCTGATTGCAGCACGCTGGCTGGTATCGGGCTGTCGGGCCATATGCATGGTGCCACTTTAGTTGGTGCTGATGACCGCCCGCTGCGGCCCTGCATGTTGTGGAACGATACCCGCAGCCATGCCGAGGCCAAAGAATTCGACACTAAACCGCAGTTTAGAGCCATTTCTGGCAATATCGTGTTCCCGGGATTTACGGCCCCAAAGGTTGAATGGGTGCGGCGAAACGAGCCTGAGGTTTTTGCCAAAATCTCAAAAATTCTGCTGCCCAAAGATTATTTGCGCCTGTTTCTGACGGGTGAATATGCCTCCGAGATGTCGGANGCGGCAGGAACAAGCTGGCTTGATACGGGCAAGCGGGATTGGTCGGATGAGTTGCTCTCGGCTTGTCATCTCAANCGTGCCCAGATGCCGCGATTGGTCGANGGGTCTGAGGCTTCGGGCCAGTTGCGCCCTGCACTGGCGGAGAAGCTGGGTTTGCCCGTTGTGCCTGTTGCAGGTGGCGCGGGTGATAATGCGGCGGCGGGCATTGGCGCTGGTGTGATCGAGGATGGTCAGGCTTTCTTGTCGCTTGGAACCTCGGGCGTTCTGTTTGCGGCAAATGATGCTTACCGCGCTGACCCTGAGACCGCCGTGCATAGTTTCTGCCACGCCNTGCCCGCGCGTTGGCATCAGATGGGTGTTATTCTGGCCGCAACGGATGCGCTGGAATGGCTTTCGCGTCTCACAGGGCAAAGTGCTGCTGCCTTGACCGCCGATCTGGGCGAGCTTCAAGCGCCATCGCGCAGCCTGTTCCTTCCCTATCTGGGTGGAGAGCGGACGCCGCATAATGATGCCTCGATCCGTGGCCAATTCCTTGATCTTGATCATGTGACGGACGCCAAAGAGGCTGCGCGCGCTGTTCTGGAAGGGGTGAGTTTTGCCTTTGCCGATTGCAATGATGCGCTGGCTGCGACGGGCACCAATATCCGTTCTGCCTTGGCACTTGGTGGTGGGTCGCGCTCGGCCTATTGGCTGGATGCTTTGGCGACGGTCTTGGGCTTCCCGCTGGAATTGCCCCATGACGGAGAATTTGGCGCTGCCCTTGGTGCTGCCCGTTTGGGGATGTTGGCCGCGTCTGACGTGGCTGTTTCCGAGGTGGTGACCAAGCCGCCAGTGGCTCGCGTTTTTGAGCCGAATATGCAGTTTAGAGACGATTTCAAGCAGGGCCATGCGCGATACCGCGCCGCCTATCATGCCATCAAAACACTGGACCATGAGGACACCACGCCATGAGCAGGTATTTCGACGCCATCCCGCAGATCAAATATGAAGGCCCCGACAGCACCAATGAGTTTGCCTTCCGCCATTACAACCCCGACGAGATCGTCATGGGCAAACGGCTGGAGGATCATCTTCGCTTTGCGGTGGCCTATTGGCATTCTTTCGCGTGGCCTGGTGGTGACCCTTTCGGGCTTGGCACATTCGAGCGTCCTTGGTTCGGGGAAACCATGGACCACGCCAAGCTGAAGGCTGATTGCGCCTTTGACATGTTCAACATTCTGGGCGCGCCCTATTTCTGTTTCCATGATCTGGATATGCGCCCCGAAGGCGCAAATTTCGCCGAAAATACCGCCAATCTGCGCGAGATGACGGATTATATTCAGGGCAAAATGGAAGAAACGGGCAAGAAGCTTCTTTGGGGCACGTCCAACCTCTTCTCGCAGCGCCGCTTCATGTCGGGCGCCGCAACCAACCCTGACCCTGATGTCTTCGCCTATTCGGCTGCGACGGTGAAAACCAATATGGATGCGACCCTGCAATTGAAGGGCGAGAACTATGTGCTCTGGGGTGGGCGCGAGGGGTATGAAACCCTGCTCAACACCGATCTTGCCAAGGAGCGCGCGCATATGGGCCGCTTCCTGCAAATGGTTGTCGAATATAAGTATAAAATCGGTTTCAAAGGCATGATCCTGATCGAGCCGAAGCCNCAGGAACCCTCCAAGCATCAATATGATTACGATGTGGCGACCGTTCATTCCTTCCTCAAGGATTTCGGTCTTGAAGATGAGGTNCGCGTGAATATCGAGCAAGGCCATGCGATCCTTGCAGGCCATAGTTTCGAACATGAAATTGCANTGGCGCAGGCGCTTGGGATTTTTGGTTCGATCGATATGAACCGCAATGATTANCAATCAGGCTGGGATACCGACCAATTCCCCAATTCCGTGCCTGAGGTTGCCTTGGCCTATTACGAAATTCTCAAAGGGGGCGGCTTTACTTCGGGCGGCACCAATTTTGATTCGAAAATCCGCCGCCAATCGCTTGATGCCGAGGATCTGATCCTTGCGCATGTGGGCGGCATGGATGTCTGTGCGGCAGGTTTGAAAGCTGCCGCGAAAATGCTTGAGGATGGTGAGTTGGAGGCCAAGCGCGACGCGCGATATGCTGGCTGGAATTCACCTGAGGCACAGGCGATGCTGTCATCTGATCTCGCCTCGATCACCGAGCGGGTCGAGCGTGAGGATATCAATCCTCAGCCAAAATCGGGCCAGCAGGAACGGTTGGAAAATATCGTAAACCGTTACGTCTAGGCTGAACTTAGCGCCTTTACTGGAAACGGATTGGCAGATCGAAGCGGTAGCTTGCATCTGTCAATCCATCCGGTGCTGCGGGAAAACGGCGTGCGCGTTGCACGGCGCGAAGGGCGGCTTGATCAAGGCGTTCATCACCTGAGCTGCCGATGATCGCGAGCCCCTCAATCGTGCCATCGCGCGAGACTGCGATCCGAAGGCTGACAGCCCCGCTTTGCGCGACATTGGGCCTGTTCCGCTCGACCCGTGCAATGATCGCGGCACCCCATTGCGACATCAATGTATTGCGCTGACCAGCTGAAAGCCCAGGTGTCGAACTTGCTTGGGGTGCTGCCCCTTGTATCTGCCCCCCGCCTGAACCGCGTGCGACTTGGGCTGCTTGTGGTGCTTCAGCAGGTTGCGGTCTTACGGGGCGTTGCTGGGGCCGCAGCGAAGGGGCCGCGATTTGTGGCGCAGGATCATGCACAATTGGGCCGCTATCGATCATTGGCTCTGGTTGGGATGGCGGCAGGGGAAGTGCCGAAAGCGCCTGTTCGTCAATGCGCGGTAGATTGGGAAGTGCGGGCGATGCAACCGAGACAGCCTGAGGGAACGCGCCTTGAATTTGGCCTGTTTCTGGCGGGCGGGTCCAGTCTTGCACCAAGCTCTGCGCGCGGGCACTTGAAGCTGCGATACTGGCCTGCGCGGTTCCATTCTCGCCTGCGCCTTCAGCGCCCATCCCTGGCACGCCGACCAAGACGGCTGCATGAACAGCGGCGGAAAGGCCGAGGAATATGGTGACCTGCAAGACCCGCATCATGGCGCCTCCGTGAGCAAGGTCACATCGCTCACTCCAAGGGCGGCTAGTCGCGGCAAAAGGGCGGCGAGAGCCTGCGCGTCCACCTCGCGATCGGCGCGGATTGCAAGCGGTGCATCTGTTGGAAGATGGCTGAATACCGCCTCGCCTCGGGTGGTTTCAAAGGCAAGACTGCCATCTGCTGCAATGAAAAGAACGCCCTCGGGAAGGGTTTCTGATGGATCAGCCAAGGAGCTGGGGGCGCGCACATCAATAGGCACGGGCGGGGTGATCTGCGCTGTCATTAGGAAGAAAACCAGCAACAGAAAGACAACATTGATCATGGGAACAATATTGCCGTCCCGTGACCCACGCCGCGTGGTGATATGCGCGCCGAAATCCATCATTCCACCAGAACCAAACCTGTGAAACCCGCGCTTTCCAACAGTTCCATCACATCAACAAGCCGCTGCAATGGGGCACCGTCAACAGGTCTGAGCAGGATGGTATCGTCACTGCTTTCGGTCAGCGCATTTAGCTCAACCGCCAAATTTTCAACCATACGCCCATTGAGACGCGTGACGTCGGGGGAAATATCGATCAATCGGGGCGGGCCCGCATAGGCCTCAAGCTGCCCGCTTGGCCCCGACACCGAAATCGCGCCGTCCAGCGTAAAACGCGCGGCCAGCATGAAGAACACGAGCAGCAGGAACACCACATCAATCATGGGTGTCAGGCTCGGCTTGCGGCGGCGTATTTGGGTGGCAAAGACGAAGCTCACTCTTTCCCCCCTTGGATAAAGATGCGCGTCGCGGCGTCTTCCATATCGGTTTGTACAGTCTCGATNACNCTGTCGAACCAAGTCAGCGCCATGGAAGCGGGGATTGCCACAGCCATGCCTGCGGCCGTGGTCAAAAGCGCCTCCCATATGCCGCCTGCAAGCACGGCTGCATCTGCGCGCGCGCCTGTGGTTTGCAGGGCTTGGAAGGCCGCGATCATGCCAAGAACAGTGCCTAACAGGCCTAATAGTGGCGCTATCGTTGCAATCAGATCCAGCGCGCGCAACCCTGCGCGGGCCTCATGCAGGAGCCGCTTGGCCACGCGGGCGGTTTCTTCGCGGGCGGCCTCGATTGGAAGGGTTTGTTTTGTAGTCATTGCGGCCAGAGCAAGCTGCGCCCTGAGCGAGCTGCGCTCGGAGAGTGTGGAGTGTGCGCTTTCCGCTCGTCCACCGACCCAATCGCGGATGGCAGCATCGGTCACCGCCCCATGCGACCAAGCGCCCATGCTCCATAATTGCCAGATCTTCCACAGGATAAGGGCCACCGTCAAAACGGAGAGGGCGGCAATGATCCAGATAATAGGGCCGCCTTGTACCAATAGATNATTCATTCCTTGCCCTCCGTTTCAATCCAGCGCTTTGCTTCGGCGGCAATCGCTGCATAGGTTGCGCGCCCGATGGCTTCACCAACATCGGTGTGAAGCCCTGCATAGGCGGTATCTCCTTTTGGGCAAGCGATTGCGATGCAATCCGTACCTGTCCCCGTCGCCCGCCCTGTGGGCAGATCATGGCCTGCATCCATGACGGCAGCGGTGCGCGCTTGGGTGGCGATGCTTAGGGCTTCGAGCATTGCGGNTTCCGTCAGGCCTGGGGTGATGACAAGCGCCAGATTGATGGTTCCGTAATCGCGCGTTTCTGGGGGCAGACGGGTGCCAACTCTTTCGGCATTGGTCAGGCCTAAGGTCGTAAGGCAACTGACCAAAAAACGTCCNGATTCTGCAGTTTCGAGACTGTTCATACGGATATTTCTGGAGGTCAGCATTGCAACAGCGGGCTGTTCCGCGCGCGTCGAGACCTCATTCTCCAGCCAACTTATCGCATCAAAATTCTCGGTCAGATCGGCATTGCGAACCTCGCGCCACAGAATATGGCGCGCCGTGACAAACCCCGCGCGATAGGGCGCCCAAGACAGCACCTGCATCTCTTGCCCCAGATCAAGGTCAAGCCATGGATGGTCGAGCGTCACGCTGATCATTTCGAGACCTCCAGAGGCAGGAAGATCAGACCGTTTTCGGTTTTGTGCAAATAGGCGGTTATCCCGAAAACCTCGCGCAGGTTGTCGGGGGTGAGGACCGCTTCCGGCGAACCGTCCGCCATAATGCGACCGTGGTTCATCAATACCAAACGGTGGCAATGCCGCGCGGCCAATCCCAGATCATGCAATGAAACCAGAACTGATTTTCCCGCTTGCGCGCTTTTAGCGAAGGTTTGCATGGTTGCAATCTGATGACCGGGATCAAGACCCGCGACAGGCTCATCCGCGAGAAGAAGATCGGTATCTTGCGCCAAAGCGCGGGCGATCAGAACGCGGGCCTGTTCACCGCCCGAAAGCTCGGTGGCGCTGCGGCTCTCAAAGCCCTGCAAATCCATCGCAGCGATGGCTTGGGCGACGGCGACATGATCTGCCTCATTGGGGCGCTGACCTGCCGCCAGATGCGGAACGCGGCCAAGCATCACCAAGGTTTGGACGCTGACGGGCCACGCAATTTCACGGGCTTGCGGCATCCAAGCAGCCGCCTTGGCCCGCGCCAAAGGAGAGAGGTCGCCTAGCGAGCTTTTGCCAAGATGCGGCAGGAGCCCGAGGGCCGCGCGCATCAGCGATGTCTTGCCAGCCCCATTGGGGCCGATCAGCCCCACCAATTCGCCTGCCTGTAGCGATAGGCTCACGTCATTTACCGCCGCGGTCTTGCCGCGCAGGACGGTGAGGTTTTCCAGCCGCAGGCCGCTCATTCCATCGACCTCCGTGTCTTGTAGATCAGATGGAGGAACAAGGGTGCGCCGACAATTGCCATCAGCACGCCAAGCTTGAGGTCGCGGTCAGGCAGGGCCACGCGCACAGCGATATCGGCCAGCAGCACAAGGGCGGCCCCGCCAAGAGCAGAGGCTGGTAAAAGCGCCGAAGGGCGCGCACCCACGAGAGGCCGCAGAATATGCGGCACCACAAGGCCCACAAAGCCGATAGCCCCTGCCACAGCAGTCGCCGCCCCTACTGAGGCTGCAACACCTGTCACAAGGATAAGCCGCATTTTCGAGAGTTGGATGCCAAGCGAACCTGCCGCATCCTCGCCCAAGGTCAGGGCATCAAGCCCGCGCCCTTGCGTCAGGATCAGCACCCAGCCAATTGCCATGAAGGGTAGCGCCAGCCAGACATGGGTGAAGGAGCGATCCGCAAGGCTGCCCATCATCCAGAAGACAATCTCGGAGACAGCGAAGGGGTTGGGCGACAGGTTCAGGACTAATGCGGTCAATGCGCTGGCCAATGCGCTGATCGCGATCCCCGCGAGGATCAGGGTCAAGGACCCGCCGCGTGGCCCTGCCAGCACCAGCAAAAGCATCACCGCCATGCCCGCGCCC
>JGI26084J50262_1002208_pt1 | contig 10255 bp, 13 predicted proteins | sample SaaInl6LU_22_DNA_FD_50262 | JGI IMG/M metagenome (IMG submission 50262) | reverse complement strand
ATCACCCCGTTATTAAAGTTTTCAGTACCTATAGGGAGCTAACCTGGGGCGAGGTCTACACCCTCGGCATCGAGGATGCTGGCCAAACAGACCTTGACGTAGACCCGGCAGATAATGACACCACCGCTCCAGCGGCCAGCGTTATACCACCCGACCANCAGCCCTGGGAGTAACAACGCGACACGCAGGCCCAGAGCGTTGCTACGTATCGTGTTGTTACAGCTCAGGCTCTGGCGCGAGCAAAGGTCGATCATCATCCCCGACGTGTAACGTTTGTGTTGGGAATGCTACTTCAGCGCCATGAGCTTCGATAATTGACAAGATGCGTAAGAGAACGTCTTGCTTGATGGCATGAAACTCGACCCAATTCGTTGTTTTCGTAAAGGTATAAATGAAGAAATCGAGTGACGACGCCCCGCATGTCACAAAATTGACCATCAGAGTACGCTCGGTGTCGATTGCCTCATCAGCGCTCAACATGGCCTTCACGTCTGACACAATGCCATCCATGCAAGACACGTCTGAATAACGAATGCCGATAGTTTCGTAGATGCGCCGGTTACGCATCCGAGAGGGGTTTTCGATGGCGACGTTAGAGAAAACTGCATTGGGAATATANAGCGGACGTTGGTCAAACGTACGGATACGAGTCATTCGCCAACCGATGTGTTCAACGGTNCCTTCGATCTCTCGGTCGGGTGAACGTATCCAATCTCCCACCGTAAATGGGCGATCAAGATACACACTCAGTCCGCCCAAGAAGTTAGCGAGCAAGTCGCGCGCAGCAAAACCGACTGCAATCCCGCCAATCCCGCCAAACGCCAGCAGTCCAGAAATTGAAATGCCCATTGACTGCAGCAACATCAGCGTTACGACCGCCCACAAAATTATACGTCCCAAACGAGCGGCGGCACTGATCGCAGCGCGGTCATCGGATTCGATAGGTCCACGCTGTTCACTGAGAAGCTCATTTTCGATATTGACGACGACACCGTGCAAAAACCAACCAAGCAACACAATGACGCCGGTATCTGCAGCGTGCCGCAGGGTGCTGCGCAACGCGTCTATATTGTCCAAAACCCCTAGCGATAAATACGCCAAAAGAACCCATAGCGCCCATTCAATGGGTTTAGCGGCAGCGCGAGTGAGAACGTTATCCCAGGGGGTTTGCGTCTTATCCGCCGCATGGTTTAAACGACTCATTACCCATTGAATGAGAAAATGACCGAAGAGTCCTATTGAAAACAAGACGAGAATCGTCACCACGTGAATGGGCAGTGCACTCACGCGCGCGACAGGCTCGAGCCAGCCAGCTATTAATTGGGTCGTTTGATCAGCGTCGTTCATGTTACGAAGAATGTCCTGAAGCACAAAAGCCACGAATCCTACCGCGTCTAAAGGATTGGCGCGAGCCGCAATAACTGTATAAAATAACAGCTGTATATAAACACACTAACGAGCTTCACTATGATTAAGTTGACGCAACGACAGCAGCAGGTACTCGATATTATTCGCAGCCACCTAGATGACACAGGCTACCCTCCCACTCGAGCAGATATCGCGCGCGAATTAAATTTTCGAAGTGCTAATGCCGCCGAGGAGCACTTAAAGGCTTTGGCGCGTAAGGGGGCCATCGAAATCATCCCCGGCGCCTCACGGGGCATTCGGTTAACAGAGGAGCGTGGCTTGCCCGTCATCGGACGCGTCGCAGCTGGTTCGCCTGTATTGGCGCAGGAGCACATAGAGGAATACGTTAACCTCGCGGCTAACTTCTTCTCCCCTGCAGCCGATTATTTATTGCAAGTGACCGGCGACAGCATGATCAACGTGGGTATTTTCGACGGCGATCTGCTGGCTGTTCATAGCTGCGTTGAGGCAAAAGAAAACCAAATTGTCGTGGCTCGTATCGACGACGAGGTGACCGTTAAACGACTGCATCGACCCGACGCGTCTCNCGTAGAGTTGATTGCCGAGAACCCTGATTATGAGCCGATAGTGGTNAATCTTGCCGAACAAGAATTTGCTATTGAGGGGATTAGTGTCGGGGTCATCCGNCGCTAANATTTCGCCTGCTGCGAACGCTTTNTGCCGTAAGCNCGATAAACGCGCTTAACTGTGNCCGCNAGGTTTACGCTGTGCGCCGAAAGACTCGGCGCGNATGGGGTCAGTGNACGGTTCGTCGCGCGCTCTCGCTCTCTTCCGCGGACTCAACTTCCATATTCGTCATTTCCGCCAGTTTAGCGGCAGCCTGAATGCCCGCCTGAATCATCGCCTTAGCGACTTCCAGGTTGTTATCCATTAAATAGGCGCTGGTCTCCTCGGAGAACTGAATACTCACCAAGGCTTCGCCTTCTTCGGCATCTGCACGCTGGAGTACGATCTCACCATCACCCAGATCTACAATTTCCAACAAAGCTGTGGACATGCGTTTTCCTCGCATCATTTTGTGGGTGTTCCACCACTCTAACAGCCCCGAGCGGGAAAACAACCCGCCGGTACTTCTCAGTTTTCGTCGAGAGAGTCCGTCATGCGAGCAAATAACGCACTGAATGACGCGGCCCACTCCTCATAATCTTGTAATTGGGGGTAGTTCGCGCTCATTGCAAGTAGCCCCGGCCTAGTTTTTGGCGGCAACCCCCTTGGCAGTGTCGCTTGCAGCCGCGCTATCCATCCTTCGCGCTCCAGTGAGCGATATTCATCAAGCTCACCCGGCTCTGCTATCCCTGGTCCCAACGGGGGTAAGTCTTGGCTGTGGTGTGGTGCGCGCTCAGGCAACTTAGTTTGTCTGATCGTCGCAAGTAAAAACCATCCGTAGGCATCGAGTAGATGCAGCCTCACTGCCGGAGCAAATGCTGCCTGCATGGCTTGGCGTGAAGCGCCTGCTTGCTCAAGTTCGCGAGACCATCCGGCCAGCACTAATCGCGCCATATAAAGCGAATGATTAGCCAAGCCGCGTGCACTACTCACCTTGTCGGATCCGTGGCACGCGAACCCAGCAACCGGCTAGCGCAAACGTTTGCTCGCTTCATTAAACCTTTTTCACAGGCTTTTTCTTGGCCGGTGCTTTTTTCTTGCTAGCTTTNCTTTTAGCGGCCGGCTTCTTTTTAGGCGCGGGCTTAGCGCTGCCCTGCTCAAGCCAGGCTCCATTATCAAAAAAGGCCTTCCAACCCGTCGCCTTGCCATCCAGTTCAGTCATAACATACTGTTCTTTGGTTTTTCGACTGTAGCGAATCTGGCTCCGATTTCCGCTATCGTCTGTGACCGGCGCATCAAAAATAAAGTGATACTTTGGGTCTATCTCGGCCTGATGCGGCAGCAATTCATCAACGAAAGGGGCACGAGTTTCTCGATTTTTCGGGAACTGGCTGGCGGCTAAGAACAGTCCGGCGGCCCCATCTCTCAATATNTAGTGGTCATCCACTTTGACGCATTGAATTTCAGGCATCGGCACCGGGTCCATCTTGGGAGGAGCCGCTTCGCCGTTGCGCAGCAGTTTGCGAGTATTTTTACAGTCCGTATTAGAGCAGCCAAAGTACTTACCAAAGCGCCCTGTTTTAAGCTGCATATCGGTGCCACACTTATCGCACTCGATAATTGGGCCTTCGTAGCCTTTAATTCGAAAACGCCCCTCCTCGACCTCATAGCCATCGCAATCAGGGTTGTTACCACAGACATGCAGTTTATGGCCTTCATCGATCAGGTAACTATCCATCGCCGCGTTACATTTTTTACAGCGATGTTTTTGAAGCAGTAGGCGTGACTCGGCTTCTTCATCCGCGTCGGCGCTAATAACCTCGTCACCGGGAATCAGGTTGACCGTACTCTTACAACGCTCCTTGGGCGGCAGGCTATACCCTGAACAACCCAAGAAAACACCGGTACTCGCCGTGCGGATCTGCATAGGCCGCTCACACAGGTTGCAAGGTATTCCNGTGGGTGTTGGCTCGTTCGCTTGCATCCCATTGGGCTCGGGTAGCTCAGCGGCCTCTATGCGCTCTCGAAACTCCGCGTAAAAACTATTGAGCAATTCTTTCCAATCTAGAGTGCCTTCAGCGACCTGATCGAGGCGCTCCTCCATTGATGCAGTAAAACCATAATCCAGTAAATCGCTAAAAGCGTCCTGCAAACGCTGCGTCACGATATCACCCATTTTTTCTGCGTAAAAACGACGATTTTCTAGCCGGACATANCCTCGCTCTTGAATCGTGGAAATAATCGCGGCGTATGTAGAAGGACGACCTATGCCGCGCTTCTCCAATTCTTTGACTAAACTCGCTTCTCCAAACCGCGCAGGTGGCTTGGTAAAGTGTTGTCTGGGGTCGATTTTTTCGCTGGCGAGCCGATCGCCCTCGGAAAACGGCGGTAACACCGCATCATCGCCTTTTCGCGCCACAGGGCTAAGCACGCGCGTGTAGCCATCGAACTCCACAATGCGACCCCGGGCCGTCATCTCATAATCTGCTGCGTTCACCGTTACCGTGGTCGACAGGTAGCGCGCCGGCGGCATCTGACAGGCGACAAACTGTCGCCAAATTAGCTCATAGAGGCGTTCTGCGTCTCGCTCCATACCTTTCAGCTGAGACTGGCTGACACGGACATCTGAAGGTCTAATCGCCTCGTGTGCTTCTTGCGCGCCATCTTTGGAAGAATAAATATTCGGTGTATCGGGGAGATAGGCTGCGGGAAACTGCTTACCTATATAATCACGACAGGCTGCGATAGCGTCGGTACTCAAATTGGTCGAGTCTGTTCGCATGTAAGTAATATAGCCCGCTTCATATAAGCGCTGAGCCATAGTCATCGTCTTTTTGACACTGAAGCCCAAACGAGTACTGGCAGCCTGCTGCAGCGTCGAAGTAATGAACGGTGCCGACGCTCTAGAGGACGTTTTGCGTGACTCGAGATTCGCAACGTCAAAGGTAGCAGAATTGAGTGCATCAACTGCGGCATGAGCTTCCGCTTTATTTTTAGGCGCAAACTTATTGCCTTGGTAGCGCTTAACTTCAAACCAAACCGGATCATGTCCCTCTGGTCTCAGTGCTGCATGCACCTCCCAATACTCTTCGGGTACGAACGCTCGAATCTCCCGTTCTCGCTCAACAATCAAGCGAACAGCGACTGACTGAACACGCCCAGCTGATAAGCCTCGAGCAATCTTCGACCACAAAAGAGGCGAAACCTCAAAGCCCACGACTCTATCTAAAAAGCGACGAGCTTGCTGAGCATTAACGCGGTTGGTGTCGAGATAGGCGGGCTTCTCAAACGCAGCTTGAATTGCTTTCTTGGTTATTTCGTTAAACACAACGCGCTGGTAACGGCTCTCATCGCCACCAATAGCCTCTTTCAAGTGCCAAGCAATAGCCTCACCCTCTCTGTCCAAATCGGTCGCGAGGTAGATAGCATCAGATGTTTGCGCAAGCTTACGCAATTCACTGACGACCTTTTCTTTGCCCGGCAGGATCTCGTAGCGCGCTGACCAGTTGTGGTCAGGATCAATACCCATGCGCCGGATTAGCTGTTCTCGCTTTTTGCGTGCCTGATATTTTTGCTTCTCGGCGGGCGCCATCTTACGCGTAATCGCCGCCTGAGCTGCACGCTGCTTGGGGTCGGAACTAGCGCCTCCCCCAGACATTGGAAGATCACGAATATGCCCAACGCTAGACTTTACGATAAAGTCATTGCCGAGGTATTTATTAATCGTTTTTGCCTTTGCCGGCGACTCAACGATGACGAGAGATTTACCCATACTGGCGCTGCCAATCCTATTTATGTGTGGAGTTTTGACCGAAACACGCCTCGAAGCCGAGACCCGCAGGTTGGCATGTATACGGGTTTGGTCACGGTTGGGTCAAGCGATTCGGTGCAATTGATTACGACAATCTTGATTCGTTGAGCCCTTTTGGGTGCCATAGATCCAATAACAAAAGCACTTTTTCAAGCGCTTCCTCCCCACCGAGCTCACTCCAATAAACGGCTATTTCATTCTCATCAACCACGACAATTTCTGCACTTTCCGGTAATTCTTGAAGCTCCGGGGGTGTCGATTTGCCGCTCTTTGACTCCCAGCCGCTCCGTGACCGAACAAATAAATCGTGCTCTACCAGGCTCACTTGGCGCGTCATTAAACGGATGCCGTAACCGACGAGAGGATCATCGGTCGCGCGCTGCAAGCGCGGCGGTATGCCCTTGAGCGGGTTTAGGCTGACGTGCACGCCCGCCTTGCGGGCCCGCTCTCTAAAATCGGCAAGTCTGCGCTGTCGCTTACTTGGAAGAACCGCGATAAGCGGGCCCAATACCGCTGCGATCGCAAAAAATATAATGATATAAGCCAAATTGAATTCCGATGAGGTAAGCTAAGAGTGAACGTAAGTCCTAAGCTTGCGATAGAAACAGACAGAGGGAAAGCGCGAATGGCCTATAAAAAAATATTAGTCGCTGTCGACCTGGGTGAAACTTCCGCGGGCGTAATAGACAAAGCCCATAAACTCGCACTTGGCCAAGGTGCTCAGATCCATGTCCTGCATGCAGTAGAGCCTCTTAGCATCACTTATGGCGGTGACATTCCAATGGACTTTTCGTCAATACAAGACGAAATTTATGAACAAGCTCGAGATCAGCTGAGCCGGTTATGCGCGGCCAAAGCCATTCCTGAAAGCCAGCGCCATCTCGTCGTCGGACGACCAGAAAATGAAATAGCAGCGACTGCCTCAGACCTAAACGTCGATCTCATTGTTGTAGGCAGTCATGCGCGGTTTGGCTTAGCGCTGCTCTTAGGGTCGACCGCGGATGGGGTCTTGCATCACGCCAAATGCGATGTACTCGCAGTGCGCGTTGCAGAATCTAGTTAGAGAACCTGATTGAAAAGCTTGATTAAAAAGCCAGATTGCAAAGCACACTAATGAGACCCGACTTACGGCGCTAACAGCCAACTGCGTAACTGGGTTTGGTCAAATGGCCACCCCAGCTCGCGACCAAGTGCGTCCGCCACTACGGGTATACGGACACCGTAACGCTCTATTAGGTCGATATCTTCAGCAATATCAATGGGACGAAAGGCCGTTTCTGTCGCGTCTAGAATCGCTTCGGCCTGCTCACACAAGTGACACCCAGGGGTCGTATACAGAACGAACTCGGCGTGTTGATTAGTCATAATGTAGGAATCTCCAATGTATGTAGCGCCCTCTATGGAACAACGCGCAAAAACTCTCACTATCTATGGCCGCAAACCGGTCCTAGAAGCACTCAGCGACCCTGCGCTTGACGCGACAACGCTCCATGTAGCCGACAGCAACAAGCCCGGAGGCATCATCGGCAATATCTATAAGCTGGCCGAGACCCGTGGCGTTCGTATCCGCCAGCACGACAGGGATAGTCTGTCACGTATTTCGAAAAATAAAAAACAAGATCAAGGAGTCGCGCTAGACATAAGCTGCCCACATTTCGATCCGATTGAAAAATTGGTCGCTCACGCTCACGACCGCGATTTTCGTGTCTTGGCACTCGATGGCATTACTAACCCACAAAACGTCGGCATGATTATACGATCGGCGGCGGCGGGTGGCGTCGATGCCATTATCTATCCTCGTAAGGGTGTCGCTGCGTTGGGACCACTCGTTATTAAAGCCTCTGTCGGCACCGTCTTTCGGGCGCCACTGAGTTTCTGTGAGTCTCTGAATGATGGCTTAGCACAACTCAAAGACGCGGGATTCTGCATTGCAAGTTTAGAAGGTGGCGCCAGAGAATCATTGTTTGACTACCGCCCGACCTGCGCCACCGTCTTCGTTTTGGGAGGCGAGAGCGATGGCGTTAGCCCATCAACGTCGACGCTCGCTGGAAAACGCCTGTACATCCCCATGCAGCGGGGAGTCGAGTCCCTCAATGTGGCCGTCGCAGCCTCACTGATTGCCTACGCGCCCAATCTTCGATAGAGCTGGTGAGACCGACAGACGCCCACACGGCTCATTCATTTAGATAAGAACGCCATCCCCTCTTCCAAGCCCTGCAGGCTCAGAGGGTACATTTTCCCTTCCATGAGCTGATTGGTAATGCCGATTGACTGGGTATATTCCCACTCGTCCTTCGGTGTTGGATTAATCCATATACACTTTTCGTAGGTACTTCTGAGGCGGCGTATCCACGCCTCACCCGCCTCTTCATTCCAGTGCTCGACAGATCCGCCGGGCTGGACGATCTCGTAGGGCGACATTGAGGCATCACCGACAATGACGACTTTATAGTCGTGACTGTACTTGTGCATAAGGTCGAGGGTCGCGGTGCGTTCATTATGCCGTCGAATATTGTTTTTCCAGACGCTCTCGTAAAGAAAGTTATGGAAATAAAAATACTCTAAGTGCTTGAATTCAGTGCGCGCGGCCGAAAACAGCTCCTCGCAAACCTTGACGTGCGGGTCCATCGAGCCGCCCACATCGAGGAACAAAAGCACTTTCACGGCGTTATGTCGCTCCGGTACCATCTTTATATCTAACAACCCAGCATTGCGGGCCGTCGATCGAATAGTGTCATCGAGATCGAGCTCATCAGCAGCGCCGGTTCGCGCGAACTTCCGCAGTCTACGCAGGGCTACCTTTATGTTGCGCGTACCCAGTTCGACCGCATCATCGTAATTTTTAAAGTCACGGCGATCCCAAACTTTTGCCGCCCGCTTATTTTTACTCTCGCCGCCAACTCGAATGCCTTCAGGGTTGTAGCCGTCGTTACCAAACGGTGATGTGCCCCCCGTTCCCACCCATTTGTTGCCGCCTTGGTGTCGCTTTTTCTGCTCTTCTAAGCGCTTTTTGAACTCTTCAATGAGCTTTTCTAGGCCTCCCAAGGGATTCAATCTTGGCCTTCTCTTCATCAGACAGCTGCTTCATGAATTCTGAACGTAGCCAGTCGTCAGGAATCAGCGTTTCAATAACGTCATCAAGGCTCTCGAGGTCCTTAAAGTGGGCGCCAAATGCTCGGTCAAAGCGATCGTAATACTTCTCATCTTTCACCATGATTGCGCGCGACAAATGATAGAAATCATCCATATCGGCGAAGGCTAGATGGCGCTTCATCGCTTCGAGTAAATCCAGCAACTCCCTGGTTGACACGGGAATCCCTGCATCTTTCAGACCATGAAAGAAATTCACCAGCATGGGGGCAACCTCAGCGAGTTTCTCTGCGGTGCATAAATGCCAAGCGCTCGAGCAAATGTACGTCTTGCTCATTCTTTAGCAGGGCACCGTAAAGCGGCGGAATCGCCTTGGAGGGGTCGCGATTAGCGAGCACCTCATCGGGCACGTCATCTGCCATTAGAAGCTTCAACCAATCGATAAGCTCTGATGTGGACGGCTTCTTTTTCAAGCCGGGCACTGCGCGCAATTCAAAAAACATTTCAAGCGCCTCAGCCACCAATGCTTGGGCAATGCTTGGGTGGTGGACATCGATGATCTGGCGCATGGTGTCGCGGTCTGGGAAGTTGATAAAGTGGAAGAAGCAGCGACGCAAAAACGCATCGGGCAGCTCTTTTTCGTTGTTTGAGGTGATAATAATAATAGGCCGATGCTTCGCCTTAATCGTCTCACCCGTCTCGTAGACAAAAAACTCCATCCGGTCGAGTTCAACCAGCAAGTCGTTTGGAAACTCAATGTCAGCCTTATCGATTTCGTCAATGAGTAACACCACCTGCTCGTCAGCCGTGAAGGCCTCCCACAGCTTGCCTTTCTTAATGTAATTAGCGATGTCTTGAACCCCATCATCGCCTAGCTGAGAGTCTCGCAAGCGCGACACCGCGTCGTACTCATACAAACCCTGCTGCGCTTTTGTCGTGGACTTAATGTGCCATTGAATAAGGCGCTTGCCCAAACCTGAAGCGACCTCTTCAGCCAACATTGTTTTGCCCGTACCGGGCTCGCCCTTGATCAGCAATGGACGCTGGAGGTTGACTGCGGCATCTACAGCCATACGGAGATCATCAGTAGCGACATAACGCTCAGTGCCGGTAAATTTCATAAGCTTGGCTCGTTTCCTGTAGTTATCATTGAAAGGGTTGNTTAGTGGTTACGTTATCGAGATTCAATCGGCTCAGCTTGGCGCTGCGAGCGTTTGGGCCACAAAGCTGTCGCCAGTGCTAACAAAACGGCAACGCCGCTCGCGAGTCCAAGAAGCACGACAGCCTGGCGCGCTGCCGCCCAGCCCTCTCCGAATACCCAGTTAAAAACCGCAACCACAAGCGCAGGCGCTAGTGTTTCGGCGCCGGCTGATGGCTGAG
>JGI26084J50262_1002206_pt1 | contig 10262 bp, 10 predicted proteins | sample SaaInl6LU_22_DNA_FD_50262 | JGI IMG/M metagenome (IMG submission 50262) | reverse complement strand
CCGATGGCGCGGTGATGCTGGGCAAATTGAACAATGATGAATTTGCCATGGGATCATCCAATGAAACGTCGCGCTTTGGCGCGGTGATTAATCCGTGGCGCGGTGCCGACCAAAAACACCTCGTGCCGGGCGGATCGTCGGGCGGTTCATCATCGGCAGTGGCGGCGCGTTTGGGCATTGCCGCGACAGCCACCGACACAGGCGGTTCCATTCGCCAGCCCGCCGCTTTCACGGGCACAGTCGGTCTGAAACCGACCTATGGTCGCTGTTCGCGTTGGGGCGTGGTGGCGTTTGCCTCGTCGCTGGATCAAGCTGGGCCGATTACCCAAACCGTGCGTGATGCGGCCATTATGCTCGGTTCCATGGCCAGCTATGACGCCAAAGACTCGACCAGCGTTAACCTACCCGTGCCCGATTATGAGGCCGCTTTGACCGGTGACATTAATGGCTTGCGGGTTGGCATACCGGCTGAATATCGCGTCGATAATATGCCGTCTGAAATTGAAGCCTTATGGCAGCAGGGCATTGATTGGTTGACCGAGGCCGGTGCTGAGATTGTCGACATTAGCTTGCCGCATACCAAATATGCTTTGCCCGCCTATTACATTATCGCCCCGGCCGAAGCGTCATCCAATTTGGCGCGTTACGATGGCGTGCGTTACGGCATGCGCGTTGCTGGCAAAGACATTGATGATATGTATGCCTCAACCCGCGCCGCTGGTTTTGGCGATGAGGTTATTCGCCGGATTATGATTGGCACTTATGCGCTATCGGCTGGTTACTATGACGCCTATTACGTGAAAGCCTTGCAAGTGCGCCGTCTGATAGCCGAAGATTTCACCAAGGCTTATGAAAAATGCGATGTGGTGCTGACGCCAACAACGCCGTCATCTGCCTTTGCAATTGGCGAAAAATCCGACGACCCCTTGGAAATGTATCTTAATGACGTGTTCACCGTGACCGGAAATCTGGCTGGCTTGCCAGGCATTTCTGTGCCTGCCGGTGTTGACGCAAAAGGCTTGCCGCTGGGTTTGCAATTAATCGGCAAAACCTTCGGAGAAGAAGATTTGTTACGCGTTGCGGGGGTTTTGGAAACTGCCGCTCAGTTTACCGCACGTGCAGATGATTGGTGGAGCGCCGAATGACGAATAAAAATCTTATTGCTGGAGCCACGGGCGATTGGGAAATTGTGCTCGGTTTGGAAGTGCACGCGCAAGTGTCGTCCAATGCCAAATTATTTTCTGGGGCGGCCACTGAATTTGGCGCCGAGCCGAACACGCAAGTGTCGCTGGTAGACGCGGCCATGCCGGGCATGTTGCCGGTGATCAACCAAAAATGCGTTGAGCAAGCGGTGCGTACCGGTCTTGGCTTGAAAGCCCAGATCAACAATTACTCCGTATTTGACCGGAAGAATTATTTCTATCCGGATTTGCCGCAGGGTTATCAAATTTCGCAATTCCAGCAGCCGATTGTCGGCGAGGGGGTGATTGATATTGACCTCGATGGTGGCGAGGTGAAAACCGTACGTANCGAGCGTTTGCACCTTGAGCAAGACGCGGGCAAATCGCTGCACGACCAACATCCGAACATGAGCTTTGTTGATTTGAATCGCTCTGGCGTGGCGTTGATGGAGATTGTCTCTTATCCCGATATGCGCTCAGCCGCTGAAGCGCAGGCCTATGTCAAAAAACTGCGGGCTATTTTGCGCTATTTGGGCACATGCGATGGCAATATGGAGCAGGGCAGTTTGCGGGCTGACGTCAATGTATCGGTGCGCCGTCCGGGCGATCCATTGGGCACGCGTTGCGAAATCAAAAACGTCAACTCCATCCGCTTTATCGGCCAAGCCATTGAGCACGAGGCACGCCGCCAAATTGATATTATTGAAGATGGCGGTAGCATCGCTCAGGAAACCCGTTTGTTTGATCCGAAAAATGGCGAAACACGCTCCATGCGCTCAAAAGAAGAAGCGCATGATTATCGCTATTTCCCCGATCCGGATTTGTTGCCCTTGAGCTTTTCGCAAGAATTCGTCGACACAATTGCTGCCAGCCTGCCGGAACTGCCGGACGACAAAAAAGCCCGTTTCATCGCCGATTATGGCCTGTCGCCCTATGATGCCAGTGTTTTGGTCTCGGAAGGTGAGAATGCTGATTTCTTTGAAGCCGCCGCCGCCGGGCGTGATGCCAAAGCAACAGCCAATATGGTTATTGGCAGTGTTTTCGCCGGTCTCAATAAGGCCGGTCTGTCGATCTCGGAATCCCCGGTCAGCGCCGAACAAGTTGGACAATTGGTCGATTTGCAAAGCAATGACACTGTGTCGAGCCGCATCGCCAAGGAAGTTTTTGAGCTGATGTTTGAAGAAGGCCCCGATCAGGGCAAAGACCCGGCTGTCATTGTCGAGGAAAAAGGTTTGAAACAAGTCACTGATACTGGCGCTATTGAAGCGGCGGTTGATGAGGTCATTCAAGCCAATCCCGACAAAGTAGAGCAAGCCCGCGAGCGGCCAAAAATGGCCGGTTGGTTCGTCGGTCAGGTGATGCAGGCGACCGGCGGCAAAGCCAATCCGCAAGCGGTCAATAAATTGGTCATGCAAAAACTCGGCCTCGAAGAATAATCACCATGCCTCATTTGGTAATTTTCAAGCCAATCCCGACAAAGTAGAGCAAGCCCGCGAGCGGCCAAAAATGGCCGGTTGGTTCGTCGGTCAGGTGATGCAGGCGACCGGCGGCAAAGCNAATCCGCAAGCGGTCAATAAATTGGTCATGCAAAAACTCGGCCTCGAAGAATAATCACCATGCCTCATTTGGTNATTTTCTTCGCAATTGGCTTTTTGGGGCTTTTGGCCTCCTGCGTCGTCGGTTGAGTTGGCTGATTANTGACCGGTGAATTTGGCAGGGCGTTTTTCGTTAAATGCTTTCACGCCCTCGGCGAAGTCCTTTGACCACCCAGCTTTTTGCTGTGCCCAGCGTTCATTATTCAACTGCTCTTCATAGGTCGCATCGACACTATTCCACAAAAGATTGCGGATNAGGCTCAAAGAATACGGCCCCTCGGCCATGGTGGTGGCCAGTTTTTTGGCCTCATCCATCAGNGCGCCATCGTCGTAAACACGGTTGATGAGGCCCCATTCAAGCGCCGTTTCGGCGGGCAGGCGTTCGCCCATCAAAGCCAGTTCCTTGGCGCGCGCCATGCCGACCAAACGCGGTAAAATATAAGTCGCGCCACCATCTGGCACTAAGCCAATGCCGCGAAACGCTTGCAAGAAAAACGCTGACTTACCAGCAATCACCATGTCACCCATTAGGGCAAAACTCATACCGACACCGGCGCATGGGCCGTTGACCGCTGAAACAATCGGGCANGGCAGNGCGCGCAGACGGCGCAAAATAGGGTGGTAGACTTTTTCAAGTCCTTCGCCAGCATCGGGCTTNCGATTGCTGCTGCGGGTTTCACGCACTGGCCCGTCNCCGCCAATATTGGCTCCAGCGCAAAAACCACGGCCAGCGCCAGTTAAAATCAAACAGCGAATTGGGCTATCTTCACCNTCAATATGATCAAGTGCGGCGTCAATGCTTTGCAACATTGGCAAAGACATGGCATTCAAATTATCAGGGTCATTGAAAGTAATGGTCGCAATGTCGCCATCAATATCAAGTGTCAAAAGATCAAATTGCATTATTTATTCTCCCGTGCGGCCTTAATTTGCGCTGTTTCAATATCTCTAAAATTCGGTTTGCGTTTTTCGATAAAGGCAGATACGCCCTCGAAGAATACCGGTTGATTGCAATAATGGCGTTGCATGTCGCGCTCATAATCCAATTGCGCGTCGAGGCTGTTCTCCATCGCTTTATCATGCGCCCGCGATACCGCTTTGAGACCGGTAATGGCGCTGGCGGCCATGCGTTCGGCGTAGGCCATAGCGGCTTCCATTAACTGTTCATCCGGCACCACTTCCCAAATCATCCCCCATTGCTCAGCCTTTTCAGCTGGCAAGCTGTCGCCCAAAAGCGCCAAACCATTGGCACGGGCACGCCCTACCAGTTGCGGCACATGCCAAGAGGCGCCGACATCGGGAATAATGCCCAATTGCGGGCCGAAAACTAATTTAAAAGAGGCGCTTTGGGCGGCAATCGTCAGGTCACCACTGAGCGCCAAGCCGACGCCAGCCCCCGCCGCAACACCGTTAACCGCGCAAATCACTGGCTTGTCGCAATTGACCAAAGCGCGGCCAAGAACATTATAACCGGTTTCCATGCTGTTCCAGGTCACATCGCCCGGCGTCCAGCCTTCTTCGCGCGGCCATCCGCCATTGGCCAAATCGGCGCCGGCACAAAACCCGCGTCCGGCACCCGTGAAAATCACGCAGCGCACCTCGTCATTATTGCTGGCGCCATTTAGCGCCGCGACCAAATCTTCAACGATGGCGCGGTTCAAACTATTGAGAACCTCTGGCCGATTCATGCAAATCGTTAAAACACCGCTATCTGAAAGGGTTTGGGTGACAATTTCACTCATTAAATCTCTCCACTCATTTGCACTTAGGTTAGCGATAAATCAGCTATTGGCAAGAGGCGCTAATTTTGTTTTACTTTTGCTTCAATAACTCAAGGAGATAGTAAAATGAGTGCCGCNGAAAACATGATTGATCTGCCGGAGACGTCAGAAGAAGAGATGCGTCGCCTTGTTGCGCTGCAAAAGAAAGCTCACATTGCTGAAGGCCCAATGACGGCCGAACGGCGCATTGACCTGATTGACCGGACAATTGCTCTCCTGGTCGAAAATGGCGATAAAATGGTCGACGCCTTGGTCGCTGACTTCGGCAATCGTAGCCCAGAAGGCACNTTGGCAACAGATGTTGGCGGCACATTGGGCGCTCTGAAATATGCNAAACACAATGTTCGCAAATGGATGAAACCATCGAAACGCAGCTCCATGTTCCCATTGGGAGTTCTGGGCGCCAGCACACGTGTCGAATATCAACCGCTCGGTTGTGTCGGTAATGTTGTGCCATGGAATTTCCCATTTAATTTGTGCTTCGGCCCAATGGGCAGTATTTTCGCCGCTGGTAACCGGACAATCATCAAGCCTTCCGAATACACCGTGCGCAGTGCCTTGCTGACCAAAGAACTCTGCGAAAAATATTATAGCGAAGACGAAGTCGCTGTGGTTTTGGGTGGCCCGGAAACTGGCGCTACTTTCTCACGCATGCCATTTGACCATTTGCTGTTCACTGGTGCGACAGCGATTGCCAGCCATGTGATGCGCGCGGCAGCTGAAAATCTGGTGCCTGTAACCCTTGAGTTGGGTGGCAAGTCGCCAGTTATCGTNTCAGAAACCGCTGATATGACAAAAACCGCGGCGCGGGTNATGATGGGCAAAACCTTGAATGCCGGTCAAATCTGCTTGGCGCCTGACTATGTCATGGTGCCGGAAGGCAAGGTTGATGATTTTGTCGCGGAAGCCACGAAATCAGTAGAAACCATGTTCCCGACACTGAAAGAAAATGCCGATTACACGTCTGTGGTCAATCANCGTCACTATGACCGTCTGCAAAGCTATCTTGATGATGCGCGNGAAAAAGGGGCGAAAATTGTTGAAATTAATCCTGCCAATGAGGATTTCTCGCAGCAGCCGCACCATAAAATTCCGCCAACCATTATTATCGAGCCGACCGAAGATATGAAAGTGATGCAGGAAGAAATTTTCGGCCCAATTTTGCCGGTAAAATCTTACAAGGCGGTTGATGATGCGATTGGTTACGTCAATGACCATGACCGTCCGCTCGGCCTGTATTATTTCGGTGATGATCGCAATGAAGAAAATCGCGTCATTAACTCAACAACCTCAGGTGGCGTTGCCGTCAATGATGTGATTACCCACATCATGCAAGAAGACGCGCCATTCGGTGGCGTTGGTCCATCGGGCACTGGTTCATACCATGGCAAGGAAGGGTTTATTAACTTCAGCCATGCCAAGACAGTGTTCCGTCAATCACCATTTGAATTTGCTGCTGGTGCCTTGCGCCCGCCATATGGTGAGAAGACCCGCAAAATGCTGGCCGGCATTATCAAAAAATAAGCCGCGCCATAAAATTTAGCCCGCGTGCGTTAAACTGATGCACGCGGGCTTTTTTTTGCCTCAGAAACAAAAATTGTGAGATAAAGGGGCATGGAAAAAATTGCTAAATTCAATTGGGAAGATCCGTTTTTGCTCAGCGAGCAGCTGACCGAAGACGAGCGAATGATCGCTGATAGTGCGCGTGCTTTTGCCCGCGAAAAATTATTGCCTCGCGTCGCCGATGCTTTTGTCAATGAGACTGTGGCGCCAGAGATTTTCGCCGAAATGGGCGAGCAGGGGCTGTTGGGGGTAACCATCAAGCCGGAATATGGCGGCGCCGGTGCTTCTTATGTCAGCTATGGTCTGGTGGCGCGCGAAGTCGAAGCCGTCGACAGTGGCTATCGCTCAATGATGTCGGTGCAGTCTTCCTTGGTGATGCATCCAATCAATACATTTGGTTCTGAGGCGCAAAAGCAGAAATATCTGCCGAAGCTGGCCAGCGGTGAGTGGATTGGCTGTTTTGGTTTGACCGAGCCTGACGCTGGCTCGGATCCGGCTGGTATGCGTACCTATGCGAAAAAAGTCGACGGCGGCTATTCGTTGTCGGGGTCGAAAACATGGATTTCCAACGCCCCCATCGCCGACGTATTCGTTGTTTGGGCCAAGTCGGAAGAACATGGCGGGCAGATTAAAGGTTTTGTTTTAGAAAAAGCCATGAAAGGCCTGTCGGCGCCAAAAATCGAAGGCAAGCTGTCGCTNCGTGCCTCGGTCACGGGCATGATTATGATGGATGAGGTTTTCGTTCCTGACGAAAATCTTTTGCCGCANGTTGAAGGCCTGAAAGGCCCGTTTAGCTGCCTCAATCGGGCTCGCTATGGTATCAGCTGGGGCGCCATGGGGGCGGCCGAGTTTTGCTATCGAGCGGCGCGCGACTATGGCCTTGAGCGTCACCAGTTCAACAAGCCATTGGCGGCCAATCAATTGTTCCAGAAAAAACTTGCTGATATGCAAACCGACATCGCGCTCGGTTATCAGGCCAGCCTGAGGGTTGGTCGGTTGATGGATGAGGGACGGTTTGCCCCTGAAATGGTATCGATTGTGAAGCGCAATAATGTTGGCAAAGCCCTCGACGTTGCCCGTCAGGCGCGAGATATGCACGGTGGCAATGGGATTGCCGGCGAATATCACGTTATGCGTCACGCGATTAACCTCGAAACCGTCAACACCTATGAAGGCACGCATGATGTGCACGCCTTGATTTTAGGTCGTGCCATCACCGGAATCGCCGCTTTTTAGCCAGCCGTCGCGGCAAAATATTGTCGCATTTCCAGCCAGGCTTGCTGATGGTCGTTGCTCCAAGCGCCACCCAAATGGCGCTGAAAGACCGCGTGCAGCACTTCAAAGAACTGGTCGAAAATCTCATCGGTGACGCCATAGCCAAAATGATTGAGGCGGGCGCCCTCAAGCCGATTATTGACATCGGCGCCTGTCGCATAGCCGGAGATAATCTCCATACTGGTGCGCATCATCGAGCGTTGCACACCGCCGTCAACATCCAACACAAACATATCTAGATAGTCGGGATAGCGATCAAATAAAAGCTCATAAGATTGCGCCGTAAACGCATCAAACTGCTCATCAAATGACGCAATAGAGTGAAGAATTTCTGTGTTCATGAGTGGCTCACATGGCTAACAAAACAGTGTCAAATTTTGAGACAATTCTCATGCTGAGACCAGTTTTTTATTTTAGAATTATTATAAAAAACATTGACACGTCGATGGGTGCGCCCTATATATTAGAAACATTCTAACAAAGGATTCCTCCCATGATCAACCAAACCATTCCCCAAACCACCTTCAAAACCCGCGTACGCGACGAGGCCATTGGCGGCGACAATCCGTATCGCTGGCAAGAGATGAGCACGACTGATTATTTTGCTGGCAAGAAAGTCATTGTGTTTTCTCTGCCCGGTGCCTTACGCCGACTTGTTCGACCTTTCAATTGCCAGATTTTGAGCGCCTTTACCCGCAATTCAGCGCCCTTGGCATTGACGCGATTTACTGCGTTTCGGTCAATGATGCCTTTGTGATGAACGCATGGGGCCGCAAGAATGAGCTGCAAAATATCGGCCTGATTCCAGACGGGTCGGGTCATTTCACCCGCGGCATGGGCATGTTGGTTGACAAAGACAACCTCGGCTTTGGCATGCGGTCTTGGCGCTATGCGGCGATTATTGACAATGGGGTGGTCAGCGCTTGGTTTGAAGAGCCTGGCCGCAGCGATAATTGTGAGCAAGATCCGTACGGCGAGACCGCGCCGCAAAACCTGCTTGATTATTTACAGTCTAAGCAAGCCGCCTAACGCCAGTTTCTCCCCCCGTGATGAGGGCTAGTTTTCCTCCTCTTCTAGCCCTCATCACCCTAGGCGTTTGCCATGTGGGCGTTGAGGCTAATCGGCCAACCAGCTTTTCGGTTTCTGAGTTTCGTCGCGCAGGGCTTCGGGNTCAATACTGGCGCCGTCGCGCAAGGCTCTCAGTATGAGCTGCTTGCCNGCCATAAANTCCGCCGCCCGATTGACTGTCGTGACGCCGGTTAGCTTGTCGCCGGTGAAATANAACCANGCAAATGACGTGCTGTCGCCATCGCCGCGCAAAACCTTTTTGTCNATTTGTGTCGGCACGCCAGANATTTGTAATTTGACGTCATATTGGTCTGACCAGAACCAAGGCACTTCAGCATAGGCTTGCGGCGCGCCGAGAATATCAGAGGCCACCGCCTTACTTTGGTCAATGGCGTGCGGCACGCTTTCAAGGCGCAAGTCTCGGCCCAGCAATTTATTTGGATGCAGGGTGCAATCACCGGTGGCGTAAATACCCGCCACACTCGTGCGTCCCAACTCATCAACAACAATGCCATTGTCGACCGCAATACCAGCCGCTTCGGCCAGTTCAACATTCGGCAAAATACCAATGCCGGTGATTACCAAATCGGCCGGCAAAGTGCTGCCATCGGCAAATTCAATGGCTGTCACCTGCTGACTGCCCTGAAAGCCCTTAATCTGGCACTGGGTGATAATCTCAACACCATGGCTTTTGTGCAATTGTGTGTAGAATTCAGAAATCTCCGGCTCGGCGACGCGCGCCAAAAGCCGAGGCGCGGCTTCTAGAACCGTAACTTCAAGACCCATAGCGCGTGCCACGCTGGCCGCCTCAAGTCCAATATAGCCGCCGCCAATGATCACCAGTCGTTTGCCGGCTTGAAATTTATCAGCCATGGCGTCGACGTCGGCCATGCCGCGTAGGTCAAAAATATTTTCTAAATCGCGACCCGGCAAATCGAGGCGGCGCGGGCGGCTACCAGTGGCCAACACTAATCTGTCATAGTCCAGCGCAAAGCCATTGTCGCCGCTGATGCGTTTCGCTTCTTTGTCAATGGCGCTCACCTGTTGCGCCAAATGCAGGGTAATATTGTGCTCGTCAAAAAACTCCTGAGGTTTTAGGAAAAGCCGCTCGCGTTCGAGCGCCCCTTTTAAATAGGCTTTCGACAGGGGCGGGCGCTGATAGGGCAAAAACGGTTCATTGCCGACAATATCAATGTCGCCGTCAAAATGGCCTTGCCGCAGGCTCAAAGCTGTTTGCAGCGCTGCTTGACCGGCGCCCAGAATGACGATTTTCATGAACAGCTCCCCTTGCCGCGAGTCGTTTATCTTATGGGCGCATTGTTCCCGCGAAATCAGTTTGCCGTCAAGGGGTGGCTTGACGCATCAAAAATCGGCTGGCACAGTTATTCAATATTGGGGGGCAAAACTATGAGCATGACACAAGCCAAAATGGCGCATCAAAAATTCACCATTAATCCAATGACACCGTTCATTGGCGCTGAAATTCTAAATCTAGATTTGGCACAGTTTAACGATGATATGATTGCCGAAATTCGCGACGCCTTGCTGACCTATAAGGTGGTTTTTTTCCGCGACCAAAATTTGACGCGGGCTCAACACATTGATTTCGCCCGCCAGTTTGGTGACCTTGAAATTCACCCCGCCACGCCGAAAGGGCAAGATGACCCGGAAGTTTTGCGCATTGAGCACGGGCCTGACTCGCGCGGCTCTGAAAACATGTGGCATTCGGATGTCACCTGGCGCGAATGTCCGTCTTTGGGGTCAATCTTGCGGGCCATTGAATTGCCGCCGGTTGGGGG
>JGI26084J50262_1002204_pt1 | contig 10270 bp, 17 predicted proteins | sample SaaInl6LU_22_DNA_FD_50262 | JGI IMG/M metagenome (IMG submission 50262) | reverse complement strand
TGTTAGATTATATCTCATCAATCAATAGTTTAATTATTGGATATATTGAGTTTATACCTATCTTATGAATTGTATCCAACTCTTCTATTTTCTTTATAATTGGTTCCTCTTCACTTTCAATTTTCTGAATGATAATGTACCCATCAGTTACCGATATTATATGCTCATTGGTTTCTATTTTGAATTCCATTTATCGGATTTTCTAAATTCGTTAATGAGGTGGTATCCAAACCAAAGTAACATAATAGGCCATATTACAAATATAAGGATTCTCTCAAAATTGTTCAATTCATGCTCCCCACCTCTCAATACAATATCAAAGAAAACTGTAACTAAGGTTCCAATTAGTAAGTAAATAAACATATTAGTATCGTTTAGTAGTTTCAATATCCCACATCATTTCAAGCTCACGTATTTGCTTTTTTGAGTTAATTATCTCTTCTTTTTGAGATTGAATATGTTCTTGCATGAGCTTGATTTGGGTTTCCAAATCTAAAATCTTTTGATTCTTTTCTTTATATGTTTTCCACCATTTCAACATTATAGTAAGTGTGGTTTAGCCTCATTCTGTCCAGCATTGGTTACTACTACATATTGTGGTATAAAGGTATCGATGGTATCTGCTCCAGCATATGATAGGGCTGATTTCACTCCATCCAATAATCCGTTTATGATGAATTTAACTCCACCTTTATATGGAATTACAGTTGATTCACCTTCTACATTTCTTGCAGCTTGTCCGTGGACTGTTTTCGTTTCCAATGATGCTGAACCTCTATATCGTTTGTACAATCCGTTTGGTTTCTCTAAGATTTTACCAGGAGATTCATCGGTTCCAGCCAATAGTGAACCCAACATTACATTCGATGCTCCAATGGCTAATGCTTTTGAAATATCACCAGAAGTTCGGATACCCCCATCAGCCATAACAGGAACCTCAGCAACTTTGAGTACCTCTTCTAATGAAGTTACATTTGGTACACCAAATCCCGTTTTGATTCGAGTTGTACAAAGTGAACCACCACCGATTCCAACTCTCAAACCATCAGCTCCAGCATCAATCAATCTATCAGCTGCTTCTTGAGTAGCGATATTACCAGCAATGATATCTACATGCTTTGGTAGATTTCCCTTACACCACTCAATCATATCAATCACATTTTGGTGGTCTCCGTGAGCTACATCAATCAAAAGTACATTTGCTCCACTTTCAACTAATGCTTTTGCTCTTTTCTTATCCTCAGATTGAACCCCAATTGCTGCCATAATTGGTACAAGTTTCATTTCAGCATGCCAATCATCGTACATCACTCCCCAACTTTCAGCAATTGTTCCACCAAACCCTTCGCCATAGATTGAATAGTGCAACCTTTCTACGATATCACATTGGTGAATTGTACTCATAAATCGGTGAATACATCCAACTCCACCCAATCCAGCCATTTTATAAGCCATTTCAAACTCACAAACTGTATCCATTGGTGAAGCTACAATCGGATTCAGTAATCCGTATCTTCTACTCAATAGAGTGTGTAGTTTGATATTTGTTCTTGATTTGATGTTCGAAAAGGCTGGAACCAATTGGATATCATCATATGTTAGTGCTGTATTTTGCATAACTTATTTTGTTTTGTTATAGTTCGTAAACGATTTTATCTTCCATCATTTGTGGTGCATTCATCATTTTTTTGAATACTCTTATACGATGGGATTTGGCTCGTTCTTTATACTCTCTTTGAGCATATTGTTTAGCCAATATTAAATTATCACATATACCAACAGGATAGAAGTTCTCCTTATTAAATGCGATTACCAAAAATACTTCCATTAATTTTGTTTGTTTATAAAATGTTTAATTACGATATGGCCTGATTTGTAATTGGTTGCTAATGGTATATCATGTACATCACATAACCTCATTAACATCGAAATATCCACATCGTGTGGGTGCTTATCTAAGGGGTCTCTAAAAAAGATAACGGCATTAATTTCACCTCTAGTTACCATTGCCCCAATCTCAGCATCACCACCCATAGGGCCGGATGCTACTCTTTCTACTTTATCCACACCAGCGTTTTTAATCATACTACCAGTTGTTCCCGTAGTTACGATTTCTACATTCTTTTTATTGAAAAAATCCAATCGTTTCATTACAAAAGAAACCATTGATGCTTTTTTACCATCGTGTGCTATTAAAGCTATTTTTAGTTTGGACATTATATTTTGATTTTGTTTATACAAATATACGAAAAATATTTGAGTTATACAACTATTTGTACTCCGAATATCTTAAATATGCAGAAATAATCCCTAAAGTTGTAAATAGTATTAATCCAACTACTACCATTTTATGTATTTATTTACTCTTTTAGAATTTTTAATTTCTTCTATAATGTTTGTAGGTAGTTTTATATCCAATTTACGGCTTTTGTAAACGGAATAACTATCTGTACTATGTTTTGTGGTACTATCTATAATAAAATCATTCGTTTGATTGGTGTATGGTATATCACAAAATTTAAAAATATCCTTAACACAATTTACAGTATCCGATTTAAGTTCAGCGTAATCAACTATAAGAACCCTATCCTTAAATTCCTCTTTATTTTTGTGGTGGATTTCATTAACATCTAACCACTTTTCAAAACCATTGAACTCTTCAACTTTATTTAGGTTTTTAGATGGAGCATATCTCCATTCAGTTTGTATATCCCAACTATTATCAAACTCCTTTGGAGCCTGATACCAAGAATTCAATACTTCTATTGGGTTTCGTTTTATGTATACGATTTTAACATCTGAGTTTTTAAGTAAATTGTTAGTTATGTGATGATATCTAACTTCTTTCCATACCAAATGAGTAGTTTCCTCTTTTAAAAATTCAATATTAGTGAGTACAAACTCAGAACTAGCATTAACCAAATTGGAATGAAATTGTTTTATATTTTGTTTTGTATTTGATTCACTCAAATAATCTTTAAATTCATATGAAAACAATGGNTGATATCGATATAATGTATTTGGTGAACTATTAAATAGTTGACCTAACCAAGTTGTACCACTTCTAGGTGCTCCAAATATTGCTATTGTATTCATAGTAATCTATACTTTTTAAGTTCATTTTTTATGTAATCTCTATCATACTCAAACAATAAATCCAATATTGAAGCATATTTGTTTTTAAATTGAACATCACCCATTTCAATAAAATTTAACTGAATATCTTTTGATTTGAAATATTCTTTTTGGTATAACTTCTGCCCCCCAATTGAATTTACATATGAGTTGTGATTTAATTTCTTAGAAATATCAATTAACCCATCACCTTTCTTTAATTCAGTTAAACCAACACTACTATCAATTATTTCGGTTTTTATGTCCAAATAACCACATACTTCTTTTATTATATTCAAATTAAATTCTGAAATACTCAGCCCATTATAATTTTCTAATGGTAATATAAATCTATTTACTATTTCCGAATAGTTCTTACTTTTACTATAATTGAACTCAATAGTTTTTAATAGTTTGGTAAACCACTTACCATCAAATAAAACCATAACTTCAGTACAACTTTTGTTTTGGCTACCATTTAATACGGGTATATTAACCTTGATATCAGTTTTTAATACATTTCTTACCATATAACTTCGTTTCATAAAAGATACATGGTCTAAGTTTACATATGTATCAACTGAATCGATTAACTGAAAGTAACCAATGTATGGGAAAAAATATGGTTGCATTATTCCAATCATTTCAACTCTTTTGCTGGATTCCCAACTACAATTGAATTATCAGCTACATCTTTTAGAACAACCGCACCTGAACCTACTAAAGAAAAATCTCCAATATTTACCTTTTCACGAACAGTAGAATTACTACCCATATGTACACCTCTACCAACTACAACATTTGCACCCACTACACTATTAGTGGCTAAATGAGCAAATCTTTTCATCGTACTATCATGTCCCAAAAAAGAATTAGCAAGTAATATACAATTATCACCAATAGTTGTATCAGGAGAAATTTGACTTAAAGGAGCCATCAAAACACCATAACCTATACTACAAAATCCATGTGGAACGATTGCCGTCTTATGGATTAAAGTTGCATATCGATGTGGTGGAATATTAAACTTTTCAATTTTCTCAAAAGTTTCTTGCTCTCGTTTCATACCAACGTAGGCTATGAAGAAGTAGTAATCATTATCTAAATAGTACTGAATATCATCAGTTGTACCTATTACAGGTATGGTATCGTATTTACCGATGTTAGTTCCTATTGGTATTACATCATTTAAGAAACCCATCACTTCATATTCACCACTCTCTTTTGCTATGTTTGCGGCAATCATACCAATACCACTTCCACCTAATATTACTAATTTTTTCATTATTTAATCCATTTATTTAATAAATTCTTTGCATCCTTTACCATTGGAGGACCTATTAATTCATCACCAAATAAAGCAACTCCCTTACCATTTACTTCAGATTGATTGTATAATTCTATAATACGCTTGGCATTATCGATTTCCTCAACAGATGGTGAGAAATATTTGTGAATTAATGGTAGTTCTTTTGGATGTAATGATAACATACCTTCAAAACCTAAACGTTTTGCCACTTTTAGGTTCTTTTCCAAATCATCCAAATCATTGATGTTTACGTGGACGGTATCAATTGGGATAACACCATTTGCTCTAGCAGCCATTGCAATCATAGCTCTCGGTACAAATAAACTTGTATCATCTGAATCATGTACACCCTTTAAATCAGTTATAAAATCCTCACATCCATATGCAATTGCAACTACTCTATTTGATGCTGTACATATATCTTGTGCATTTAAAACTGCAGCTGCCGTTTCTATTAGTGGGATTATTTTGAATGTTCCTATCGGAAATCCCTTTTGTGTTTCAATTGATTCCAATAACTTATCAAAAAAGTAAATATCATTACCTGTTTTCGCTTTTGGATACATAAACCCATTTATACCATTAATTGTTAATTGAGTTATATCCGATATAAGTTCTCCACTCTCAGGTGAATTTACACGTGGGAATACTAACTTACCACTATATTTACCATCTTTTGCAAATCTAACTATGATATCTCTAGCCAATTGTTTATTGGAGGTGGGTTGTACTGAATCTTCCACATCAGGAAGTAGGATATCAGCATCTGAACTAATAGATTTTTCCATAAATCTATCATTATGACCTGGCACAAATAAAAGGCTTCTTGCTATCATTTCTTTTTTATTAAAACTTTTCTTTCAAATGTAAGTACAATTTCGTTATTCTGATTATATACTAAACTTTTTACATGGATTATACCTCTATCTGATTTTGTTTTTGATTCCCTTACATCTAATATTTCGGAGGATACATAGATTGTATCATTTATAAAAACTGGGTTTGTATGTTTAATATTTAGGTATTCTAAATTTGCTATCGCTTTTCCACTAATATCAGGTACAGTAATCCCAACTGCTAAACTAAATACCAATGTACCTACTACTAATATTTTATTGTGTTGTGATTTTGATGCATAATCCAAATTTGTATGAATTGGGTGCCCATTTAATGTTAGTAGTGAAAAGATATTGTTATCCGATTCAAATATTGTTTTGGATTGTGAATGCTCAAATACATCCCCTACTATAAAATCTTCATAGTAGTTACCCATTTTATTAACCATAACTTATTGTGTATATATTTCAAATTTACTTAAATCTGGGTAAGGTAGCTCCAAATCTTCATTGTGTTTCTTAGCTCCACCAATTTCATAGAACTGCCCCATTAGTAATAATCCTCTAGCTGCAAGTTCCGGCATCATATAGAAGTTCCAACCTAACATATCGAAATTATCATCGTGGTATGAACATTCTCTTCTTCCACTATATCTAGCTCTCTTAAACCAAAGATACGCATCATAATCATCAGTTAGGATTGCACCACCTTTAGATAGTTTGAAGTGTTTGTAAGGACCTGTAAAGGATACACACATATGAGTACCTTTCAGATACATATCTGCGGTGAATGTTAATGCTGAATCATATACATTTGAGTTACCCAATTCATATGCACCCTTCAATGTACCCTTTTCCATATCCAAACATCCATAGTTTTCGGTAAACTCAACCTTCAATCCAGCGTGAATAATTTCACACGGAACCGATGGATATGTTCTTTTTGGACAATAAACAAATCCACCCTTAATACTCTTTTTAATATGATTTTCATAATACAATGATAAGAACAATGCATTACTCATATTATCAACCGTTACTGCGTATTTAGCTCCAGTATAGTGAGCTAGTTTCTCTTCGAATTCTTCAGTAACCTTATAAATTCCATTAGCCATATTTATTTATTTTTACAAATATACGAAAAATATTTGTGAATTAAAAACTATTTTGTATATTTTTTACATGCCGAATCAATAATTCTTTATCTACCCCAGTCCAATCTTCAACATCTTGCCCTTTACCTATAAATTCATCTTTCATTAGAATATCAAAACTTCTACCAATATCCAAAATTGATATATCAGTATTCAAAAATTCTTTTATAATACTTGCCGATATGATATGCCCGCATTGTAAAAATACCATAGTTTTATTGGAGTTTGTACTATCGATTCTTCTTACATCATCAATGAATTCACCTATATTTTTTATTGCCCCTCTGGATGGTATTTGTATAAAGTTTCCATTTTCTACGTTAAACATATCAATATACCCACCAAACTTTTCAGGCCCTAAAAACACCACATTGTAGTTATTTTTATTTAATAATTCAAATATTTTTGGTAACTCTCCCATTATAGTAAAGTATTTAAACATACCTGAGTATAAGAATTTGTTCTCAGTATTTGTGGTGATTACATCTGCTACTTTTCCTCTACCAATTTGTAATGGGTAATCTTTATCCCACACTCCCCAAAATTCATTTAAACCAACACCCAACGATATAGCTATATCCAACTTATCATATAATGTATCGTAATTTGTTAACAATTCCATCAAATTAGATGATGAATGTTCTACTTCAAACGAAATATTTTTATGGTAATGTGAAAATCCCCACTGCTTATCATAGTAACTATACACTATGTTTTTAGCAATTTTCACATAATCTTTTTGTTTAAAATCATTAATAAAATCAGAATACCTACCATTATATGCATGATAGATACCATCTATAAATCCGTGATTAATTCTTAGTAACTTTATAGTTTCACCTGAATTGATTTTGTTTAAAAAGTATTCTAATGTTGGTATGTGTGTTGAGATATTGGTATACTCTAAATTTACAGATTTCATTGATATTAAGTGTAACCCGTTCCTAACATCATTTATAAATTTCTTAAATTTAGATTCGGCATTATCTTTATAATAACTAATCCAACTTTCATCATAATGTGGTACCTTATCAGGTTCACCTAACAGCAACCAATCAAACCCCCTACCAAAATCAAAGGTTGATATATTAGTATCCTTAAACCTATCAACCAATACAGATGATAGTATATGTCCAGTTGAGTTGAAAACAATAGTTTTATAACCATTTGATTCCGATTCGATTAAATCTAATGTACTATCAAATGTTTCATTGGCTTTAGATAATGGTATGTTTATGTTTACTATATTAGAACTTAATTTGTTTGATATATGATTAACATATTCGGGTCCTAAAAATATTAGTTTAAATCCCCTATCCTCTAAACTATTTATGAGATATGGTAATTCACCCATTATAACCCAATGTTTGGGTAAGCCCGTATAATATGAATCTATATTATTGTATTTTACAAAATAATTTATAAACTCTATTCGTTTAAGTTCCTTTGGGTGTTTATAGTGAAATTCACCCTTACCAAATCCCATACCAATATTTGAATCAAATCCAGCAATTATATTTTTGTGGGATAGGTTGAACAATAAATTAAGGCAGGTTGATAACTGATTTTTTAAATCAATACCATATAGATAATTCCATAATGGGTAATTACTTCGTATATTATTAAGAACTAAATCAACACCACCTTCATTAAAATCAGCCTCAAGCTCAGTTGGTGAATCATAGTATGATATGAACCCATCAATTATTCCGTGATTAAAACGTATATAATTGAAATAATTCCCACCATCAATCTCATTTAAAAAGAAATCGATAGTGGGATATAATATTTTAAATCCATAACCTTTATCTAAGAATCTCAAAAGAATATCTATTTAAACCAACCGATTTTCTTTCCTTCTTTAACTCTCCTATCATACTCTTCTACCGAACCAGGGTACCTAAATGCCCATACGATAATCAATAGAAACGTAAATGCAGCATATCCCACAACTCTAAGTGGAACTGTGAAATACATTGAGATAAGTGATAAACTCATCACACCTACCATAGCGTATCTACCTCTCTTCGGATAGACTCTTTTGGTTTCCCAATTGGTTAGGTACTTACCAAATAATGGATGTTCGTGTATCCATTTATTAAACTTTTCAGAAGATTTACTAAATGCCCAAGCAGCAAGTATCACAAAGAATGTGGTTGGTACTCCGGGTAAAATAACTCCAACATAGGCCATACCTACGAAAAATAACCCTAAAGCTATCCATAACGTTTTTTTCATAATTTTTTACTTAATTGTGTTTACTATTTTCAAAGCAATATCTTTAAAATATTCCTTATCGGCTCCTTTTTTGGTAACCATTGCAGCAGTACCTATTCGGATACCAGACGTTTCCCAAACTCCCTTTGGGTCATTTGGTATACTATTTTTATTTACTACAATATTATACTCAGATTCCAAAGTATCTGCTACTTCTTTACCTGATTTGTTTTCTGTATGAATGAGGATAATATGAGAATCGGTTCCATTAGTTGTTAACTTAATACCTTCTTCTCTTAAAATATCACACATATATCTAGCCATATCTAACACATTTTTTGAATATCTCTCAAATTGAGATTCCAATGCTTCAGAAAATGCTTGTACTTTACCAGCCACTTGATTCATTAGAGGACCACCTTGAGTACCAGGGAAAACTGCTCCATTGATTTTCTTTGTATACTTTTCATCATTCCAAAGAATCATACCACCTCTTGCTCCTCTCAACGTTTTGTGAGTTGTAGAAGTTACAAAATCCGCATATGATAATGGTGATTTATAAACTCTTCCAGCTATCAATCCACTATAATGAGCCATATCAACTAATAGATATGCTCCAACTGAATCAGCAATTTCTCTAAATCTTTTGAAATCTATTTGACGAGGATATGCGGATGCTCCAGCAATAATCATCTTAGGTTTAATCTCTTTAGCCTGCTCTTCAATCTTATCATAATCTAACCAACCTTCATCGGTTACTCCATAAAAATGATTATCAAACCACTTCCCACTAATATTAGCTGGTGAACCATGAGATAAATGTCCACCTGCTGATAAATCCATTCCCAATATAGTATCATTGGGTTGTAAGAATGCTTTAAAGATTGCTAGATTTGCATTAGCACCACTATGTGGTTGGATATTAGCAAATTTACAACTATAAATTTAGTAACTAAATCAATACCATAGGTTTCTAATTCATCATAATACTTACACCCATTGTAGTATCGTTTATCGGGATAACCCTCAGCATATTTATTAGTGAACCCAGAACCACAAAAGTACATTACTTCTTGAGATACGAAGTTTTCGGATGCAATAAAGTTATGTTCTTCTCTCTGCCTATCTATCTCATTGGATAGGATTTTTCGTATCTTAGTATTTACCATATTAATTGTTTATTGAACTTAATACTCGTTTCATAAATTGATTTACTATCTCTTAATTTGAATCTAAGTTTCGTTTTCTTCAGTTTCAATATCCGATTTACCTCTCTAACCATAATAGGTCTGATTTGTAAAACTCCAACTGATGGTGCTCCTAAATGCGTATCGCCAATTGCTGAATCGTTTCCTTGTGATTCCACTATGATTAGTGCTTCTACTAGCTCAATTGGTTTCACTTCTGGTACCTCAACAACTATTTCTTTTATTGGTTTTGGTTCCAATTCCAAAACTGAAATTACCTTCTTACTACTATGAGTATTAGAAGTAGAACTTAATAATAAAAATGTTGTCAAAATCCCTAAGAACTTTTTCATATATATAAATATTAATTAAACTTAATTGTTGGTTTTTATATCGTTAAGATATTGCTCCCTTAATTCATTTAATAAATCACGTTCGTATTCAGAATAATAT
>JGI26084J50262_1002198_pt1 | contig 10288 bp, 5 predicted proteins | sample SaaInl6LU_22_DNA_FD_50262 | JGI IMG/M metagenome (IMG submission 50262) | reverse complement strand
CTTGCCTTGCGATTGTAATTGCTCCAAGGCATTCATGGCCAGATCAAGTGTGTTCTCATCTAATGTCCCAAATCCTTCGTCCAAAAACAGTGAGTCAATTGATATCCGTTTACTCACCAAATCTGATAATCCCAAGGCCAGTGCTAAACTGACTAAGAACGTTTCTCCACCAGAAAGGGTTTTAGTATCGCGCAAGTTATCTGCTTGCCATTGGTCGACGACAAGTAGTTCTAGTGATTCATCGTCTTTACGTTGCAGAGCATAGCGATTATCAAATGCTGTCATATGATGGTTCGCGAGAGTAATCAAATGGTCTAGCGTTAAGCCTTGGGCAAAGTTTCTAAAGCGTTTACCATCGGCTGAACCAATTAACCCACTGAGATAATTAGCCAAGGTCAGCTTTTCATTTAACCAGTCAATTTGCCCTTGTACTTGTGCTTGTTGTTGTTTAAAACGCGCATTTTCTTCGAGTTTGCCTGCGAGTTTAGCGCGATCATCGTTGAGTGTTTTTAGCTGAGACTCTAACGGGACAATCTGCTCGATAACCTCTTCTTTAGTCGTCTGTTGATACATATTGGCCAGTGGGTGGCTAATATGGGTCTCTAAAGTAGCTTGCTGACTGACAAATAACGATCTGGTGGATACGATTGCATCGTTAAGTTCTTGCTTAAGTATATTGAGCGATTGCACTTGTTCATCGGTCAGTAGCGCCGCGGTAAATGCATCAACATCTGCAAAGCTAGAGGCGTTTAAAGCATCATTAAAGGCATTGATTGCATTNGTATGATTTACTCGTTCTTTGGCTAATGTAGTCGTTAATTGTTCTATCTTGGATAGCGTGGTTTCATGTTGAGTATGGGCGAGCTGTTGTTGCGTCGATAATGTACCCACTTGAGTCTGAGCGGCAGTTAATGCGGCTTGTGCAGTCGCTAATTCAGTATGAGGGATCTTATCTGCAAATAGCGCAAAGCGTTTCTGTTTGGCGCTTTGCAAGGTGGTGTTCAATTGCGTTTGTTGGTCATATAAACTTTCGAGCGCTACATCAGATGCGACTTTCTGATTGGTTTGGATCTGTATATCTGCATGTAATCGCGTTAATGCTTTTTCTTGAGTCGTAAACGCCGACTTTTGGTCCTGCCATGCGGTTGCGTCAGCTTGTTTTTGCGCTAACCAGGATAAAAACAAGCTATCCTCGTGCTCAATATCAATTTCTGGCGCTGCAGCATATCCGGCGATCACAATGGCTTGACTCAGTTGTGCTTTTGCATCGTTCCAAGTCGATTGCGCGGTAGTCAATTCATTGAATAGTGCTGCGCGGCTATTAAGTGTACTTAGCTGGGTGATGCCGTCACGAAAATCTTCACATTCTTGAAGATACCTCATTATTGCTTCATGGTCAGTGATAGAAAGTGTTACNGATAATTGCTTTGTCGCAGTATCCCAACGCTCTTGGTTTGTTGTTAAGGTGAGTTGTAACTGGTCGATCTGAGCAAGTGCGCTAGCAAGATGTGCTTCAATTTTCGCGATAGCTTGTTGCTGTTGAGTTACGGCCTGTTCACTTTGCTCAAANTGGTGCAAATATTCAGCTATTTTTTGACTAAACGCCCCATCATCATTGAGTTGGGTTTGATGTGCATGATAAGACTCATAGTCGCCAAACTCAGAGCCTGCACACAAAGGGCAGGTTTCTTTATGGTGAAGCTGTTGACTCAGCTCAGCGAGTTGCGCTTGAAGCCCTTGTGCCAGTTTTGTATTTTCATATAAGGCTTTATCCCTATCCCGCTCTTGGGTGAGGGTGATTAACGCGGCGTTNTGCGCTGCTAAGTCAGCNGTTAATGTGTCAGTGCTTTGTGTTAATGTACTGATTTGGCCTTGGGTCTCGTTATATTGTTGAGCAAATCCTAGGAGCGTTGCCTCGATAATCTGCCGTGCTTGTAATTGCTGGGTGGCGGCATCGCGAAGGCGGTCATCTCCAGCAGCCATGTATTGTTTGACCTCGATCAGCTGAGCATTAGCATGCGTGTTGAGCTCAGTCGTCATAATAGCGATTTGAGCGGTCACATCATCTAAGGTATCTGTGTTGGACTGCTGCGCCAGCATTCGTGCTTGAACACTGTGTACCGTNGCATACNCTNGCTGGATTTGCTTCACATCACTGTGCCAACCCGACAAATATTGGACTAAGTGGGCATCGGCTTGATGCTGNTCGAGATANTCTTGGGCTTGTGTGAGTTGTGTTTGAGCTTGGTCAATTAAGGGCGTTGTTAANGTGATCTTGCCTTGTGCCTCATCGCGAAGCTTNGTGTGCTTATCGATATCTTGTTGAGTGATGTTAAGCTGCTTTGTAGTCTGATTTATTTCACTATCTAACGGGGTAATCTGTTCGTTGATGAGTTGCTGTAATGCGTTGTGGGCTTTAGTTTGAGTGTTCAAAGCATCTTGGGCTGTTTTTAGTGCTGTGTTGGCGTCATCAAGTGTTTGTGCTAAATCAGGGAGTTGGGTTTTAAGTTGAGATAACTCGTGTTGTAACGTGCTAACCCGAATCTCAAGATCTTGCATTTTGGCGTATAACGGTGCAAACGACTGAGCTAAAAGGCCGAGTTCGAGCATCGCTAAATTTGTCTTTTCTTGCTCAAGTGCTGATACTGCGTGTTCATGTGCAGCCTTAGCGCCAGTGACATGTTGGGTTAAANCGTCAAGTTGGGTTAACCAATCTCGGTGTTCAACCAGGTTATTAATTTGCGTNTGNAGCTGGGTCGTTTGTATGAGTAACTCATTAGCCGATTCTGCAATAGATGCTTCTTCATCGTCACTGAGCACCGGTTGCGCTGAATGTTTCATGTGGAGTTGCTTGAGCAATGATTCCAGCTGTTTAGCCTCTTCAAACGCCCGTTTAGATATTTCTGTATAGATTTCAGTGCCGGTGATTTGTTGTAATAAGTCCGAGCGTTCATTATCTTTAGCATCTAAAAACGCGGCAAATGCGCCTTGNGATAGCAGCATAGATTTAGTGAATTGGCTAAACTCTAATTTGGTCAGGTGAATGANCTGTTTGAGCTTATCACCGATTTGNGTNGCCATTTCAATATTATCAGTGAGGTTNGTCAATGACGCTTTGGCTGGCTGTATTTTGCCATCGGTTTTTTTACGCGCACGACTNACCGACCAAGTCGCTAAGTAGACTTTATCATTCACCGAAAACTCGACTTCGGCACTACAAAACCCTGCGTTNCGATTCATGACCATTTCACCGTTTTGTGTGCCACTGCCGGTTCGTGGTGTCGTATGATAAAGCGCCAAGCAAATCGCATCTAAAATCGTGGTTTTACCCGCACCTGTGGGACCGGTGATAGCAAATAAGCCATTATCTGCAAATTCATCTGCGGTAAAATCAATTTTCCATTTTTGTTCAATGGAATTTAGGTTTTCTAATAAGACACTTAATATTTTCATGGATTATGCGCCTTTCCTGCTGCAGGCTGTGGTGATGATTTGCTTGATGCAGTGGTCTTTTTCTCTCGGGACGGCTTAACTGAAACGTCTACTGGCTCGACGAGCACCGCTAAATCATCGGGGAGTTTGTTCAGTAAATCCTCGTGTAAACTAATGCCTTGATTGACATTATCAACCACGGTGCGGTAAAGCTGTTGTAACGCATTTGCATCAATATGATCGGCAACCGGTGCGCGTTCAATACGTTTGGCAAAGACATCCATTGGCGTTAAGTCATCGAGGTTTTCTTGGTCCTGCGAACTTAATGATTGGCGAGAATGATCGCGTTCGCGCATGATTTTAGTGATCACGACCGCTCGTCCTTTTGCTGCCTCATTAATGGTGTTGGCGACATTCCCTTGAAAGGCAGGATCATTGATTTTAACCATGACCCATGTCATCGGTGACTTATCTTCAGGCGGGCACAACGGGAAAGATTGGATATCGGCTATGATTTCGGACACAGAACCACTTAATACTTGCATCGCTTGAAAGCACGGGATCTCTAAGGAGGTCAGCTGCGGAGTAAACGCGGGCTGGTCGTTAGGGTGAGTCGAATCAGCGTGCTCATTAAAGCTTAGTTTGATGACGCGTTTGGTATAACTCAGTTCATCAAAACTTAAATAAATGGGTGAACCGCTGTAATAAATATGTCGAGAAGCACTGACCGCTTGTGGCCGGTGGATATGTCCTAGCGCAATATAATCCGCCGGTGGAAACGCCTCTTTGGGATAATTTTCTAAATTGCCTACATAGATATCGCGTTCTGATTCACTTACCTTTGCGCCTAGGGCTGTCAAATGCCCAGTGGCAATAATCGGCACACTCAGCCCTAAAGCATCTCGTTTGGCCACAGCGGCGGCGTATACCGCTTCATAATGGTCAGTAATCGCGTGTTTGAAACGCGCTTGTTTATCCTCATCACCTTCGCCAGTATGGGTAACGACCAGATCGCGTTGTCGTAAAAATGGTATGGCACATACAATTGCGCCGACTGCACCAGTCTTTCGGTCAGGGATAGTCACAACTTGGTCAGCAGGATCACTCAAAGAATTGGGGATCATATGCGTGTTCAAGGATTTAAATAATGGCAAACTTTCATTCAGGACAGCCACAGAATCATGATTACCGCCTAAAATAACGAGCGTACAATCGGTTTTGAATATTTGGCCAATAAACTCATGGTACATTTCTCGGGCATAACTAGGTGGACTTGTCGTATCAAAAATATCACCTGCGACGATCACTGCATCAATAGCATGCGCTTGCACTTGTGTTAACAACCAATCCAAAAACTGCTGATGTTCAGCTTGACGAGATTGATTAATAAAACTTTGTCCAAGGTGCCAATCTGAGGTGTGGATAATATTCAAATGCGATTCCCATTTTAATGATATTTTTGCTGACTGAGATATGATAGCGTAAATAGAGTAGATGTCAGGTACAGAAAAAAAGGCGCGCCCTAATGACGACACAAATGGCGACTCATTCTGAGTTAACCCACCCGACAATTTGTCCTGCGTGTGCACAGCCTTATGAGCAGTGTTGTGGGCCTTTACATCATGAAAATGCGGTGCCAAGTTCACCTGAGGCACTCATGCGTTCGCGATATTCTGCATATGTCTTAGGTGATTATCCGTACATTTTAGCGACATATGCAACTGCACCACGCCAACAATTAACTGTTCAAGCATTAGCCGAAAGTGCTGCTGATACTCGCTGGCTAGGTCTAACTGTGCTTGCAGCTTCGCCATTACAACAGCGCCGACCACACCCTCCCAAAATAACTCACAATGCCTTCAAGGTGAAGTAGAATTTAAGGTGTTTTATGCAGAAAATAAACGCCTCTATTGCTTACATGAACGTTCGGTATTTATCCAAGAATCGGGTTATTGGCGCTACCTTGATGGCACTATGGGCGATGCTAACGGTGAAGTACTAATAAAGCGCAACGATAAGTGTGTGTGTGGATCAAATAAAAAATATAAACAATGCTGTTTACCTAAAGTCGCTTAATATCTCAATTTAAATCTCAGGAGTGAATATGTCAGTTATCCTCGGTACCCCCTTTTCAACGACCGCTACCAAAGTACTGCTATGTGGGAGTGGTGAACTGGGTAAAGAAGTGGCCATTGAAGCGCAGCGATTAGGCTGTGAAGTCATTGCGCTGGATCGTTATGATAACGCGCCTGCCATGCAAGTTGCTGATCGCAGTTATACCGTCTCCATGCTCGATGGACCGGCGCTCAAGGCTATTATTGAAGCAGAGAAGCCTGACTATATCGTGCCTGAAATCGAAGCGATTGCCACAGATATGTTATTGGAATTAGAACGTAATGGATTTAATGTCGTGCCCAGTGCAAATGCAGCGCACCTGACTATGAACCGTGAGGGTATTCGTAGCTTAGTGGCTGAAACGTTGGGTTTACCGACTTCACGTTATGCCTTTGCGGATGATAAAGCGGCGTTTGTTGCTGCGGTGGAGTCCATTGGGTTACCTTGCATCGTCAAACCTATCATGAGCTCATCTGGCAAAGGACAAAGCATGCTTAAAACTGCCGATGATATTGATACGGCGTGGGAATATGCCCAAGCCGGGGGCCGTGCTGGTAAGGGTAAAGTGATTGTCGAAGGGGTGGTAGATTTTGATTATGAAATTACCTTATTAACGATTCAAGCCATTGACGGTACATATTTTTGTGAACCCATTGGACATCGCCAAGAAGACGGCGATTATCGCGAATCTTGGCAACCACAAATGATGTCATCTGAGGCGTTAAATACGGCCAAAGCTATTGCGACCCAAGTGACCCAAGCGCTCGGCGGTCGAGGACTATTTGGCGTAGAGCTATTTATTAAAGGCGATGAGGTATATTTCAGTGAGGTTTCACCTCGTCCGCATGACACTGGAATGGTGACCCTTATTTCACAAGATTTATCGGAATTTGCCTTACATGTACGTGCGTTTTTAGGTCTCCCCATTTCTCACATCGAATTTTATGGGCCCAGTGCATCTGTGGCCTTATTAGTTGAAGGTGATAGTCAGAAAGTCAGCTTTTCCGGTTTAACTCAAGCGTTAGCGGTGCCGCAGACGGATATACGATTATTCGGTAAACCAGCAGTATCAGGGCAGCGCCGTATGGGCGTTGCATTAACACGCAGTAGTGATGTGGATAGTGCGATTAATAAAGGACTAGGTGTTGTCAATGCAATCAATGTCACTTTGTAACCGGTTATTGATAAAACCTTTAATAATACTGGGTTTATTCGGTGTACTATTTAGCAATACCGTGTCGGCCCATTCGGTTTATTTTGTCCGTCATTTTGAAAAAGAGACGACCTATTTGAAGGATGGACGCAAAGAACGAGATCCGCGCCTTACTGAAGTAGGTCAAGGTCGAGCACTTAATTTAGCTGGATTATTAGNACGCCAACCCATCAAACATGTTTTTTCTACTGATTATAAACGCACCATGCAAAGTGCCTTACCTACAGCTTTGGCGTTAGGATTGAAAGTACAAAAGTATGATCCTCGACAGCTAGATGAATTTGCACAGCAGTTATCTCAGTTATCTGAAGACGCATTAGTGGTCGGGCACAGCAATACCACACCGTATTTAGTCAACACATTAACTGGACAAAATATCACATTATCCGAAGATGATTATGGGGATATTTTTTGGGTTAGATTTGATGAACAAGGTCAGGTGGTGACGTTTAAAACTGGTCGTGTGAACCGGTCACGATAATCTGTTTGATTAATCTTTGATCATTGATTGTTCTGTCAATGGCAGTGAAGTTTCTATGTCTCGCTCACCCCAAGAAAGTTGATAGAACACATCTAATGCATTCTCAGCACCGCTGGTTGCTTCAACATATAAATCTGGCATCCATTGATAGCGCAGCCCAAATTCTGCTATTGCATTAAATACACCTACACGGTATTCGACAGAGAGTCTGTCATTGAGTTGCCCGGTGATCCCCAGTTGTGTGTTAGTGCCTTGTCCTTGGGTAGATAGCTGCAGATTATCGACGCCAATGGTATCGCCAAAGGATCTGATCCCATCTTGCGTTTTTCCTAAACCAAAACCGAGTAGGGCATTGGTTAGTACCACTGAATTGTCTTCTTGGGTATCTTCGTTAAGGTCTTTTCCTCTGATAATATATGACAAGATATTGGGGTTTTCTAACATCGGCTCAGAAAACAAACGCGCGTTGAGTTGATTAGCTAATCCTGACACCTGAAGTCCAGCGATAACATCATCATTCATATTTTTGGGATTACGGATCGCTTCAAGTTGGATATAAGGCAAACTCACCGGTCCATTAAAAATAAGCTGACCGTTGCGGATCAGAAGGTCTTGGCCATATGCTTGGTACTGACCGTTATTAAGCGCAATCGACCCAATCACACTCGGCTGTTGTTGATTTAAACTGAATTCAACACTGCCTTGAAGATGAGTTGAAAAGTCAAAACCAGCGACACTGACGGCATCGTTTTCCAAAGGATCGACCAAAACACGAATATTGGCATCTAATGCAAGCGGAGCTTCAGCAAAGACATCTGTGGATTGATTAAAGCCTTGTTCAACCGGTACGGTAATGACAATATCATTATGTAATGTCTGCGCGTTTTTATCGATTTGGTCAATTTCCATATCCAGCTCAGGGATGATTAAAATCCCATTGAGCGATAATTTTTCGTCGGTCTTCTTTAACGCAATATTGGCGCTAGTGCGTCCGGTGAACGTTTCAAATTGCGGCAAAAACGGTGCGACTAAGCCTAAGTTGATATCATTGATTTGGGTATATAAGGTGATATCTTGTGCCATATCTAATTGATAGTTAATTGCCCCTAACCGTTCTCCTTGAATAACGCCGTCACTGGTTAATATTAACGGGGTTGGCGTAGGGAAAAGCGCATATTGCCCAGTAGCGTTGAGGTTGGCTTCATTGACCTGAGCATCAAGCTTTGGCGTGAGTTGCCATAAACTTGGAGACATACTTAGTTGACTGGTAAGCGCTAAGTGTGGCTTTTCAGCACTACCTGCCAGTGCTAATCGAACACTGCCATTTAGTAACGCATCACTTTGCACCGCTACAGGCTCACTGAGCATGGGGTTTACCATGTCGATGATCCCTTGTAAGTTTAATGACGCTAGACTGACATCAAACTCAAGGCTGGTGTCTTGAGTGATAGCCGCTGCTAATGAGTCAACTACCGCTGTTTGTATTGGTGCAATAATCATGTCACCCAATGATTCAGCTTGGGTATTCGTTGCATTGAGCTGCCATTGCGATAACATAATTTTTTCTGGCGATACAGCTAGACGGTAGGGGGCTAATGTTATCTTTCCCAAAGAAGAGGTAAACGCCATATTTTCAATGGTTGTCTCAAACCCTGTATCGGTTACACGCAGTTGGCTTTGTTGTGTTATTTGTCCTGTGAATACCTCTAGTAGAGCTTGTTCACTGGTTTTAATTAACGTATCAGGGGTGATAATGGTTGCGCTGAGTTGTGCGTCTAGACTGCTGAAACTTCCCGTCAAATCAAGCTGAGCTTCTTCAATCACTACCATCCCTTGGCGTAATTCGGATAAGCGAGACGTTAGCGTGATGTGAGGGCTGGATAATACATCATCGATCTTAAGCTGATTGGTCATATGTGGCGCAGTATGACGAATATTAATTGCGACAGGTTTGTCTGGGATATTAGGGATAGTGCCACTTAGACTGATTTTATGTGGGGCAAGTGCTATCACAGATGGGGCGATAGTGATCCCAGCCAGCTTGGTTGGATCAGAGCGTTGTTCATCAGCTTGGCTATTTCCGTTTAACGCCAATTGCCATTGTAATGCTGATAATTGCATATCGCCCACATGCAAGGTATCCATATTGCCTTGACTAGCCAGTTGCCATTGCGCAATATTTCCCGATAATGCTAATTCACCTCCTTGAGTCTCGAGGGCGATATCGGCTTGCTCTATATTCATTGCTTGCCATTGTAACCCAATCTCGACTTCATGCTCCCAGTTAGATGCTAAGCGTAGCGATTGGGTTAATGTGAATGCAGTATGCTCAATATTGACCGATTGTGTGATTGCGCTAGGTGCAATGCTTGCACTGATATGAGCACTTATTGCTTGTATGTTGATTTGCTTTGAGACATCGCTAATGTTGATGTTTGGGGCTGAAATCACCATGTCAGGTGCATAAATAGGGATAGCTATAGGAGCTTGGCTAGCCAGCCAGGCTTGCGGGGCCGCTGATAATGATTGCCATTGAGCGATGGCTTGAGCGTATTGAGTAGGCACTTCTATCGTAGCATCATGGATTTTTCTTAGTTGCTCGGATAAGCTCAATGACGGGCTTGCCGTTGTCGTATTATTGCTAGGCTGTGTTGATGTGTTTGCAGCCTGCTTTGATGTCGCAGCTATTGGCGTTGCTGGTAGCGCTGAGGCAGTGATTGCAGGTAATAATACATTGAGCTCGTTGATGTCGATATTGACATCCGCGACATCCAACACAATATCACTGTTGGCATTGGGCGATAAGGTGATATCCGAGATCGCAATGGAGGTACGGATCTCGGTGCCATCGAGTAAACTGATCTTGATATCATTGAATCCGATACGTTCCACCACGACAGGGAAAGGTAAGCCCAGAGGTTCACTCGCCGGTGGTGTCTCGTCAGCAGTTTGAGTCAGGGATAATTGCTCAACGGATATGCCCTTTGTCATTAATGTACTGACACATAACGACTGCTCCCATAGACACGCTAATGTGATTCCGGTCT
>JGI26084J50262_1002192_pt1 | contig 10303 bp, 15 predicted proteins | sample SaaInl6LU_22_DNA_FD_50262 | JGI IMG/M metagenome (IMG submission 50262) | reverse complement strand
ATGAGATAGCCTCTCTCTTCAGGAGTGACATAGGCGAATTCTGTATCCAAAGACATCTTGTTGATAGATGCTGTCACATCGGCTATAGTATCAGTTGGGTCAGTGGAACTGATATTCCTCACCAGCTGATCAAGAGGCCTTGTTTTAATTCGCACTTCAACGAGTTGCTTGGTAAGAGCACATGTAGGTATAGCTAGGGATGGGGTCCTATAAAAGTAGAATGGAAGATCCAGGAAATACGTATATTCATCTGCATAACTCAGGTAATTTCCGTGACCAGTGAGGAAATAGAGGGTTTGTTCAATATCATCGTTCGTGTTGTGAAGTTGTTGGTGCATGTAGATGTATTCGCCTGTGATTCTCTCGATTACTTGGCCACCTATCAGAAGTTCAGCATACTCTATGAGATTTGTAATAACAGAAGGACACCAAACCATATCATTTTCTCCATTGTCATCAGGTTTTGGATCGGTGAGTGTCACTTTGAGAGTCATATTTCTCACGAGATCACCTTTATCACCAGGAATTTTACACTCTATTATTCGATTAAAACCAACTTCACCATCAAACTGACTTTCTACAAAATCAAAAGCAAATTTGGTATGTCGCTTAAAGTTCATCAGGAAGTATGAAAATTGTGGCTCACCTGTGAGCCATTGGTCTTGGACTCCGGTGGCGGCGAGTCTCAGACGACCAGCCATTCCTACTGTATATGAGTAAAATTTTGGTAAATAAAACGAGACACTACAATAGAATGAATCTTCAATTGAAGAAATTCAAACCTGAAACGATCTCAGATGACAGGGTTTGTGTTTTCATTGGAAAGCGTAATACAGGTAAATCAACCCTAGTGAAAGATATNATGTTCCATAAGAAACATCTTCCAGCTGGTATAGTTCTTTCTGGTACTGAAGANGGTAACCATTTTTATTCCGATTTCATTCCTGATCTCTTCATTTANGGTGACTACGATAGAGATGCTATAGAACGTGTGATGGCGAGACAACGTAAATTGGTAGGNAACGGTAAGACCAATTGTGGNGCGTTCATGCTTCTAGATGACTGTATGTATGACAGCAAGTTCCTAAAAGATACGTGCATTCGACANTGTTTCATGAATGGACGTCACTGGAAAATCTTCTTCATGCTGACGATGCAGTATGTGATGGACTTACCACCAGCACTTCGCGCGAATGTTGATTATGTCTTCATCCTCAGGGAGAATATTATTCAAAATAGGGAAAAGTTGTACAAATCATTCTTTGGTATATTTCCATCCTTCGACATGTTCTGTAAAGTAATGGATGCTTGCACAGAAAACTATGAGTGTCTCGTATTAGATAACACTGTAAAATCTAATAAGATACAGGATTGTGTGTTTTGGTACAAGGCGACAGTAAGGAAGAACTTCAGGGTAGGTGGTCCCGACCTTTGGCGTCTTCATAAAAAAATGTACAATCCCAAACACTTCCAACAAAAGGAAGAAGATGCGAAGAAGGCGACAAAAAAGACGAACCTGAAAATCACAAAGACGCGTTGAGTGTTGAATTCAAAAACATAGGTCTATACTAAATGGCCTCTGATCAAGTGCATACCATGAACCTCGCAGATGATGGTGAGGGTATGGTTTCCCTGAACGACAATCCATCTGTGGCTTTTACACCTGAAAAAAATGTACGTGAAAATAAAGAGACGACGATGGATTCTACTCCCATTAATGATATTATGATGGAGCCCCCCATGATGACCGATGAGCCCAGGATGCAGGGTATGATGCCCCAAATGACTGCCCCTCAACCTCAGGGTGCTTACCCCGCGCCTCAGGCGCCTCCCCAACCCGAGAAGAAGAATCCTCTCAACCTCACTGACGAGCAGCTCACTGCTCTATTCGTTGCTGCTTGCACCGCTATCGCTGTGAGCAAGCCTGTTCAGGACCGCCTTGCGACCTCTATCCCCAAGTTCCTTAACGAACAAGGGGGTAGAAGTATGGTTGGTCTTGCCGCTACCGGTGTGGTGGCGGCTGTTGTGTTCTACGTGGCGAAGGATTACATTGTTAAGCCCTGATTGGCTGGTGTTTCCCAACCCATGTTACTATAAATTGAGGTATCAATACCCATATAATATGTTAAAAGGGCTCCCGCTGTGAATGTCCCCATGAGCAAGGCACTCAATTTAAGTTTCTTGCTATTGGAAGCACNGGGATCCTCCACAGCCTCTTTGGTNTCGTCAAAAATCTGGTTTAAGACGTATGTGAGAACAAATGCGATCACNGTAGAAGCCAGGAAAAATACGCGATCCACCGCCAGGCGGGGNATACTACCAACCACCAAGCGTAACATATTGGGAATGACAAGGGTCATCCAGACAATATTTACAGTGTAGCTGTTGGAAAAGTTTGGAACCATAGACATGCCGTATATAACCAACCAATACACAATAGCCATTAGTAAAACACTAAGAGGTGTCTTCATTTGATGTATGTTTAGATTATTTATCCTGGATGTGCTCACCACAGAACATCGTCTTGTTTGGTATCTTCTGATAGATGCCAAGGTTAAGACAAATGTCCCGAAGTTCTATATAGTTATTCCAAAACTCTTCCGAGTGATCGTACTCCTGAACCGTGCAGTGAGCTAATTCATGTATCAACACATGGAATATCTCATTCGTCTCACCATCTAGACACACAGCAATCTCACCACCCTTGTTTGTGTTGTATCCAACTCCACCGTTCATGCGAATGAATCCCGTTATAGGAATACATCTAACTAACATATGAAACTTTTCATGATTCGTCTCACGTAGATGCTCCCTGAGAATCCGATACTTCTCTTTGACTTCGATCAACTTGTAAGGTTCTCGTGTCTGCAAAAGTATAAATAGACTCAACACGATTAATATCAAAAAAGCTTTCATCTGTTATATACAAAGATAAATTTGCTATACAGTTCCGAAATTGGATTTCCTGTGAGTCCCTCCCAAAGTTCTAATCGAAAACCCAAATCTTCTAGATGTGTCACCAACTGATCTTTATATGCAACTGGCTCCGATTTAGGTCCATCCGCATAGTACGGTGTATCAACGAGATTTACAAACAACTTTTCACCAAAACCCCCGTTTCCATGGTCCTTCATTTTAAAAAAGTTTCCAGAATCATCAAGTAACGGAGTTTTGAAAATAATCTTTTCCGAATCTGGTATGATACCTATCAAATGACCCCCTGGTTTTAGTCGTTTTTTGATCTCTTTGATTGAACTCATAAACAACCCTTTGGATGCAAATATGTAATGAAGTGAAAAGTTGAAACACACAATATCAAACTTTCTATTTGGGCAGTTGTGGATGTCACCCTCATAAAAATTGACACGCATATGCATATTTTTAGCCCGTGACCGCGCCTCCATGAGGGCGCTAGCTTCTGGGTCACACATATTTATATTCACCCCACACTTGTGCCATTTTTGAAGATCTCCACCAAAACCACAACCAACGTCGAGAATATGCTGCCCCTTCTGAGCCACACTCTGAATCAACAGTCTCTTCGCCTCGTTGTGGTTTTTGCGAATTTCCTCCATACTTCATACAATTATTACTCTTTTAAATCACTTAGGAGGGCATTGGCAAGTTGCCTCTGTCCAATCTTGAATCGCCCAGCATATATATAATTTTTCTTAAATGTATGACTATTTAGAAACTCGATAGTTTTATCCAAATTTACATCACATCGTGGGATGAGACACAATAATTTACCACCGAAATAGGACACTTTGTCTTTGAACGCGACCACATCACTTCTCGTAAGATTTTTCATGTATATACACGGGCGATTCAGGTTTTCTTCGATTGTTTTGAGGTTTCTGGGAGCACCCCATTCAAACCAGTTACCATCGTTAAATTTACGAATCTTGCGTTCAATGAGTACCTGTTTATTCTCCATGAGATGCTCATCAATCTCTCGATTCCCCATGGGAAACGACGTCGTAAAAATGAACTTTTCTCGTTCCCCTTCATCAACCAATATTTCAGTGTTACCAAACGGAACTTTATACACTTCATCCTTTCCAGAAACAAGTCCCACATACACATTGAATACGTTCGAAACGATGTCACCGCACATTGGGGTATCAGTGAATGTCACGATGCCATCTATGACATTGTAATACTTGAGAGTGTCATTGACTTCGACCCTTTCAGTAAATATACCCTTTTCGTAACGAAAGACCACTACATCAACACTTGCTCGATCAAATAAATTTTCATCGTTTGGATACAAGAAGTGTGTGAATGAACCATATTTGACCATTTCCGATATGATCTTCGATGCACTCGTCAATTTTAAAAAGTCAGAAGGAACGATAAAAATCAATTCACCATCATCGTCCAAAAGTTCAAAACATTTCTTGATGAAATGGAGATATAAATTTCCATCAGATTTCTGAACATAAGGCGGGTTTCCCACGATTGTTTTGAATGTAGTGTCGAACTGCTGGGACATGAAGTCATTATACACAATTTGTTGTTGAGACTTAATTGTGATACACGGTTTAATCGAGGAATCAATTTCATAACATATCATTGGATATTCACTATCACTCTCTACAAACTTTTTCAAAAGATGCCCAGCACCGAATGATGGTTCAAGGAGAAGACTCCCTTTATGTTTTACCCGATCGAAAACATATTGTTGAAGTCCTTCATTGATCGTGAAGAATTGTCCCAACTCCTTGCTCATTATGTACCAAACTTTCATAAACTTTAAGCGGTTCAGCCCACTTTTCCATGAGTTCAAGCATCTTCNNNTTCATGAGATCTCGATATTCTTCATTTGTTCGGGAAACCTTGGAAGATGGCCACGTAATCTGGATACCATTGGATGGGTTTATCCTGATGTGTTCCATGGGGATTTCATCAAAGTTTCCAACCCAAACGCGATTAGTCTCTTTTGTAACGATAATAAGTCCATACTTTCTCAGTTCCTGTCCCAAAGGTGTATTTACCAGCGTTCTGGCGATTTCCACAGTAGTATGACACCTCGAAGCATTGAACACGTACTTAACAAAACTTGTCGAACCGACGAGATTATTGGCTTGTGTAGGTCGATCCTCAACAACCTTGATGTTAATCGGTAAATTACCTAACCACACATCCCCAATGTCCCTATTAACCCCTCTTCGCACACCCGTGAAAGTGCGTGTGAGGTACTCTGAGATGACACCCTCGTCTAGTCGGCTATTGTCGCGACCATCTGAATTTTCTGTGTGAAGTGAGAATGTTTGAGAGGAGAGACCCTCTTCTATGATTGAATAGACAGTCTCAAAATCATTCACGAAGCATAAGAGTTCCAGATACGTACCACTAAAAATTCCCATTTCTTAGTACATGCTGTACCCTTTTAAGTCAGGTACTTAGGTTTTCGTAGCTTAAAGTTTTGACGTCTTTCAGATGTATAATGTCTCTCGAAACCGACTACACCACCGTACCCGGGCAGATCTTCGCCTGCCTTTCTATCATCGGACCCGAGGCGCCCCAGAAGAGTGATAAGTTTGGTATTAAGATTCGTGGTGCCTTTGGGACTCGTGACGAGGCGGCGAACCATGCGAAGCGTCTTCAGAGGGAGGATCCCACTTTCGATATCTACGTGGTTGATATGTACAAGTGGCTGCTGATCCCACCCGATCCCACGAAGATTGAGGACGTTCATTACACGAACGAGAAGCTCGAGGAGATTATGTCTGGGTACAAGGAGAATCAGGCTCAGGCTGCACGTATGTTCAATGAGCGTAAGACTGCAATGACTGCCGGTACAAACCAATTCACTCCCGGTGATGAGAACTCTAAGTTTTATACTAAGCCCGACGAAGCGCCTATTTCTCACCCTGCTGAAGTTCTGGAGCGCCTCAAGAAGGAGAAGCCCGATACTCCCATGGAGGATCTTGTCAAGGAGGCTGATGCGATTGTCGCGATGGAGGTTATGGAGCGTCAGAAAAAGCGTGAAGCCGAAGCTAAGCTCGAGGATGTGAAGGAAGAACCTGAAGAGGAGGAACAATAAAATATAAACTTATAATAAAACAAATGTTCAGAATTATTGTCACGATAATTCTGGTAAGTGCCTTCTTTATTTTGTTTTTTAATCCAACGTTTGAATTACAAAACAAAACAGACTCGAAATCTAAAGTCAGTACAACTGCTGGTTTTATTGAGGATACAGATGACGCGTTCATCAATCCGAGATACCCAACACAACTCATGAAACGAGATGCATCGGGTGAATTACGTCCCATCTATGGGGATATAGGTAAATTTGTCCCATACTCAAGTGTACCGGAGGATCACTGGCTGCATGGTTTTCCCCATGAAAAAGCCTAAAAGAAACACGGCGAATGCGATGATCCACGTGGATTTATCGACACTCGCGAACAAATCAAATTTTTCATTCTGAGGAGGTGGTGGTGACATATGAGGAGGCTGCATAGGATAATCCATGTAATATGGTTGTTCCTCCTGTACAGGCTCGTCATTATTATCGTTATTTAAAGGATCGACAGTTGGGTTATATTCAATTGGATTTCCGATATCAGTCTCCATTTTCTAATTATAGTTCTGTTTTTTTTAAGCTTCTTCTGACTCACTTTCACTTTCGTCATCGACTACGAAATCCTTGAGGTTCCCATTTTCATCAGCATCACTATCATACTCATCTTCAGTTTCATCGGAATCACACTCTTGTTCAGTATCTATTTCAGAATCAAAGTCAGTATCATGATCATCCACGTCATAATCATCTACAAGATCAGTTTCAGTGGGCTGAAATAGATTAGGTTTCTTTATCTTACGACCAGAACGAGTGATCATTTAGGTTCTTTATGCTACTTCTGTTTAAGTACCTTTAGAATGTTCTCAGTCAAACAATGCTTTCTTGATGCATTTTTCTTGCAAACTGGACACTTTTGTACAATTTCTTTACCCTTGATGGTGTAAGACATAACTGCAGTGTCGTGATTGCCTTTGATTGTTTCACAATAATTCGAGTTTGTTAGTGCCACATAAGATGTATTATCTTTGGTGATATTCACCACCTGTAAATCTTCCGGTCCCCGCATGTACTTACGAATGAAATTACCAAGGGGTTCTTTTATCAGATCGTGTTTTACTTGTGTTTTTTCGACTTTCTGTTTAATTTCGGGACACTTCGAGATATCCTCCTTTTTGGGATACAGGTGTTCTACAATCTTTGGTGACAATTGATGTCTTCGACCACAAAAATCTTTACAAAAACCATTGCGCCTTCCCCTGAGTGTTTCACATACACAAAAGCATTTTTGAAGAATTGTTTTACCACTGATGATAAACCAAACATGATTTGAACCATGTTCTCGTTTGAGATTTTCACAATATTTCGATGTAGTAGAGACAAGGTATGTATCCTTCTTCTTGAAGATTTTTGGAACATAAGCATTCCCCTGACCCTCCATATTCGTTCGAATGAATGTCTCGATCATATTTTTGAGGTCGTCATCATATACTTCATCTTTAGTTTGAGCAGCTGTGAAAGAACCCTCCTTGACAACCGTGGAAGGTGATTCAACGTGAATCGTCTGTGGTTCATCCGTTCGAACAACGGCCATTTTCAAAATCTCTAGAGTTGGTTCTTGTTCAATTCGCAAAATGGCACTCAACGGTGGTCCCGGTTTGTAAATAAAAAATGGTAGATATGCAAGTTGATCAATTTTCCCATTGTCACAGTCCGAACACCCCCGTCCTTCACATGTCACATGTTTTGCCTTTTTATACGACCACGGCATACGAAATCCACTCCCCTTTGTCTTTCTATTTGCGTTACCATATACAGCAGCGTCTATGATATCGTTCCAATCCGTCCTTCTTCCCTTTGCCCTTGAGAGTGCTACGAGAATGTGTTCTCTGAGAGCGTTCGCAGATTGNTGATCCACGACAAACCCTGGCCAGTTCAGATGAACCCCAGTTTTGATGAGTTCTCCGCATTGCTTGGGTGGCGATACTGAGATGAGACATTCTTTACCACCGTGGCGCTTCACTTTATCACAAATAACTTTGCAAATATCCTTAATCTCTTCAAGATCTAGAGATGTCGTGTCTTTGTAATCGATATCGACGAAAAAATTGTACGTGTCCGTCTTCTGTTCAACTACATAGAGACGCTCACCGCGTTTGACGGCTTCGACATACTTCTCATGGAAAGTATTCAATTTATCAAATGGCACGGAAAGGACACCACCGTCCATGAGCACATGTGATAGATTGGCTGCATTATTAAACTTTTGAGTTGCACACCAACTCTTAAACATATCTGAATTGGAACTCTAATCTCTAAACCACCTCATACAAGAAACATCATGAAATTCTTTTCCCTGGGAAAGCTCCTTCTTTATAGTTAAAAGTTCATAAACCGTCTTGACTTCATTTTCCTTAATCCAGTCCTCAACTTCTTCTTCACAGAGACCTCGATTCTTTTCAAGAAGATCTCCAATTTGACGTAAAATATAAGCCTTAGACTTCATTATTTTATAGAGAAGGTTTTTCTATTCAAAGAACTTATACACGAGTAGAACTGTGGATTTTTGATCACGTTATCTATGATAAGTTTCCAACGCTTTCGTGAATTAAACTCCTCCAAGGTATCATAACTCATGAAATCGTTTTCATCATATGTTTTTTTGATTGGCTGCTTCATAAACTTTTTTAGATTTGTTTTATGTTTTTCTTCATAAAACTTTTTAATTTGTTGTTGTTGTTCATTTCGGTTGAAATTGACGAAGAATATAAAGACATTGTATTCGAGATCCACTGTAGAACTCTCTTTAACTGTAAATTTGAATTCGGTATATTCACCTTGCTTTAGGGAAACAACGCCACGTGTCTCTTCCTCTAACTCCCTGAGAGCACAACGGATAGGGTTGAATATTTCTCTTCGCCTGCACCCCCCTGTGACAAAGATCCAATCCTTAAATCTCCAATCCCTCACCGTGAGAAAACGTGGTTTCCCATCAGCAAAGCTAACCGGTACTGCAATCGCCTTGTACTTTTTCATTGCGCATTCGCAAGTTATAATAAGAAGATATGTTTATTCCTCAGATTTTTCATCTTCCTTCTTCTTCTCCACCACGGGGGCTGGTGTGGGAACAGGGGCGGGGGCAGGGGCGGCAACAGGCTCTGGAGCACTGAGATGTCGAATCACCTGAGCAGAAAAGCTCTTGAAGGTGTTCATCTCTTCCTTCGTCTTGTTAAGTTCCTTAAATAGGAAGATAATACCAACTGCACACACGATGGTGGCGATCAGCATTGCGGTGTCACGATTAATGGGAATCATATACTTGCATCTACAATTTTCTTTTTAAGCAATTGCACCCATCTTTGTTTTACCAGCAGTGGGACACTCGTATGGACTCTGGGCAAATTGAACGGCTTGGTAATGCGTAGATTCACACGATTTGTCAGTTGGTGGCGCGGGGTGACCAACAAACTTTTCGAGTGTCCTGGACTTAGGGTCGTACGTCAATACAAAAACGATGGCTAAAAGGAAGACAACCTTCCAAATCATTTATTAAATACAGAGAGATTAGTTGGAATAAAGAAGGCCACCCATACCATTTTCGATACGGAGGACGTTGTAATTCACACCATAGATATCCTTGTCGGAGTTGGCAGTATCGTTGATGATACGAGCCGAATCGAGGCGGGAAAAGTTGAGGGAACCAGTGGGCTGGAGCTTACCGGACTCAAGGCAGAAGGGGTAGAAGAAGAGCTTGGTACCTGGGCTCGAGTTGCCGTGCGAGGTGTGGTAGTAGAGAGGCACAGTGGTGAAGTTGGGATCAGCAAACTTGTAGTCAGCCACATCGGTACCGTTGATCTGGAGCTTAAGCTTGTTACCCGCAGTGCTCACCATAGTGACAGCCGAAGCATCACCAGCGGCGAGGTACTTGACAGGGTGGTTGAAGTTGAGCTCCTGAATCTTCGAACCAGAGGCAACAGCCTTCTGGACCTGGGTCATGATCATGTTCTGGGGGGAAGAAGCGAACATCTCACGCTCCTGGGTATCGAGGTACGCGTAGTTGGCATAAACCTCCCACTTGCTCGCGGCAGCCTCGGCACCCCAAGTGATGCGAAGCTCGACATCGTGGTACTGGAGGGAGATGAGAGGGAGAGCCGACTGCCAGTTCTCGCAGAAGGAAAAGCGGAGAGGGTAAAACTTAACAGAGCTGGTACCATCGTAGAGACCACCGGAAACCGCCTTGGAGGAGGAGTAGGCGGAGAGGGTGGGAGCGAT
>JGI26084J50262_1002174_pt1 | contig 10353 bp, 10 predicted proteins | sample SaaInl6LU_22_DNA_FD_50262 | JGI IMG/M metagenome (IMG submission 50262) | reverse complement strand
CGCATTTTCAGTGTTGAAAATTCCGCCAACCACCAAGCAACGATGACAAAACCAATGGCGACCAACGAAAACCGAAAAGCCAATGCCGCAAAGGGTGTTGCGTCTTGGGTCGCAACCGAACCCGTGGCAAAGGCTGATGCCCAAAGCACGACAAAGGTGAGCGGAAAAACAAACGATAGCAGCATAGAATCCCTTAGAGCACGACACAGTCACTGGTTTCAGAAATCACACAGTCGTCTTGTGATCGGGCGCCGACTCAGTCATCAACGAGCGCATCGCAAAGAGGCCAAACAATGGACCAGGGATAAGAAGCCAAACAACTGAGACACCGAGATGATCCATCCATTGGGTCAACAACACAATAGATCCGATCGAAATCAAAAATCCCAGACTGTTTTGAATCGATAGCGCACTTGCCACCATCTCTGGATCGCAAGCCTTCGACGAAATCGCTGAAAATTGAGCTGAATCCGCGATCACAAAAAACCCCCAGATCATGAGCGCGGTGATCGCGAGTGCTGGTGTGATACTGATCCACGGATAGAGCACGCACAATGAACCTGAAATCATCAATGACACAAAGGCCACGCGGGCACTTCCCCAGCGCTGACTCATCAAACCGCCCCAGATCGCCCCCAACAAACCCACACCAATCACAAGAAAAGACCATGCGGAAGTTTCAGTCGCGGATGCATCAGGCATGACTGCGTTCACTAACCAAGGAACGAGCGTCCAAAATGCATACAACTCCCACATATGACCGAAATAACCAAAGGCCGATGCTCGAAACCGAGACCGCTGAAAGCTCGAAAAAACAGCACCCCACCGAATTGGTCCGCTTTGNCGAATTCCATGTGGGCCCTCACCGATCCATCGAACCAACACGCCCCCAAAGAGCGCGAGCATCGATACGGCAATGAGGGTCAATCGCCAATCTGGAGATGACGCCAGCGTATTCAGAAGATGTGGCGACGCGGTTCCNAGGGTTAACATACCAACCACTAAGCCGAGTCCGACACCAGGAAGCTTCGGCGACCAACTCACGATCAGCTTCATCCCAACGGGATAGATGCCGGCCAGACAGACACCAACAATCAACCGATAGACCATTCCGTCAGTCAAACCCGAGGCCTGATAAGCAAACAAAAGGTTAGCCATACTCCCGGCGATCGATGCCCACAAAAAAATCGTGGATGCTCGAAAACGATCGGCCAAGTTGGTCATCGCAAGACCCAAGGTTCCAGCAATAAAGCCGGCTTGTACCGCGCCTGTCAGCCAACCCATCGCAGAAGGTTCCACTCCCCAGTCATCAAGCAAGGCCGCTGACACACCATTGACACTAAACCACAGCGAACAGCCTAAAAACTGAGCAAACGCGATTCCAAAAACCTGAGGCACTTGACCCTCCCTCCTTGTATCACATCAATCGTGCCACACTCTCTTTCACACGCCGAAGAGGAATTGACGATTCAATGGAGGCAACACCCTCAATTTTGGTTAACTTTCGTGTAAGAAATCGCTCGAATTCATGCAAATCAGACACAGCAACTCGCAAGAGATAATCAAACCCTCCAGTCATCAGCCAACAATCCACCACTTCAGGATAACGGCTCACTGCCTGCTCAAAACTCAATAACCGATCATCAATCTGTTTATCGAGTCTGACCGAGACAAAGATGCTGAAACCAAAACCCAGCTTCTCTTCATCGATCAAAGCTGTATAACCGCGAATAAAACCCTCAGCTTCAAGCTTCTTCACGCGCCTCGCACAGGGCGTTGGCGATAACCCCACCTCTTCGGCCAACTCCAGTTGTGATAATCGCCCGTTCCGCTGAAGTGCTTTGAGAATTTTCGAATCAATCCCATCAATCATGAATGAATCACTCCAAAACTGCTATTCATTAGCCATTATCACTAATCTTAAAGAAATCGCACAATTCATTCGCCGAAAACCACTCATTCAACAGTTTTATACTTCAGTGAGAACGCAAGGAGACCTGCAATGAGCTCACTGACTCCCGAAAGCATTCGGCCATCCGTTGACGACGAGACTTGCCAAGAGTGGATCGATGCCCTGCGATCAATGGTTCGAGAGGAGGGTAAACAAGCGACCAAAGCGCTCTTAGACGCACTCGACCAAGAGGCACGAGTGCTCGGCGTTGGCCAAACCAAAGCCCCCTTCTCCGCCTATCAGAACACCATCTCGCTTGAAGACCAGCCGTCATATCCTGGTCATCTGGAACTTGAGCAACGCATCACCTCAATGATTCGATGGAATGCCCTTGCAATGGTTGTTCGAGCCAATCAAGCCTATGGAGAACTCGGCGGCCACATCGCCTCTTATGCCTCTTGTGCCGAAATCTTTGAAGTCGGATTCAATCACTTTTTTCGAGCACGTACCGACAGCTTTGATGGGGATTTGGTGTATTTTCAACCTCACTCAGCGCCTGGCGTCTATGCACGCGCCTATTTGGAAGATCGTTTGTCAGAACGCGACCTTGCCAACTATCGGCAAGAGGTTCCAGGGCAAGGATTATGCTCATACCCCCACCCCTGGTTGATGAAAGATTTTTGGCAGGTGCCAACCGGCTCAATGGGGATCGGGCCAATCTCTGCAATCTATCAAGCGCGTTTCATGCGCTATCTTGAACATCGACAGTTGAGAGAGACAGGCGAGCGACATGTGTGGGGTGTCTTTGGTGATGGTGAGATGGATGAACCTGAGTCCTTGGCCGCGTTAACGCTTGCAGCTCGTGAAAACCTCGACAACCTCACATTTATTGTTAACTGCAATCTACAACGCCTGGATGGACCAGTTCGAGGTAACGGGCAGATTATCCAAGAACTTGAATCTCTGTTTATCGGTGCCGGCTGGAACGTGATTAAAGTGCTCTGGGGGTCCGAATGGGACACTCTGTTTGCACTCGATCATGAGCATGTGCTGCTTCAACGATTTTCGGAAACGCCCGATGGCGAATACCAAAACTTGGGCTCCAAGGACGGCGACTATAATCGACATAAGTTCTTCGAGAAGGACCCGAAAACGGCCGCATTGGTCAAACACATGACTGACGCTGAAATCAATGCTTTAAAACGAGGTGGACACGACTTCAAAAAACTCTACGCAGCCTTCGCACACGCCAAACATCACCGTGGTCAACCCACCGTGATTTTGGCGAAAACCAAAAAAGGTTATGGAATGGGCGGTGCTGGTGAGTCAAAAATGACAGCACATCAGGCGAAGAAGCTCGATATTGCGAGTCTTCTGGCGTTTCGGGATCGATTCAGCTTACCGCTCTCTGATGCGCAAGTGGAACGATTGGAGTTCGTAAAACCAGCACCTGACTCACCCGAACTTCGCTATCTCAAAGCTCGCAGAGCAGATCTTGGCGGTTATCTACCGCGACGATTCAGTTCAACTTCGAATGCACTTCCCAAGCGTCCACAGAAAGAAATCTACGCCAAGTCTGCACTTCAAGCCGACGGTAAAGTCATGTCCACCACCATGGCGCTGGTTCGCATTCTTGGGGGTTTATTCAGAGATCGTGAATTCGGAAAACATCTGGTTCCCATTGTTGCTGATGAAGCACGGACATTCGGCATGCAGACCTTATTTCATCAGATCGGCATCTACTCACCGCACGGCCAAACCTACGAGCCAGAAGACGCAGGCTCTTTAGTCTCTTATAAAGAGGCACTCGATGGACAACTCTTGGAAGAAGGCATTTCGGAAGCTGGCGCCATCAGTTCCTGGACGGCCGCTGCAACGTCGTATTCAGTCCACAACATTGAGCTCCTCCCCGTCTATATCTACTACTCGATGTTTGGTTTCCAGCGAATCGGGGATCTGATCTGGGCGGCTGCTGACCAGCGAGCCCGAGGGTTTCTATTCGGTGCTACTGCCGGACGAACCACTCTGTCAGGGGAAGGTTTACAACATCAAGATGGATCGAGCCACCTCATTGCTGGAACCGTCCCCAACTGTCGTGCCTATGATCCCTGTTTCGCCTACGAGCTCGCGATCATCATCGACTATGGGATCCAACGGATGGTTGACGAGAAAGTCGACGAGTTTTTCTACATCACAGTGATGAACGAAAACTACGCACACCCATCGCTGCCGGCCGAGAAACACGACGACATCATTCGCGGGCTCTACCCTCTGAAAACCCTCGGTCATCAGTCAGCGCCAGTGATTCGATTACTCGGCTCTGGAACGATTCTCAACAAGTGATTGAGGCCGCCGATCTCCTCACGACGAATTTCAATGTGTGCTGTCATCTCTTCTCTGTGACTTCATATAGTGAACTCGCCCGCGATGCGCAGTCGTGCGAACGCGACAAACGACTTTTTGCAACAGACTCGACTCCTCATGTCACTCACCATTTAGCTGGCACCGATCCAGTCATCTGCGCCACCGATTATGTCCGCGCAGTACCGGCACAAATCGCACCTTATATTCATGCCCCATTCTATATTCTTGGTACGGATGGCTTTGGTCGCTCTGCCCATCGGGCCGCACTGCGAGAGTTTTTTGAAGTGGATGCAAAACATATCGCTTTTAGTGCAATCAGCGCGTTAATTGATTCTGGCGCTCTGAGCGAATCGAATCGCGCTGAGGCCTATGATCGATTCGGCCTTCAAGTCGCGAATCATCGACAGGCACCTTGGACATGCTAAGCCAGCAACCCAAGGCAAACCATCTCGTGTCTTCAGTGGAATTTTGATTGACTTAAATTCACGGAATTGATTCACTGAATTCTGAATTCAGAATTCAGTGAGCCCGAAGTGCAGATTCAAAGAACCGATTTAATCGACCAGGTATACACCGCACTGCGATCACGAATCCTCGAGGGCTTATTGAGTCCCGAGAAACCCTTGCGACAAGAGGAGCTTGCTGAGCAACTCGGGGTCAGTCGTCAACCGATTAGTCACGCTTTGCTGCTCCTTGAGCGAGAAGGCTTGGTCTCCGATTATGGTCGGAAAGGCAAAATGGTCGCCCCAGTGGATGCGCGACAACTGCGAAATCTGTATCAAGTTCGAGGTGCACTCGATGGGCTGGCTGCGTATCTCTGCGCAGAACAGAGCTCAGAGCGACGAGAAGATCTCTTCGCCAGCCTCATTGAACAAGGTGAAATAGCCGTTCAATCAGGCTCAGTCAAAGCGTTAGCAGACGCTGATATTGCCTTCCATCGAACATTATATGAGCAGTCGGGAAACCCTGAAATCTTGCGCATCGCCAACCAATCATGGACGCACATGGAACGGTCGATGCACCAAGTATTGGCAGTCCACACGATTCGACCGGGGATCTGGAATGAGCATCGTGCGATCAGCAAAGCCATCATTGAACAAAACCCAACACTGGCTCGAGATCTGGCATCCGAGCACGCCGTTTCTGCCGGTCAAATGACCTACGAGCGCTTGACCGCTTCCCACCAACAATAACAACCGAAGGAGTCACCAATGAAACTGACCCAAGAACAACTCGAACAATTTGATCGCGAGGGCTACCTCTTTTTACCGAATTTATTTTCGACAGAAGAGGCTGCGTTTTTGAAGGGCGAAGCAGAAGCAATCTATCAACAAGATCGCCAAGAAGTCTGGCGCGAAAAAAGTGGTGTGGCTCGAACCGCGTTCGCCGCGCATCAATACAACGAGGGGTTTCGTCGACTCGGATCTCACCCACGACTGATTGAACCGGTTGAACAACTCCTCGATGGCCAAGTCTACATGCATCAATATAAAGTGAATGCGAAGGCGCCCTTCGACGGCGCGGTTTGGCAGTGGCATCAGGACTACGGCACCTGGAAACGGGATGATGAAATGCCAGAACCTCGGGCCATGAATATCAGTGTTTTTCTTGACGACGTGACCGCCGCGAATGGGCCTTTATTGTTCATTCCAGGAAGCCACAAACATGGCGTGGTGAAAGCCGGCCACGACCTGGAGACCACCAGTTACCCGCTTTGGACACTGGATCGTGAAACCGTGACTGAACTTGCTGACCAAGGTGGCTGTGTTGCGCCAACCGGTGTTGCTGGTAGCGTGCTGTTATTCTCGTCTCTATTGGTGCACGCAAGTCCGCCAAACATTTCACCCTTGGGGCGTACCATCGTGTATCTCTCGTTGTGCGAGGTCAGCAATCACATTCGCGCGTTTAATCGTGAAGAATGGATCGCTCATCGCGACTTCACTCCCATCCAAGCGCTTGAGGACGATTGCCTTCAAGAGTTACTGTCACAACCGGCTTAAGGACATTTCATGTATCTCTACGACGAACTCGTCAAACGCGCTGATCGCCCAGTCCAAGTTGGACTGATTGGAGCTGGAAAATTCGGCTCCATGTTTTTAAGCCAAGTTCCAACGACCCTCGGTCTTGAAGTCAAAGCCATTGCCGATCTTGACCCTGATCGCGCCAGACAATCCTGTCGCACGGTTGGTTGGTCAGATGCACAACTGAAGGCAACTGAGTTCTTCGACAGTACACAAACCATGATTGATGCCGGCGGCATCGATGTTTTGGTCGAAGCCACCGGAAATCCGATCGCTGGCATCGCGCACGCGAAGATGGCCATTGCAGCAAAGATTCATATCGTGATGGTCAATGTCGAAGCTGATGTGTTGGCCGGTGGCATCCTTGCAAAAGAAGCGCGTGAGGCGGGAATTGTCTATTCGATGGCCTATGGCGACCAACCGGCACTCACCATTGAATTGGTGGAGTGGGCGCGTGCCAGCGGATTCCATGTCGTGGCTGCCGGCAAAGGCACCAAATACTTGCCGGAATATCATTACTCGACACCCGATACCATCTGGGATCACTATGGCCTCACGCCAGAACAAGCTGCCCAAGCGGGCATGAATAGCCAGATGTTCAATAGCTTTCTCGACGGCACCAAGTCGGCTCTCGAGATGGCCGCGATATCAAATGGCACAGGACTCAAAGCGCCAGACGACGGATTGTCGTTTCCGCCAGCCGGAATGGATGATCTCGCGCACATCCTCCGTCCCCGTTCTGTCGGTGGGCAACTCGAGGATAGTGGAATGGTTGAGGTTGTCACCTCCGTTGAACGCGATGGTCGCCCCGTCTACAAGGATCTTCGATGGGGCGTGTACGTGGTGATCGAAGCCCCGAACGATTATGCATCCGCATGCTTCAAACAATACGGCATGAACACCGACTCGACCGGTCGCTATTCAGCCATGTATAAACCCTTTCACTTGATCGGACTCGAGCTCAATATGTCGATCTTGTCTGCCGCTTTGTTAAACCAGCCCACGGGTTCGACCTTAGACTTCCACAGTGATGTGGTGGCAACCGCGAAGCGCGACTTGAATGCCGGAGAAATGCTCGATGGTGAAGGCGGCTTTACTGTTTATGGAAAATTGATGCCCGCTAGCAAATCGTTGGCCGTTGGCGGTTTACCCATTGGGCTTGCACATCGAGTCAAGTTGAACAACAAGATCAAGCGTGACCAGCCGATTACTTGGGCCGATGTCGAGATTGACCGAGGGACCGAGGCGGTCATCACACGCCAAGCGATGGAGGCTTTGTACCGCTAGTCCGGAATCCAAAGGCTCAACAGTGGTGCATGCTGTTGGGCTCCATACACATCGGTTTCGCCAAACGCACCCGAGGATCGTGCGCGCTTAATGGTGATCTTGATGGCGAGTGCGGGTTCGAACTCAACGACCGACAGGACATCGGCCAACTCAATCGCATAGAGTTCCGCGAAGGATTCTGCTGACAATTGTTTGGATGCAACCACCTGTTGATAATCGTCTTGATTGGCAAATAAGACGTCAAAGGTCAGCTCAAACGGACCCGCATTTTTTGATCGAATGACAGTCGCGAGATCCGATAACNTCATNACCTAATCCCCAATTGCTGCATCCTGCGTGGAAATGGAGTCAGGGGGTCATCCACNGTCAGCAAGTGATAGACACTGAACTCATAAACTAATCCATNCGAACTATCCGANGGCGAATAGGGAAACGCGAGATTTCCAGCCGTTGATTGCCGACCGGGATAGCCGATATGCAACAGGGTCGATCGAGCAAACGAGCAAATCGTATCAGCCAACGCCTGAGTCTTTGCGACCACTTCGATGACCAGCCCAATCTCATGCGGCTGTGCCTGTCGCATCGGCTCTAACTCTCCCATCACACCATCACGGCCATAACAGCGAAACAAGAGTTTCACCTCGGCGGTTTCTATCTCCCCAAAATTCTGAAACACCTGATCCTTGACGGATTCCAAGACTGTATCCAACTGTGCAATCAAATCCGGCGATCGAATCCCTGCCAATGAGATCGTTCGGTAACCAACAGGCTTCGCACCTTCTAATTTGATGGTGTATTGATCGCTTTTCACGAATTGCGTGCCAGTGACCCGGACTCGTCGATCATCCATCTGCTCAAATTGACATCCTGTCAAATCAAGCACACCACCAGGTCCGGGCAATAACCGAGGATCAGACTTTTCATACAGAGTGTGGGCGGCCACTGAAGTCACCGTGCATCGACGGTCAGGATTTAAGGCCTCGAGAACAAATCCGCTGGCGTCTAGGGTTCCCAACATACAATCTGACCCACTCCCTGGAATCGCTGCAATCGCTGCGCATTCCAAGATCTTTCCCATATGAGCGCCAAGGCCTCCGAAAAGCCCTGCATCACAGGGACTGCGGCAAACACAGCTGGATCATAACAACGGCCGGCAACAACGATTTGTGCGCCTTCTTTGAGGGCTGCGATCACAGGCTCGACGCCCATTTGCGCGACGATATGTGTTGACTCGGAAATGTCCGCGACTGTCAGTGACGGAACTGGACCCAAGGGGCTAATCCGGTGCTGATGCAACGCAGTGATCAGATCGTTTGCCATTTGATCAGACTCAATATGTGCCACCCTCGCCGTCTGATTGAGCTCGACCAACACGTCATTCACAATCTCAAGACACCAAGAGAGATGTGGAGCTGCACCGGCTCCACCAGCGGTTCCAATTAACACAGGAATCTCGGCGTCAAGTCCGGCTTCAATGATTAAAGCCAAATCACGCTTCACCGCTTCTCGATTGGTGAAAGACTGTCCAGAACCGAGGTAATAGGGGCCGGGGTCAGTTGAGCCAGCATCGACTGCGATGGCTTTAGGAAGCCGAGCCATTCCCGCTCGAAACGACGATTCAGGAAATCCGTAGCCCAAAATGGCGGTCGGCGAGAGGATCGAAATATGCTGTTTCAAGGTCAGGCCTCATCTGCTGTTTCGCCTGACCATGGTGCAAGCATTAGTCGTTCAGTTTACAGGTAGATATCCCGATCATGGAATAAAGACCACAACGCTCAAAAAGGCCTGTGGCGAGCGGGACTAAACCGATCAAACCCCAAGATCCGATCGCACCAACCATGACCAGACCCAACAGAAACGATCCGCCGAGAATCCGCGCCCATTTATCAACACCACCCACATTTGCTTTCATGCATTCACTCCTTCAGAAAAGTCCATCAGATCATAGTATTCATCACAAATCCTTGAGAAAGATCAATCACGGCTTACGCATTGTTCGAACGCATCCGCCATGCCTTCGATGATTTGTGGATACAACGCCACGCCGCGAACTCCTGAAGCCCCCAGTGGATCAAAGATTCCAATGTCAACATCTAAACCTTCAATTAAGGACTCAAGAATTGCGGATGAAAACTGGGGCTCACGAAATGCACAGCGGACATTGTGTTGTTGGATATAGACTCTGAGCTCTTGAACAACCTTTGCACTGGCGGCCATCTCTGGGTTCAGCGTGAGAACACCCGGCGCTTTCAGATCAAAGCGTTTTTCGAAGTACTGATAGGCGTCATGAAACACCACGTACGGCTTCTCTCGATAGGGTGTAAGACGCGCCTTCAAGCGTTTGATTTGCAGTGTCATTTGCTTGCGAAATTGCTGAAAATTTGCCTGATAAAGATCCGCACCGGCAGGGTCAAGGGTTGCGAAAATCTCCGCCAGGTGCGCGGCCATGACAATGCCATTCTCAGGATCAAGCCAAAGATGCAAATCATCTTGAGTCTCGTGATCGTGATGCGCGTGATCATGCGTGTGTCCATTGGATGATTCCGGATTCAAAACGCCGACTTCTCTGCTTTCAAATAAGCGAAGCCCCGGAGCGCTCGACAATTCGACCACCTGAAGATTTGGCAGGCTGGCGACGGGTTTCTTTAAAAAGGATTCCAAACCAAAATCCACCAGGATTAGTGCATCAGCCGCCTGCAACTGTCGCGCATGGGATGGCTTCAAAGCAAAATGATGCGGAGAGGATGACCCTTCCAGCAATAAAGATGCTGACCCACGATCACCCACCAC
>JGI26084J50262_1002162_pt1 | contig 10387 bp, 11 predicted proteins | sample SaaInl6LU_22_DNA_FD_50262 | JGI IMG/M metagenome (IMG submission 50262) | reverse complement strand
CGCTCGACCTCACGCGCGACCAGACCATAGGTCACATAGCCCGCCCCTAAACCGCCATAGGCCTCAGGGATGGTGACGCCCAAAAGCCCCATCTCGCCCATCTCGGCGAAAATCTCGGGCGATACGGTTTCATTCAGATAGGCCTCGGTCACCCGTGGCATCAGTTTCTCCGCTGCAAAGGCGCGCGCGCCCTCGGCGATCATGCGTTCTTCTTCGCTCAACTGGCTGTTCAGCTGGAACGGGTCTTCCCAGTTGAAAGGGGCAAGGGAAGGTCCGCTATGGCGGGTTTGTCCATCGGGCATCGTGAAATCCTCCTGAAGCGGTTTCATCGNATTTGCACGAACTGTGCAATATCAGCGGAGCAAACCCAAGCGAATTGACGCTACGTCGGGCGACTTGCCGCGCCNCGGGTGCGCGCCTAACCTCACGCATAGGCAGATCAAAAGGGAGCGATGCGATGGATTTGGGAATGACCGATAAGGTGCGGCCACTGGTCGAACAGGTCCGCGCTATGGTGCGCGACGAGATCGCACCGCTGGATGCCGAGTTCCACGCCGAGGTGGGCAAGCACCCCTCAGGCGACCGTTTCCAAATGACCAAGCGCCAGATCGAAATTCTGGACGGGTTGAAAGCTAGCGCGAAAGCGCGTGGCCTGTTCAATTTCTGGCTGACCGATAGCGAGAAGGGCTATGGCCTGAGCACGGTTGAATATGCCTATCTGGCCGAAGAAATGGGGGCGGTCACGCTGGCCCCCGAAATTTTTAACTGTAACGCACCTGATACGGGCAATATGGAAGTGCTTGAGCGGCTGGCAACCGAAGCGCAGCGCGCGCGCTGGCTGCCTGACCTGATGGAGGGCAAGACGCGCTCTGCCTATCTGATGACCGAGCCTGCGCAGTCTTCCTCGGATGCCACGCAGATTTCGCTTTCTGCCAAAGCGGTTGAGGGGGGCTATCTTCTCAATGGTGAGAAATACTGGGCCACGGGGGCGGGCGACCCGCGCTGTGCGCTGTTCATCGTGATGGCCTGCACAGACCCCGAGGGCGAGAAACACAAGCGCCATACGACCTTTTTGATGCCGTCCGATACCAAAGGGGTGGAATTGCTGCGCCCGATGCAGGTTTTCCATACCGATGACGCGCCGCATGGCCATATGCATGTGCGCTTTACGGATGCTTTCGTGCCTGAGGATGGCATTGTTCTGGGCGAGGGGCGCGGCTTTGAAGTGGCGCAGAACCGCCTTGGACCAGGCCGTATTCATCATTGTATGCGCTCGATCGGGCGGGCGGAATATGCGCTGGAATTGATGTGCAAACGCGCCTTGGGCCGCGAGGCTTTCGGCAAGCCTTTGGCGGAACTGGGCGGCAATTACGACATCATCGCCAATGCGCGTATGGATATCGAGGCGACGCGGCTCTTATGCCTCAAGGCGGCCTATATGATGGATNCAATCGGGGTGCGTGCGGCGCAGCCATGGATTTCCATGATCAAGGTGCAGGCCCCGCGCATGGCTTTGGCGGTTGTGGATGAGGCGATCCAGATGCATGGCGCTACGGGCTTTAGTCAGGATACGCCATTGGCCGCCCTCTGGACCGATCTGCGCACCATGCGGATGGTCGATGGCCCTGATGCCGTTCATCGCCGCCAAGTGGCGCGGATGGAGTTGAAGAAATACTCCAACAGCACGCAATGAGCGATCTGGACCTTGCCCGTGCCCTGCCATGGATCACGCGCCATGTGGTGGGGTTTCAGTCCCCCGCCACAGCGCGGAAATTCGAAGGGGGGCAATCCAACCCCACTTTTATGCTGCAGGCGGCCTCGGGTGAGTATGTGTTGCGGCGCAAGCCTGCGGGGCAATTGCTGAAATCGGCCCATGCGGTTGAGCGGGAATTCCTCGTGCANCGCGCGCTGGCGCGATCCGAGGTGCCTGTGGCCAATATGCTGGCCCTTTGCGAAGACAGTGCGGTGATCGGCTCGACCTTTTATGTGATGGATCACGTGAAGGGCCGCAGTTTCGATGACCCGCGTATTCCAGAATTATCTCAGGCAGAGCGCAGAGCGATCTATATCGAGATGAACCGCGTGCTGGCCGCGATCCATTCAGTGGATATCGAGGCCGTCGGGCTTGGCGATTTCGGGCCGCGTGGCAATTACTATCGCCGCCAGATCGACCGCTGGAGCAAACAATACCGCGCCAGTGAGACAGGCGAGATCGCGGCAATGGATGCGCTGATGGCGCGGCTTGACCGCCNATGCCCCGAGGATGACGGGCGCGTCAGCCTTGTGCATGGGGATTTCCGGCTCGATAACTTACTATTCGCGGAAGACAGCGCTGAGATCAAAGCGGTGCTGGATTGGGAATTATCCACGATAGGCCATCCCTTTGCCGATCTGGCGGCGGTGATCATGCAATGGCAAATGCCTGTCGGGCGGCAGGGGCGAGGTTTAGCGGGCGTTGATCGAGCCGCGCAGGGCTTGCCCTCGGACGAGGAGTTTGTCGCGCAATATTGCGCGCGGATGGGTTTGGACAGGATCGAGGGGTTCGGTTTTTATGTCGGGTTTTGCTTTTTCCGCATGGCCGCGATCCTGCAAGGGGTGAAGTCGCGCGCGCTGGCGGGCAATGCATCGGAGCCTGAGCGCGCGCTGGAATTGGGAGCTTTGGTGCCGCAATATGCCGAAGCGGGCTTGGAGGCGATTGGCTGAGCCACGCCTGCCAAAAGGGCGGGTAGGGGGCGCTGCCCCCAAACCCCCGAAGTATTTTTCAAGCAAAGATGGCCTTAACTTGCGAGCGCGATAACCCGTTCGAGGTGATAATCGGTATCGCCCAATTGATGGTCGATCATCACCAGCCGTTTGGCGTAATGCGCGCCCGGATATTCCCATGTCACGCCGATGCCGCCCTGAAGCTGGATCGTTTCCTCGGCCACAAGGCGTGCGGCGCGGCCGATCAGGTTTTTGGCCATGGCAATCGCGCGTGGCGCTGCGGGCGTGTCCAGCGCATCGGCGGCGCGGATCGTGATGGAGCGGGCTTGTTCGATCTCGATCTGTAGATCGATCATGCGGTGCTGGAGGGCTTGGAAGCTGGCAATCGGTTTGCCGAATTGTTTGCGCGTTTTGAGGTAATCCACGCAAGCGGCAAAGGCGGTATCCATCGCGCCAATCGCCTCGGCACAAAGCGCAAGGCGGCCTGCATCAAGGGCAGCCTCGAAGGCTGTTTCAGCCCTGTCGAGCAACAGGGTGGCGGGGCTGTTGTCACAGATGACTTCGGCGGCATTGCCTCCATCGATCATACCATAGCCTGCAATCTCGGCGTCTCTCGCGGCAAGATCAAAGAGCGCGAGCGCGCCATTATGCTTGGCTGCAACCAGAAAACGTTCGGCATCATAGCCGCCATAAACCACGGATTTGCGGCCCGTCAGGCGGCCCGCCGTAGCCTCGCAGCGGATGTCTTGCAGATCATAGGGGGCCTCGGTCTCGCCAATGGCCACAGCATAATGGATCTGGCCCGTCAGGACGGGCTCAAGATCAGCGCCTGCGGCGGCCAGAAGGCGGAGCGCCATGAGGTTTGCGAGGACGGGTTCGGGGCAGAGATGCTGGCCCAAAGCCTCGAAAACACAAGCGATGTCAAAGCCACCGCCTCCCATGCCGCCTTGGTCTTCGCGTACCAGCGCATAGAGAATACCAAGCTCGACCATCTCATCCCATTTGGCGGGGTCATGGAATGGTGCGGCATAGGCGACCTTATTGCGGTGTTCGATGCCATATTGCTTGGATAGGAAACGGGTTAAGCTGTCGGAGAGCATCCGGCGGTCATCGGTCATTTCGAAATTCATGGCTGGAACAGGCCCTTGGCGAGAATGTTGCGTTGGATTTCGTTGGAGCCACCATAGATCGAGATTTTGCGATTGTTGAAATAGGCGGCGGCGTCATGGGCATGGCCGTCAGGGGCGACGCCCAGATTTCCTTCTAGCTCTTCGGATGGGAAGGGGGCGGCGGCAGGGCCAAGCGCGCGGCGCGCCAGATCATTGATCGCTTGCCGGATGACGGTGCCCTTGATCTTGAGCATTGAGGCCTCAGGCCCCGGCGCGCCTTTTTTCTGGGCATCGCTGAGCATGCGCAGATTGGTGATTTTCATAGCCTCAAGATCAATCTCGATCTGGGCGAGGCGTGCTGCGAAATGCGGGTTCTGGATCAGGGGGCGGCCTGCGCGGGTGATGGCGGCTGCCTGCGATTTGACCTTGCTGAGCGCGTCCATCGTGTCACCGACGCCTGCGATATTGGTGCGTTCATGCAGCAGCAGGTATTTCGCTATGGTCCATCCGTCATTTTCAGTGCCGACAAGGTTTTTGGCGGGCACGCGGGCATTTGTGAAGAAAACCTCATTGACCTCATAGCCGCCCTCAATCGTACGGATCGGGCGGATCTCAACACCATCGGTATCAAGATCCATCAGAAGAAAGCTGATCCCTTCCTGCGGCTTGCCATCACTATTGGTGCGCACAAGGCAGAAGATGCGATTGGCGTATTGGGCATAGGAGGTCCAGGTTTTCTGACCATTTATGATATAGTCATCGCCATCGCGTTCAGCGCGGGTTTTGAGCGAGGCGAGGTCCGAGCCCGCTCCGGGTTCGGAATAGCCCTGCGCCCACCAATCGGTGCCATCCAGAATGCGCGGCAGGTATTCGCTTTGCTGCTCGGGCGAGCCGAAGGCCATCAGTACAGGGGCCAGCATCCGCAGACCAAAGGGAATGGTGCGCGGGGCATTGGCGGCAAAGCTTTCCTCATCGAAAATATGCTGCTCGACCGCGTTCCAGCCTTGGCCGCCAAAAGCTTTGGGCCAATGGCCGTTCAGCCAGCCTTTGGAATTCAGCAGGGCATGGAAGGTCTCGTAATCCTGTTTCCCGAGCGGCTTGCGCGCGGCGACGCGTGCGGCCAGATCCTGCGGCAGGTTATCGGCTAGAAATTCGCGTATCTGGATTTGGAACGCTTTTTCCTGTGCGCTGTAGCTGAGGTCCATGCGACGATCCTAGATTGTTACATTGCATAACAATCTAGCGGAGGCTCGGGCGGAAGGAAATAGAAACCTAGCGTCAGTTTCGTGATGTGATGCGTGCGATCAGGGTTGCGCTGGCAAAGGCTGTGGCAGCGACGCAGACAATGCTGGGGCCTGTGGGTGTGTCATAGAGAAAGGACAGCCACAGCCCTGCGATGGCCGAGCCTGCGCCGATTGCAGCGGCGATCAGCACCATCCTTTCGGGCGAGGCCGCGAAGGGGCGGGCAGTGGCGGCGGGGATCAGCATCAGGGCGATGATCAGCAGCGCGCCCACAACCTTGATGGCCACAGCCACTGCGGCGGCCAAAGCCAGCGTAAGGATCAATTGCTCGCGTTTTGGCGACAGGCCCGCAGCTTGGGCCAATTCGGGTGAAAGGGTGACCGTCAACAGGGCCTGCCAGCGCGATGCCAGAAGGGCAATAACAAGGGCCGCGCCCCCCCAGATAACAGCCAGATCGCCACGGCTGACGGCAAGGATATCGCCAAAGAGATAGGCTTGCAGATCGATCCTGACCCCTTGCAGCAGCGAAACCGCCACAAGCCCGAAGGCCAAGGCGGAATGGGCCAGAACACCAAGAAAGGTATCGATGCCAAAGCCGCGCTCGGACAGGGCCGAGACGGCCAGCGCCATGGCAAAACATACCGCCAGAACGCCCGCAAAGATCGAGATTTGAAAGGCAAAGGCCAAAGCGACCCCCAACAGGGCGGCATGGGCCGTGGCATCGCCGAAATAGGCCATGCGCCGCCAGACCAGAAAACAGCCCAAAGGGGCCGCAGCCAGTGCAACGCCAATGCCTGCCAAAGCGGCGCGGATCAGGAAATCATCAAGCATTATGCGGTCTCCTGCGCTGTATGATCATGATCATGGTCGTGATCGTGATCATGGTCGTGGCTATGGGAATGTTCATGGCGGTACAGCGCCAATGCGCCTTGCGTTCCCGTGCCAAAGAGCGCGCGGTATTCGGGGGCCGAGGCCACATTTTCAGGGCGGCCCTCGCAGCAGACATGCCCGTTGAGGCAGATCACGCGATCCGAGGCGCTCATTACCACATGCAATTCATGGCTGACCATCAAAACCGCGCATCCCAGATCGTTACGCACCTGTTCGATCTGGCGATAGAACGCCGCTGATCCCGGCTGGTCGAGGCCTTGGGTGGCTTCATCGAGGATCAGGATATCGGGTTTGTCGAGGATCGCACGGGCCAGCAAGACACGCTGGAACTGGCCACCTGACAGGTCGGTCATCTGGCGGGTTTCTAATTCCGACACGCCCGCCTCGGACAGGGCTTTGCGCATCTCTGGCGCGGGGTGGCGGCGGGGCATTGATAAAAAGCGCGCCACGGTCACGGGCAATGTGCGGTCGATATGCANTTTTTGCGGCACATAGCCGATGCNCAGCGCGGGGCTGCGGGTGACGCTGCCTTTGGCGGCGGGCAATGCACCGATCAGAGCTTTGAGAAAGCTGGTCTTGCCCGAGCCGTTTGGGCCCACGATGGTGACGATTTCGCCNCGATCAATGCTGAAATTGANATGGCTGAGGACGGTTGTGCCGCCTTGTTCGATGCTCAGGTTCTGGGTTTCGATCAGGCTCATTGGCTGTCCGTTTCTATGCAACGGGGGCACACCCCTTCGATCTCCAGCACGGTGCGTTCAATCTGGAAACCAAGCCGCTTTGCCTCCGTGCCGATGGTCGCCTCGACCTTTTGCGCGCCTGCCTCAACCACCGAGCTACAGGCCCGACAGATCAGGAAGGCGGGGGCGTGATCCGCGCTATGGGCATGGGTGCAGGCGACATAGGCGTTGAGTTGCTCAATGCGATGCGCAAAGCCGTGGCTGACCAGAAAATCAAGGGCGCGGTAAGCGATGGGGGGCTGCGCGCCATGCCCTTCCTCGGTCAATCGCGCCAGAATGTCATAGGCGCCTTGTGCGCGATGATCCTCAAGCAAAATCTCCAAGACACGCTTGCGCACAGGGGTCAGGCGCAGCTTTTCCTCGGCGCAGCGTGCTTCAGCCGCGTCGATGGCGGAATGGATGCAGCGGCTATGGTCATGGCTGTCAAAACCGGTTTGCGTCATTTGGAGGTCTCGCATTTTTGGATATTGATATGTTATAACATAATGTGTAAGCCGTTACCCTGTTCTAGATAAAACGAGGCATGCATGTCCATCCGATTCTCCTCCACCGCTCTTGTTACCGTATTCGCTGCAGGCGCTGCCTTTGGCGATGTGCCTGATGTTGTTGCCGATATTGCACCTGTCCATTCCTTGGTTGCGCGGGTGATGGACGGGGTCGGTTCGCCTGAGCTGATCCTGCCGCAAGAGGCCAGCCCGCATGGATTCGCCCTGCGCCCGTCACAGGCGTCAGCATTGCAAAACGCCGAACTGGTGTTCTGGGTCGGCGAGGGGCTGACCCCTTGGCTTGGCGAGGCTTTGGACACACTGGCCCCCGATGCCACAGCAGTCGAGTTGATGGAGGTGGAGGAGACCTTCCTTCTTCCGATCCGCGTGGGCGCGACGTTTGAGGCGCATGATCATGACGACCATGCTGATCATGACGATCATGCTGATCATGAGGACGACCATGATGCGCATGAGGACCATGACGATCACGGCCATGATGAGCATGATCACGAAGAACATGGCCATGATGAAGACGGGCATGACGACCATGATGACCACGCCGACCATGACGCGCATGAGGAGGATCATGCCGATGCCCATGGTGGTGATCATGAAGGCCATGATCATTCGGGCATGGACCCGCATGCATGGCTAGACCCACTAAATGCCGCGACTTGGGCGCGTGCGATTGCCGAGGAGCTCGCGCAGGCCGACCCCGAAAATGCCTCAACCTATCGCGCGAATGCCGATGAATTGGTGGCCGAACTGGGCAGCCTGACCGCTGATCTGAATGCCTCGATCTCGGCCAACCCGCCTGCGGGGTTTGTAGTGTTCCACGATGCCTATCAATATTTCGAAACGCGGTTTGGTTTCGCGCCTTTGGGGGCGATTTCTGTGTCGGATGCCGGCGCGCCCTCGGCGGGACGGGTTGCTGAGGTGCGGGCGCGGATCACGGAATTGGGGGGCACATGCGTCTTTGCCGAACCGCAATTTGACCCGCGTATCGTGGCGACCGTGACCGAGGGCACCGAGGCTGGCACAGCCGTGATCGATCCTTTGGGCAGCACGCTTGATCTGGGGCCTGCGCTCTATCCGCAATTGATCCGCAATATGGCGCAGTCCTTCCAGAGTTGTAGCTGACAGGCTTCGCGCCTAGAGGCGGGCGACCAGATCGGGGATCGCCTCCTTGAAGCGGAAAAACCCATGCGTGGCATGGGGCCAAGCGGCGCTGTCCCAATCGCGGCGGATTTGGTGCAGCGCGATGCCATCGTCTTGGAGAAGTTTTGCAAGCTTCCGCAAGGCCGAGGCGGCAGGGCCAACAGGGGCGTAAGCGGTCACGATTTGCTCGGCCCCGCTGCTACGCGCCCAATCTGCGATCTCGGTGAGGGACCTGCTCAACGGGCCGTCTTGGCCCATGCGCGCGCCCCATCTTTGCAGCGTTTCCTGCGCCGCTTGCGTGCTGAACTGGGTGACATGCGCGGCGACCGCGCGGGGGGAGCGGCCTTGGTCTGACAAAAGAGCGGCATGGGCCATGGGGCTTGGTACGCTGTCCAACAGGAAGCTTGGCGAGAGGTCCTCTTCGGTCAGCAGGATCGCAGTTTTTAATGTGGGGTCAGGCGGCGTGGTCTCGGGCAGGGGGCTGCGCGCTGGCGCGTCGGGGCCGCTGAGCGGGGCGGCATCTGTGGTCAATTGGCCTGCGGGGTTAAAGCGCCCTTTTGTATATGGTCTCGATATTGGAGGGCCGCGCGAGATAGTGTTTGCCCTTGGTTTGCAAGCCCGCGACCCAACGCCACCCCAACGTGTTGGAGGCAGGGTCCCCATCGATCAGATACCGCAAGAACAGATCCGCGCCGACTTCCCATGGCAGGCGCAATGTGAAGATCCAGATCGAGGCGAACCACATGCGCGCGTGATTGTGAAGATAACCCGTTTCGCGCAATTCCAGCATCCACGCATCAAAAGGAGCGATGCCTGTTTCGCCGTTTTCGGCGCGCGCAAGGCTGGCCGCGGTCTGGTCATTGATTGCGGCCAATTGCCCATCCAAGGCGCGGCGGTAATCGGCCCAAACGCTGGGGCGCATTTCCAGCCAACCTTTCCAATAGGTCCGCCAGAAGACTTCTTGAATGAATTTCTCGCTTGTTTTCAGAGAGAAGCGGGCAAGCGTGGCCTCAACCACTTCTTGTTCCGTGATCACGCGATGACGCAAATAGGGGGATAGCCGCGAGACATGGGGGTGGTTTTGCTCGGGCAGATCATAATTTCTGAGCCGCGCATAATCGGCCCCCGCATGAGGCAGAAAATCGCGCAAATGCGCCAATGCGGCGGCGCGCTCGGGGGGGAATGTCATTGGGGCTGTCCTGTTAACCTGTCGTTCACGATGACAAGGCTATTGCGGGAAGGCGCGTTTTCAACCCGTCCTGCCCTTGCGGCCCCCAAGATGCAGCACTAAGACTCTAGGTATCCGACGAATTCATTGACCGAGGCAGGCCCATGCACGACCCTATCGATTATTTCACGAACAACCTTGTTCCTATGGTGGTTGAGCAAACCAGCCGAGGCGAGCGCGCCTATGATATCTTCTCGCGCCTGCTGAAGGAGCGGATCATTTTCGTGAACGGCCCCGTGCATGACGGCATGTCCAGCCTGATCGTGGCACAGCTTTTGCACCTCGAGGCCGAGAACCCTTCGAAAGAGATTTCGATGTATATCAACTCGCCTGGCGGCAGTGTGGTTGCGGGTATGAGCATCTATGACACGATGCAATATATCCGTCCCAAAGTGTCCACGCTTGTGTGTGGCATGGCCGCCTCCATGGGCTCGGTGATTGCTGTGGTGGCGAAAAGGGCATGCGTTTTGCGCTGCCAAATGCGGAATTCCTTGTGCACCAGCCCTCGGGCGGCGCGCGCGGCACGGCGTCTGACATCCTGATCAGCGCCAAATCCATCGAAGCCACCCGTGAGCGGCTTTACAAGCTGTATGTCAAACATACAGGGCAGGATTACGACACGATCCAGCGCGCTCTGGACCGTGATACTTGGATGAACCCCGAAGAGGCGCTTGCTTGGGGCCATATCGACGAGATCGTTGAAAGCCGTGCAGCGGCTGAAGACGCAAAATAAATCCTGAAGGGCGCGGGCGAGCGCAGGCGATCAACCGCCCGTGCCCTGACGATTTGACATTGTGGTCGTAGTTTCGCTGTTTTAGGCTGCGGGGA
>JGI26084J50262_1002160_pt1 | contig 10398 bp, 8 predicted proteins | sample SaaInl6LU_22_DNA_FD_50262 | JGI IMG/M metagenome (IMG submission 50262) | reverse complement strand
AAATTTTTATCGACATTGCGCGTCTGCAGCGATTGCTCCGGAGAGAGGCTCAAGAGTCTATTATTTAGTTCGGCGGAGTACCTCGCAGGGAGAAACCTATTGCTTTTGGTGCGAAAGCTACTCTCGATCAGTGCAGCCGCCTGGCCGTCGACGTAACCTTTACGTGCTGCGTTATTCTTATCGTCTTTAACCGGGCCTTCCTTGGTCAGTGCGTTGCGCAGTGTGATAAAGTCGGCGCGCAAAGGTGTTGATGTTCGTGACGCGCACTGCGACTGCATTGTGAGTTTCAAACGAAAATGGCAGAGGCCAATAACAATATGGATATATCCAACCAATCCGAGGCGCTCAAATCTGCCCAATCGCTTATACAGTCGTTGACGAGTAGGCTCGATATGGCGTTCTCAGCGATTCGGCATCAATGCGTCGATCGCGAAAGCGGGCTTCTGGACGCTGCATTGCTGGATGAGAATCAGCAAGTGAGTTACGAGATGGCCTTCGTTGTGGCCGAACTCTCGGCGACTAATGCGCTCGTCGCAAAAGCGAAATCTGGCGGCGAACTTGAGATGTCCGTTGCATTGGCCCAGTGCTCGTGTGCCTTCAATGCCGTGCAATCGAGATTACTGCCAATCGCCGACGAATGTGGGCTCGATCGGAATGAGNTATCCAGTTTCTTTAATCAGCCGNCGCTCGTCGCGCTTCAAGCTCAATTTGGCTCGAGCAAAGCGCTCGCCCGGCTTGGTGAGAGACTCTGCGCTGCCCAGTTGCAGAGGCTGCCTTCTGTACTCGAAACCGACAAAGAGATGATGCGTGCAACGTTCGAACGCTTCGCCAACGAAATTGTCACCCCGCAAGCGGAGGCTATTCATCGCCAGGACTTAGATATTCCCGATGAGATATTGCGCCCCGCTGCAGAACTCGGCTGCTTTGGGACCTGTATCCCAGAGCGATTTGGCGGGCTGCAACCGGATGATAAGCCCGATAGCCTGAGCATGATTGTCGTGACCGAAGAATTATCGCGGGGATCTCTAGGCGCTGCGGGGAGTCTGATTACGCGCCCAGAAATAGCGGCGCGAGCGCTGCTTGCTGGGGGAACGGATGAGCAACAGCAAAAATGGCTACCAAAACTCGCCGCAGGAGAAACGCTGTGCGCTATTTCGATCACAGAGCCCAATACAGGATCCGATGTCGCCTCGGTGGCTCTGCGAGCGTCTAGAACGGAAGGCGGCTGGAAGCTCAACGGGGCGAAAACTTGGTGTACTTTCGCAGGCAGATCGGAGCTACTGGTCGTTCTGGCGCGCACCGAGGGTGATAGGGCTCTTGGCTATCGCGGTCTGAGCCTCTTTCTCGTCGAGAAACCCGCGTGCGCGGGACATCAGTTTGCCGTCGAGCAAGACGGCGGTGGCACGCTGAGTGGCCGCGCTATCGCGACCTTAGGCTATCGTGGTATGCATTCTTTCGAGCTAGCCTTCGATGAGTTTGTCGTGCCCGAATCGGCTCTGCTCGGAGGCGAGGCGGGGCTCGGTCGGGGCTTCTATTACACGATGGCGGGATTCGCTGGCGGGCGTATCCAAACGGCCGCGCGCGCCACCGGGCTCATGCAAGCCGCGCTCGAAAAGGCGATGAGCTATGCGCGTGAACGCAGCACGTTCGGGACGCCGCTTGCTAGCTACCAATTAATTCAAATCAAAATTGCAAAGATGTTTACGACAGTGTCAGCGTCGCGCCAATTTTCCTATGATGTTGCCGCATTAATGGACGAGGGTGCGGGTCAGATGGAGGCGAGTTTGGTAAAGTTGTTCAGCTGCCGCGCCGCCGAAGCCGTGACCCGCGAAGCAATGCAGATACACGGTGGCATGGGCTATGCCGAAGAAATGGCAGTCAGTCGCTATTTTGTCGATGCGCGGGTGCTCTCAATTTTCGAGGGCGCCGAAGAGGTGCTCGCGCTCAAGGTTATCGCGCGCGAGTTAATCGAGAACGCGAAAGAAATTTAACTCGGCGCGGCGAGTCTTGCAGCAAAGATGCCATCAATTCGAGAATCCTTCTAATGCAAAATTTACTTAAAGGACTTCGCATCGTAGAAGGAAGTGCTTTTATTGCCGCGCCCTCTGGAGGGATGACGTTAGGCCAATTGGGCGCGGATGTCATTCGCTTCGATCAGATCGGCGGCGGCATAGACTATCGTCGTTGGCCGATAACAGCGCAGGGCAAGAGTCTCTATTGGCATAGCCTCAATAAAGGCAAGCGTTCGATAGCAGTTGATTTCCGCAAACCCGAGGGCCGCGAACTGCTGTCGCGGCTGATATGCGCACCCGGCGACGACGGGGGACTTTTCCTCACCAATTTTCCCGCTCGCGGCTGGCTTGCCTATGATGCGTTAAAACGTCGGCGCGAGGATCTTATCTATCTCAACCTAACCGGCGACCGNCACGGCGGCAGTGCGTTGGATTACACCGTGAATGCGCGCGTTGGTGTGCCATTTCTCAACGGCGACGGCGTCACGCCTCTTAATAGCGCCTTGCCGGCTTGGGACGTAATCGCAGGGCAGCAAATTGCGCTCGGGCTTCTCGCTGCGGAGCGGCATCGTAGCCGAACGGGGGAAGGGCAATTGATTACTCTTGCGCTTGCCGATGTGGCGCTTGCGACTATGGGACACCTCGGCTACCTCGCGGAAGCTCAGTTGAATGAGAACCCGCGGCCGGCCATGGGTAATCACATATTTGGAACTTTCGGTCACGATTTTTTGTGCGCCGACGGTGAGCGAGTGATGATTGTTGGTGTTAGTCCAAATCAATGGCAGGCAATCGTGAAAGTTACCGATTGCGCTAACGGCGTCGCCGCACTTTCTTCCGAGCTTGATCTAAATTTTGACAAAGAAGGNGATCGATTTGCTGCGAGAGAAAGACTGCGATCGCTATTTGCGCCATGGTTCGCAGCGCGCAGCAGCAAACAGGTGCACGCCGCTCTAGAGGCCGCTGGCGTCTGCTGGGGACCCTATCAAACTGTTAAGCAGTTAGTAGGAAACGACGCCGAATGTTCAATCGAGAATCCCCTCTTCTCGTCGATAGATCAGCCAGAAATCGGGCGCTTGCTCACGCCGTCTCAACCGCTTAACTTTGCGGGGATCGAGAGTACCGAGCCGAAGCCTGCTCCGCGCTTGGGTCAACACACCGACGAAATTCTGAGCGAAATACTAGAGATGAGTTCGGGAGAGATCGCCGCTCTGCACGATGCGAAAATCGTAGCAGCGGCGAGTAGCTAAAGACAACGTAAACGAGTGAGAGAGATGTCGACAAACGAAGTAAATGACCAGGTATTAGCGGCAGGCAATAAAAGCGGCGAGGTATTCACTCTACTTACCGAGGCGGCTCAGTACTGGCCGNAACGGCCGGCTGTAACTTATCAAGGTTCCACCCAGACATGGCGTGAAACCTTGCAGCGATGTCGGGCGCAGGCGAGCGTGTTCGCACANTCAGGTGTCGAGCGCGGTGAAAGAGTTGCCTATCTCGGGTTCAATTCGAATGTGTGTTTCGAAGGTTATTTTGCCCCCTCTGCAATCGGCGCAGTATTCGTCCCGCTCAACTTTCGCCTCGCTATTGGTGAATTGATTGAATGTCTTGAGGATTGCACGCCGCGTATTCTACTCTGCGAGCCTGCGTTCTTGAGCCAAGCCGTTGCCTTGTTCGAGGCCTGTGCGAGCCTCGAACACGTTTTCGTTACCGGTGATCCGGCTGAATTCGACGCACTTAGTGTGAGCGGGGTTGAGATCGACGGGGCTGTTCAATCCCTGCCGAGTGGAATGCGTTCGCTCGAGCGATGCATAGCCGAGACCGTAGCAGCCAATGCGTTTGTCGAGCTGCAGCCAAGTTCGTTTGATGAAACGCTAATCCTTTTTTATACCGGAGGCACAACCGGACGCTCGAAAGGAGTCATGCTCAGCAATAAAAATTTCCTGTGTAATACCACGGGCTCTGTGCCGCTTTACAGAATGCAGGACGGCTGGTGTTTTCTCATCGTTGGCCCGCTTTTCCATATTGCCGCAGGCGCACGCATTTTTAGCTGTGCGGTGCTCGGCGGCCACGCGATTGTGTTGCCAAAATTCGATGTGCCCGACGTATTAGAAAGCATCGCACGCTATCGAATCAATTCGGCTACGCTCGTTCCAACTATGTTTCAGATGCTTATCGATCACCCGCTCTTCTCGAGCGCTGATCTCTCGTCGATGCAGATGGTGGCCTCCGGTGCCGCACCGATGCCAATGGCACTTCAGCATCGCGTGATAGAGGCATTTTCTGGCATTAATCTCTATCAAACCTACGGGATGACAGAAGCGGCGCCCATTGTCACAAGTCTCGACTCGCAGTATCACGTCGTCAGCGGTCCTGGGTCTGAGAAACTCGGTTCGGTCGGCAGGCCGGCGCCACATGTGCAGCTACGCATTATCGACGAGCATGGCGCCGACCTTCCCACAGGGCAAACCGGCGAGGTGCTTGCGCGCGGCGACAACATCATGACCGGCTACTGGAATTTGCCAGAGCAGACGGCGGTTGCCTTGAAAGATGGGTGGTATCACACGGGCGATGCCGGCTATCTCGATGCCGAGGGGTTTTTGTTTCTCGAGGGCCGTGTCAAAGACATGATTGTCAGTGGTGGTGAGAATATCTATCCGATAGAAATTGAGAATGTGCTCTCGAGTCATCCCGCGGTTCATCAGTGTGCCGTTATCGGCATTCCTCACGAGACATGGGGAGAGGCCGTGCACGCGGTTGTTCTTCTCGAAGGCTCAGAAAGTGAACCGCCGACGGAGCGTGAACTGATCACCTATTGCCGTGAAAGAATTGCCACGTACAAGTGTCCGGTAAGTGTCAGTTTTCGCAGCGAGCCGATGCCACTCTCGCCGATCAATAAAATTCTAAAGACCGAGCTTCGCAAGCCTTTTTGGGAAGGGCGATCGAGCGCGCTGGTTTGATCTAAGTCGTCCAGCCTCCCGCAAGCGGGATTAGCTGCCCGACCATGTGAGTGCAATGCTCACTCGCGAGGTAGGCGGCGAGCTCGGCAGTTTCCGAAGGCGCGCCGACCTTGTTTGTCGGGACATTGCGTTTCACGTGTTCTATGAATTTAGGTTGATCGAGCACATCGTCGGGGTAATAAGTGTCATTGTTAACATAGTTCTGCGCAATCGCATTGACCTGAATGCCGCTTCTGGCCAGCTCGAGTCCAACCGCTTTAATGAAGCCATTCTGTGCGCCGCGTGCCGCGCAGTATGCTGCGTTATTTGCGATACCTTTAAGGGGTGCTGCGCTCGTGACCGCAATTATCTTGCCGCTCTGGCGTTCGAGCATCTGTGGCGTCACCGCGCGAACGAGATGCATAAGCGGATCCACAAGGCTTGCGAATAATCGCTGCCAGTCGGCGTCGTCTATCGCATGCACCGGGCCGGTCATCGGCGGCTCGGCAAGATTCGCTACTAGGATGTCGATGCGTCCGGCTTCTGCGATTACACGGTCAACCTCGGCATTGCTCGTGAGCGGCGAGTCGTCTTCGATAACGTCGATATCCAGTTGTTTAAACTTTGTGGCAATCGCGCGTCCCATGTAGCGGTCTGCGCACGTGATCAATGCCCGACGTGTTGGGGTTGTGGCTGTCATTTAGCGGTCCCTTAGCGATCCCTTAGGCTCGGCTTTTCGCTACCGTGCCGTGTTATTTTGAGCGAGTAAATGCTTAACAAATTTTTCAAGCGTCTCGTAGGGCTGGCAACCCACTACAACAAGATCGTTGGCATAGAACGTCGGCACGCCCGTCACACCAACTCCGCGCGATCGCGCCCAATCATCATCGACCTTGGCCGAGAAGCTGCGCTCGGTCAGAACGGTGCGCGCCGCGTCGCCGTCGAGTCCAACTGCCTCGGCGATTGCAATGAGCGCATCTCTATCGCTGATGTTAACAGCGTCGACAAAATAGGCGCGATAGAGCGCATCATGAATGGCATCGCCACCGGCCTGTGTGTCAGCCCACGCGCCCAGTTCTTGAGCGAGCCGACTATTATAGGTATGCGTGCGCTCACCGTAGGCAAGCCCAGCTTCCGCCATGAGACTTTTGAGCCTCTGGCGTATTGGCTCAATGTCTCGACCCGCGAACATCTCAGCCAGCGAGCGCCCTTCGGCTGGCGTGTCTGGATGCAAGGGAAAGTGAACCCACTGAATTTTGACAGGNTAGTTCGCTTTCAGTTTTTCAATACTCACGGTACTGAGGTAACACCAGGGTCAGACGTAATCGGTGAAGACGTCTAGTTGAATGACGTTGGACATTTAATGCTCCGACTGAGTAATGGGCGTTGCAATCGCGATAGCGTCGACTGTATCAAACTCTTCTCTGCGTTGCCTCGACTAGATCTGTTTGATCTAGATCAAGCCGGTGATAACCGACTTGTTCTATCGGCGATTAAGACGCTTATCCTGCAATTTGGAGTGTCGTTGCACCATTTGCCTCTTGTGCCAATTGCGCTAGACTCAAGGGGTTAGAGGGACTAGAGAAACCAGAGAACAAAAACGGAGAAAACGACCATGCGCAAACTCTTAACAGCCGGTGTCATACTCGGCGTCACAGCGATGCAACTCGCGGCGCTGCCGGCGACAGCTGTCGGTCAGTCTAGCGACGAGCCCCTCGCCATACTCGTACCCGGTGGCGGCACGTATTCGCGGCCTATCACTACCGACTCTGATCTTGCTCAGCAGTTTTTTGATCAAGGCCTGCGCATGGCGTGGAGTTTTTACTTTCCCGAGTCGATTGCCTCGTATCAAGAAGCTAGTCGCCTAGATCCCGACAGCCCTATGCCGTATTTCGGTTTAGCGCATGCTGCTGGTCCGAACCCCAACAGCCGCTATGCCAATATGCCGGACGATCCGCAGGGTACCGGCCTTGCGGCAATCCGAGAAGCCATGCGGCGCATCGAGAACGCAACGCCGCGTGAGCAAGATATGATCCGTGCGCTTTTCGTTCTCTACAATAAAGATGCGATTTCCGATAACAGAGAGCGTGATTTTGCCTTCGTCGACGCGATGCGCAAACTCCATGCGAAATACCCTGAAGACCCTGATATCGGTGCAATGTTCGCAGCGGGCTTCATGAACACAACTCGCTGGGACTACTGGGAAAAGGATGGGACAGCGCGCCCGGGCACGGAGGAGGCGCAATTAGCGCTAGAGGCTGCGATGCGTGCGGAGCACGATCACCCCGGCGCTAACCACCTCTACATCCACCTCATGGAGGCGTCTTCTCAGCCCGAGTTAGCAATGCCTGCAGCGCAGAAGCTCGAATCTACCGTGCCCATTTCGGGCCATATGGTTCATATGCCCGGACATATTTATCTACGAGTTGGCGAATACGAGAAGGCGATAGACATTAACGAGCGTTCGCAAATCGTTGATCTGCAGTTCGCAGAGCTGTGGGGCAACACGAACTTCCCCAATATTGGTACCTATCCGCTCTCTCACAAGATGCACGCACCACACGCGCTAGACTTCGTGCGCTATGCCAGCATGCTACAGGGCAGCTATGCTCAAGCATCCGAAGCGGCGCAGCGTGGAGCAGCGAGTGTCGGCACGGCGCCCGAGGCGGTAAACCGCGGCGAGAAGCGCGTTGTGCACTCTTGGGTTGTAGACAAGGTGTTTGGCAAATGGGACAAACTACTTAGCAGCGAGCAAAGCCATAAAGGCACGCCTTATCTCGATGGTATGTGGAGCTATGTGACGGGCAGCGCCAACATCGCTAAGGGCAACCTTGCGGCTGCGGACGCAGCGCTGCTCCATATTCGTGAAATGGCCACAGACCCGAAGGTCGATACTACAGGCGTAAGCCCAACCTCTGCTTCACAGATCCTCACACTTGCAGGCTTTGCCTTGGAGGGCGAGATAAAAGAGGCGCGCGGCGACCTGGACGGTGCGATTGCCGCTTATGCGCGTGCGGTCGAGATCGAAGATACGAACAGCTATACCGAACCACCCGACTGGTCCCAGTCCATGCGTCTGTACCTCGGCGCCGCTCAGCTAGACGCCGGACAGGCGGCCGAAGCCGAAGCGACATTCCGTCAAGACCTCGAGTGGAAGCAGCAGAGTGGCTGGTCGACCTTCGGTCTCTATCAGGCGATCGAGGCGCAGGGACGTAGCGCCGAGGCATTGATTGTGAAGCGTCAGTTCGAGTCCTTCTGGCGTAATGCCGATGTGACGCTGTCGCGGGCCCATCTCTAGTCTGAGTTCCGGCTTAATGCGCTACTCAAAGGGTCTGTCAGGAAACTGACAGACCCTTTTATTTGGCGCGAAAATGACGAAAGAAAGCCGATGGCTAGAGGCTAGATCGCAGGTGCCGGCTCTTATCTCGAATTGACTTAAACTCCGAACTTGGCAGCAACTCTGGCCAACGGGATGAGTTTGCGAGGTCGGTAATAATAGAGAGAAATAGTTCAATGTCCTGCACTGCCCCGCGCAGATCCCANTCAGGGCTCCATGCGTCGCAGGTCTGGTGGTAGCAGTTACCGGTGTAGTCGGCGATCCATTTGTCGCCAGCCGCGCGCCCACCCTCAAGCAGATCAGCGCCCCCGGCAATGCCCATTAATAGAAGTACGGGAACGCCACGCCTTGCCAGTGAGAAATGGTCTGCTCTAAAAAATAGGCCGTTCTCCGGTAAATTTTCTGGCGTCACCGTGCGTTCCTGCAATGAGGCGGCACGCACTAACTCCTGCTCNAGCTCGCTCTGCCCCTCGCCGACCTGGATAACATCCCGCGCGGGACCTGCGGTTTGCAGNATGTCNAGGGTGAAGTTCGCCACAGTTGTTTCGAGCGGGAAAAGNGGTTGGGANGCATAGGCNTCGGAGCCAAGCAGTCCGCTCTCCTCTGCGGTCCACGCGGCGAAGATTACGCTGCGCTCTGGCTGCTCAGCGGTGCTGAGCACGCGGGCAAGTTCAATTACACCTGCAATGCCAAGCGCATCGTCGTTAGCGCCAGGTCGCACAGTGCGTCCAAGCGAATCGGGTTCGCCAATACCATAGGCGTCCCAATGTCCCGAAACCATTATTGTTTCCTCTGGGCGGCTCGACCCTTTCAGCCGCGCCAGCACGTTCTGGCTTTGGACAACTTCCATTTCAACCTCGAGGGTCGTGGATACCGTTATTCCCTCGAGCTCAAAGGCCTGGAAGGCATCAGCGCGCGCGAGCCGTCGCTGCTCTTCGAGAGAAAGCCCTGCAAGCGTAAACAGCTCGCTCGCCGCATCGTTATGAATCCATCCCTGAAGCAAAGGCGGCTCGATGCCATCGGCGGGGCGTTCAATTGAGTAGTTTTCGCCGGGTGAGGAGGAGGCCACGTTCCAGCCATAGCCTGCGCCTGCATCGTCGTGAACCACCAAAGCGGCAAGCGCTCCGCGTCGCGCTGCTTCCTCAAATTTATAGGTCCAGCGACCGTAGTAAGTCATGCGTTTGCCGCCGAACCGACCTGCAACAGCTTCATCTTCTCGAGCCGCGAAATCAGGATCGTTGACTAAGAAGATGGCAAGCTTGCCGCGCAGATCTATGTCACTAAAATCATCCCAGTTACGCTCTGGCGCGAAGGCGCCGTGACCAACGAAGACGATCGGGGCGTTTACGATGACTGCCTGAGTAACAGGCCGAGTGGTGCTGAACTCTACGTCTGTCCCCTGGATCAGATTAACAGTCGCCCCGTCTGCGTCGATTCGGAGAGTAGGAGTGTTGTCCGTTGGAGCTGAAATCTGTGTATGAATCAGTGGCACAGACTGCGTCCATCCTCCTCTTTCGCCAGCCGGTTCGAGTCCTAATTCGGTAAAGCGTTCGATCAAATAGTTGACCGTCAGTGCTTCCCCAGGCCCGCCGGGAGCACGACCGTAGAATTCGTCCGATGCTAATATTCGCACCGTTTCGGATAGCTGCGCAGCGTCGATTTGAGCGGTCGCCGCATCATCTTGGTTTTCTTGACAGCCGCTGAGCAAGACTAAAAGACCTGCGATGAACGGCTGGGTTAGGAGGCGCGAAAAATTAACTGTCAACATACTGGGACCTGGGGGCATATAACTATTGGCAAAGAGTGTAGAGTCGGGCGGTGCTGTGTCGAGAGTTGCGAATTAATTAAAGTGATCTGGCGCGGTCGTGAGTCGTAAAGTAAGCTTCAACAGCAATTTTATGATACAGGCATGCCGTGACCGACGCGATTAAAGATTTCCTCCTCGCCAATCCTAAGACGGTTGTCCTCACAGGGGCGGGTATAAGCCTTGCCTCGGGCATTCCTACCTATCGCGATAGNGCGGGTAAGTGGCAACGCAATAACCCCATCCAACACCGAGATTTCGTTGAAAAGCCGACGTCTAGACAGCGCTATTGGGCGAGGAGCTACGCGGGAT
>JGI26084J50262_1002153_pt1 | contig 10421 bp, 10 predicted proteins | sample SaaInl6LU_22_DNA_FD_50262 | JGI IMG/M metagenome (IMG submission 50262) | reverse complement strand
GAAAGTCTGGTATGCCACTATCCGTGCTCATACCTGCGCCGGTAAATACCACCGCATTCTTACTTTCTTCCATCCATTGGCTGAGAACAAGGCTCATAAAATCAACTGGCTTTGATAAAACCCGACCGCATCGTCGAGGGCGGGTTGACGGCCAGGCATTTCCAAAAGAGAAAAATGGCCGCCATCATATTCCTTCAATGTTGCCAAACTGCCGCAACGCCGCGCAAAAGTTTTAATCGCCTCATTTGAGACAGTCTCATCATCGACGGCCATTTGCAAAAGCATAGGCGTCGTCAACATATCTGACAGTTCAGTGGCATTATTTAGCTCAAACTTGCCGGTCAACAGACTGCGTGCCGTCACACTATTTTGCCATGTTTCACCGGCTATTTTAGGATAAATCTGAGATTCAGAGGCGCCCAAAATGGCCGGCCCCTTATCACCCTCCGGCGCCACCGTCAACATATTGTGCTTACCGCCTAGAAAACTGTCCTTCAGGTCTTTTTTCACCACTTTGATTAAGGCTTCGCTGGCCTCGGCCCCACGCTTGTAGTTCCCCAACACGGTATTCAGATGCGCGTCGACGGCGGGCACTTGAGCCACTAAACCGCGAATAGCCGGATCTTCGTGAGCCAAATAAATCACGTGGCCGCCTGAAAACGAAATGCCCCATAGGCCGATGCGATCTGCATCAACCGCTTCATGGGCGCGCAAAAACGCAATCGCCTCGCGCCAGTCGTCGCGCTGTTGCGGCACTGAAATATGTTGGCGCGGCGTGCCGTCACTGATGCCAAAGCCGCGATAGTCAAAAGCCAGTGCGTGAAATCCGGCTTTGGCAAAGCCCTCTGCATATTCTAGTAAACCGCTGTCTATCGTTCCGGCAAAACCATGCGCCAAGACAATACCGGCACCATTGCCCGCACCGCGCTCTGGCTCATAAAGCACGCCGCGGCAGAATGTGTTTCCTGATTTGAATTCAACTGATTGTGTCATAAGGTACAGAATAACAGTTTTTATAGAATTAATCATCACGTGCAGATAAATGATTGAAAGAAATTTCTTAGCCCATTGTTTGCCTTATAGGAGCCTTTATCGATGAAATACCTTCACACAATGGTGCGCGTCAGCGACCTTGACGCCTCACTGGCCTTTTATTGTGACCATTTAGGTCTCGAACAGTTGGGACGCTATGACATTGAGGATGGCCGGTTTTCCCTAGTTTTTCTGGCGCCCCCCGGGCAGCCGGAAGCGCAAATTGAGTTGACCCATAATTGGGACCCCGAACCGCTTGATGAGGGCCGAAATTTTGGTCATTTGGCCTATCAAGTCGATAATATCTATGAGACATGCGAAAAATTGGCCGCCGCCGGCGTGGTCATCAACCGCCCGCCACGCGATGGCCGTATGGCCTTTGTTCGCTCGCCTGACAATGTGTCGGTTGAACTGCTGCAAGCCGGTGAGGCACTGGCTCCCTGTGAACCTTGGACCTCAATGGAAAATATCGGCAAATGGTAACACGCCTCTCGCCTGTGTTGATGGGTCTGGCGCTTAGTGTCGGGGCCATAACGCTGTCGCAAGCGCAGATTGAGCAAAAGACACCTGGCGAAGTGGTGCGCGAGCGCGCGCTTGAAAAACGCCTATCAAAAGATCCGTATTGGGATGGTTTTGCCCATAAAGAAATGGGCGACTGTCCAACAGCGGTTGAACTTTTGCGGCCAATCGCCAGACGTGGCCACGGCTATGAGGATGCGCAGGTGGCGTTAGCTGAATGTTTGTTGGTGGAAGCCGGCATTGATAATCTGGCGGGGCATGCAATCCGAGGTCAGGCAATCGCCGCAAGCAAGCCCGACACGTTCAATGAGGCGCTGAAATTCCTGCAAATCGCCGCCGACACGGGAAGTTATAAAGCGCAGGCAAAACTCGTTGAGTTGTATACAATCAAGGCTGTTCCGAATGCGACGCAAGTTGAGGCGGCGAAATGGGCTCATCTTTATCTTACCAATCCGCAGCGCCTGACACTGGGGGCGCCCTCAACTATTGCGCCGGTTATTGACTATTTGCAGGCCAGCATGTCGCGCGATGATTGGTTGTCGGGCAAAGAAATGGCGCGTCTTTGGGTGCCAACCTTCAAAGCGCCTTAATGATAACATAATCGCTGCCTAGACTTTTAAGTTCACCAAAGGAGGTCAAAATGCCCCAACTGATTAAAACCCACCTAAAGCGTTTGGTTGTTTGCTTATTTATCATCTCTACGCCTCTGAGCGCTCAAGCTGCCAATGTTGCCACCGCCTATTTTGCTGGCGGTTGCTTTTGGTGCACTGAGGCCGATTTTGAAAAAATTCCCGGCGTCACCATGGTTGTTTCCGGCTTCATGGGCGGCACAAAGAAAAACCCAACCTATGAAGCGGTGGCCTATGGCAGCACCCGCCATCGCGAAACCGTGAAAGTTGTCTACGACCCTGACCAAGTGTCCTATCAAACGCTTCTGAGCGCTTTCTGGCGCATGCATGACCCATCTGACGCCGGCGGCAGTTTTGTTGACCGCGGCCGCCATTATGGCTCAGCAATCTATGTTGCCGATGCCGAGCAGCGGCGATTGGCGGAAGGGGCGGTAAAAGCGCTGAGTGCGGCTAAGAAATTTGACAAACCCATTGCCACGCAAATCGCCGATGCCACAGCGTTTTATCCGGCCGAGGGCTATCATCAGGATTATTATAAAAAGAACCCGCTGAAGTATAAGTACTATCGCTATCGCTCGGGCCGTGACCAGTTCATTGAAAAATATTGGGCCGGCGACGACACAGTATATCAGACACAATAAGGGGGAAGACAAACCATGGTACGCCCTAGGGGAATCGAACCCCTCTTTCCAGGTTGAAAACCTGGCGTCCTAACCGATAGACGAAGGGCGCTTCATGAGTTGTGTGAAGGATATATCCTCAATCGCATATGATTTCAAGCACTTCTCGCAACTGCGGCATCATGCACCATAAATTGCACATCGCGGCGCCCATTCCAGTCATCGGCCCGCAGAAATCCGGCTATGTGAAGCGGTTCGCGGGTCGTTAATATGAGCTGTCGCACCTCCTCTGGAACCGAGGCAAAGGCCATGGCCTTCAAACGACCGCCGCCCTCTCCTGCCAGAATACATCGCACGTGGCCATCGCCTACCATCGATGGTTTGACGATTCGAGCGTTCACCACAACAAAGCGCGGCTCTGGATTACCAGCGCCAAATGGCCCTACCTGCTGCACATCTTCTAACAAGGCTCGTGTGGCGGCAATGGCCGTCAAACTGGCTTCTATTTTTAACTCGCGGGTTTCATCCAGCGCCATGACACCCAATTGCTCGGTCAAAAAGGCTTCAAAAGCCGGTATCTGATCTTCGCTTACCGTCACCCCCGCCGCCATGGCATGACCGCCCCCTGCTTCAATGAGTTTGGCATCCACCGCCATAGCCACCAAACGGCCAATATCAACGGCGCTGACAGAACGGGCCGAACCTTTGCCCATACCATCGTCATCTAAGGCGATAATAAAACTTGGGCGGTGATACTTATCCTTTAAGCGGCCAGCAACAATGCCGATAACACCGGGATGCCAGCCTTTACGCGCCAATAATAAAAATGGCGGCGGCGCATTGTGTTGAGCAATTTTCTCTTCCGCCAGAGCTGTTGCCTCAGACAAAACCTGCGCCTCAATCGTGCGCCGATCAGCGTTGAAATCATTGAGGCGCGCGGCCAATCCGGCGGCTTCTTCAGGGTCCTCACAAGACAGCAGACGCACACCCAAATCAGCTTGGCCGACGCGCCCGCCCGCGTTGACCCTTGGCCCCATTTGAAACCCAAGCTCATAAGTGCCAAATGGCGGTGTTGAACCAGCGCTGCGTGCGAGCGCGGCCATGCCAATATTGCCGCCCTGCCCGATAACCACACTACCTTGCCGAACAAAAGCTCGGTTGACCCCTTCAAGCGGCACCACGTCACAAACCGTGCCGAGCGAAACCAAGTCAAGCAATTGCGTTAACTGTGGCTCGTCGCGTGTATCAAAATATCCGCGTTGACGCAGGGCGCGGTTAACGGCCACCACCAGCATAAAAGTGACGCCGACCGCCGCCAAATGGCCCAACTGGCTGGTATCATCCGGACGGCGGGGGTTAATCAAGGCATAGCATGGCGGCAGGCCACCGCCGGTTTGATGGTGATCGGCAACAATCACTTGCAGACCGTCGGCTTGCGCCTGTTGCAACACATCATGCGCCATGGTGCCACAATCAACGGTAATGATTAGCTGATAGCCGTCGCTTTGCAATTGTTGGAAAGCCGCCGTATTGGGCCATACCCCTCTTTCTGACGATCGGGAATATGCACCCGCAAATCTTGCCCGAGCATTTTCCAATAGCGCGCCAGAACGGCCGATGAGGTGGCGCCATCTACATCATAGTCGCCAAAAACTGCAACCGCTTCGCCGCTTTCAATGGCTTCAGCTAACCGCGTCGCGGCCTTGTCCATATCGGCAAGGCTCGACGGATCGGGTAACAGGTCACGCAAACGGGGTTCAAGAAATTGCGGCGCTGCGTCAGCTGAAATTTGCCGCGCAGCCAATAAACGGGCCAGAAGCTCAGACACGCCAAGGCGTTGAGTTAAATGTAAAATCTCGCGCGGGTTTACATCACGCAAGCGCCATAGCTGGCCAGATGCCGATCGGGAAACCCCAAATGCAGCATCGGCCGACTGATTAGCCATCTATATGAAATTTTGATGGATTGGTATGGCGCGCTTTAATCCAACGAATGGTACCGGTTGATGAGCGCATCAACAGCGTGTCAGTCCAGATTTCATGGTTGTGATGAACAATACCGGTCAACATTGAGCCAGAGGTGACGCCGGTTGCCGACAAAACCACATCGCCTTTGGCCATTTCTTCGACACTGTATTTCTTGGTGAAATCTGAAATGCCCATTTTTTGCGCCCGTGCACGTTGCCCATCATCGTTCAAAATCAAACGACCTTGCATTTGCCCGCCGGTGCAGCGTAAAGCCGAAGCGGCCAACACGCCCTCAGGCGCACCGCCAGTGCCCATATACATATCAATGCCCGTGCTTGGGTCCGTTGTATGAATAACACCGGCAATGTCGCCATCGCTTATCAAGGTTACGCGGGCACCCGCCTCGCGCACTTTGGCAATCATTTCCGCATGGCGCGGGCGGTCGAGAATACACACATTCACCAAAGCAATATCGCAGCCTTTGGCTTGAGCCACGGCGCGCACATTGTCGCCCGGATCCGCGTCAAGATCGACTAAATTGGCCGGATAGCCGCCGCCAAGCGCGATTTTATCCATATATACATCTGGCGCATTAAGCAGGCTGCCAGCTTCTGCCATGGCCACAACGGCCAGCGCATTGCCCATGCCTTTGGCCGTCAGTGTCGTGCCTTCTAGCGGGTCGAGGGCGATATCAACTTTCGGGCCACCGCCCTTGCCGACTTTTTCGCCGATATAAAGCATCGGTGCCTCATCGCGTTCGCCTTCACCGATAACCACTTCACCATCAATGTCCAAAGCGTTAAGCTCGCGCCGCATGGCGTCAACGGCGGCTTGGTCGGCGGCTTTTTCGTCGCCTCGGCCAATCAATTTTGCAGCAGCAACCGCGGCGCGCTCTGTGACACGGGCTAACTCAAGTGTCAGAACACGGTTAATTTTTTTCTCGGCCATGGTTTACTCTCCTCATCAATCAGCAAAAATCGGTAAACATAATACACCCTGACAAACATCCTGCTGCTGAAGAGCGGCAAGCGCGTTGTTGAGCGACGATTCGTCCACTTCGTGGGTTATAAATACCACGGGTAAGAAGCCACCGCTATCACTGCTTGAACGCTGGATCACTTCTTCAATAGAAACCCCGTTTTCCGCCAATATCTGTGTTGCCTTAGCCATGCTGCCAGGCTTGTCGGCGAGACCGGCACGCAAATAATACTCCCATTCGGGGGCTTTTTGCGACGATGGTGTGTGCATTTGCGATACTGGCGCCGAAAATAACGGACGACCGAAGCCAAGCGCCAAATCGGCAATATCGGCCAAAACAGCTGAAGCTGTAGCGCCGCCGCCTGCCCCGGGGCCTTGTAAGAATAAATCACCCAAAGGCGTGGCCCGCACCATTACCGCATTAAGCTCCTGACGAACTTGCGCCAGATTATTATTGCGCCGCACCAACATCGGCGTGACGCGCTGATACACGGCGCCTTGATGGCGCTCGCTGACACCAACGAGACGGATGACGCAGTCAAATTGGCTCGCGAAGAAAATGTCTTGCGGAGAAATCGCTTGAATGCCAGCAACCGGCATTTTTGTGTAATCCGGCGCCAGACCAAAGGCCAAAGCCGATAGGAGAGATAATTTTTGTGCCGCATCGACGCCACTGATATCCAGTGTCGGGTCGGCCTCAGCAAAACCTTTGACCTGCGCCTCATCAAGGGCATCCTCAAAGCTCAGTTTAGCCTCTTCCATGCGGGTCAAAATATAATTGCATGTACCATTTAGAATGCCTGACAAGCGGGTAATCTGATTGCCTGCCAACCCTTCGCGCAAGGCTTTAATCACCGGAATGCCGCCCGCGACGGCCGCTTCATAGGCCAATGGCACGGCTAAGCCGTCGGGCCGCGCAGACAAATCTGACAACTCTGAAGCATGCGCCGCCAGCAGCGCCTTATTGGCACTCACAACCGGCTTGCCAGCTTGCAAACTAGCCTTCACCAGGTCATAGGCGGTTCCATCCTGTCCACCAATCAGCTCGACAATCACATCAACTGTCTCATCAGCCACCATGTCCAGCGGGTCGGTGACAAACGGCAGGCCGCTGATATCAAAACCGCGATCCTTATTTTTGTCACGCGCGCTCACACAGCTCAGGCTTACCCCTTCAATCGCGCCAGCAAGTATTTGCTGGGCTACCGTGGCGCCAACTGTGCCAAGACCTGCGAGGCCGATGCGTAAATGAGGCTTTTCGCTCACGTCGCTTTACCTTTGTGGTGATCCATAAATCGTTTCAAATTTCGTCCGGCTTGGCGAATGCGCTGTTCGTTCTCAACCAGAGCGATGCGCACGTAATCGTCGCCATATTCACCAAAACCAATACCCGGTGACACCGCAATATCGGCCTCTTGCAGCAATAGGGTTGAAAACTCAAGCGACTTCATCCCCTCGAAAGGTGCTGGGATCTTGCCCCATGCAAACATGGTAGCCTGCGGCGACGGCACATCCCAACCAGCCCGCGAGAACACGTCAATTAAGACGTCACGGCGTTCCTTATAGACTTTGCGAATATCGCGAATGACTTCTTCCGGGCTATCGAGCGCGGCGGCGGCGGCCACCTGAATGGGGGTAAAGGCGCCATAATCAAGATAAGATTTGATGCGGGTCAGCGCGCCAATCAGGCGCTCATTGCCAACCGCAAAGCCCATACGCCAGCCCGGCATAGAGAAGGTTTTCGACAAAGAGGTAAACTCAACCGCCACATCCTTGGCGCCATCAATTTGCAAAATCGACGGCGGCGGATTGTTCTCATCAAAGTAAATCTCGGCATAGGCCAAATCTGACAGCAACATAATGTCGTGCTTNTTGGCATAGCGGACAATTTCTTCGTAGAACGCCAAATCAACCACTTCGGCGGTTGGGTTGCCGGGGTAATTCAGCACCAAAGCCTTTGGTTTTGGATGGCTGTTAGANACCGCATGATCAAGCACAGCGAAAAAATCGCAGCCTTCCTCAATCGGCAAATGCTGAATTGTGGCTCCGGAAATAATAAACCCGAAAGCATGAATCGGATAAGTCGGGTTTGGCACGAGAATAACGTCGCCCGGATCCGTCATGGCTTGCGCCATATTGGCAAAGCCTTCTTTCGAGCCGAGCGTCGCGATGATTTCCGTGTCTGGATTCAAATCAACACCAAAGCGCCGCTTATAATAGCGCGCTTGTGCCTTNCGCAGGCCGACAATGCCTTTTGAAGCGGAATAGCGATGGGTGCGTGGATTGCGTACCGTCTCAACCAGTTTTTCGACAATATGGGTTGGTGTCGGTAAATCCGGATTCCCCATGCCGAAATCAATAATATCTTTCCCCGCCGCACGCGCCTGCGCTTTGAGCTTATTGACTGACTCAAATACGTAAGGTGGCAATCTCTGAATGCGGTGAAAATCCTGGGTCATAGTGCTATCCGATTAAAATTAATAAGCCTGTTTGCGCCGCAATTACGGCATTAAAAAGACGCTGTCTAGGGAAATAACGGCTGTTGCTGAAGTCCGGCCATTTCGTCGAAGCCGAACATTAAGTTTAGGTTTTGAATGGCCTGCCCGCTCGACCCCTTGACCAGATTGTCCAGAGTTGAAAACAGAATAACCCGCCCGTCAATCCGGTCATCAAACGCAGCCAATAGACAGAAGTTAGAGCCCCGCACATGCCGTGTGGCTGGCACCACGCCAGGCTCGACCACCCGCACAAATGGTTTGTCGGCGTAAAATTTTTCCCAGACCGCCCGCAAATCGGCGGCGGTAGCACCATTTTTTGTGCGCCCATAGACCGATAGATACTCGCCGCGATTCATCGGCACCAAATGCGGCGTAAAGCTGACGGTGACGGGCGCGCCATTGGCTTTGCCAATCTCTTGCTCAATTTCAGGCGCATGGCGATGGCCTGCTACCCCATAGGCGTGCATGCCCTCGGCCACTTCGCTAAACAGGTTCTGCTCTTTCAATGACCGGCCAGCACCGGTAACACCGGATTTGGCATCAATGATCAAATCGCTGGCGTCAATCAAACCAGCTTTCACCAGAGGTAACAACAAGGTCAAAGCCGCGGTTGGATAGCAGCCCGGACAGGCGACCAAATCCGCCTGTGCAATGGCCGCGCCATAATGTTCGCTAAGCCCGTAAACAGCGTCTTTGAGAAGTTCCGGCGCATCATGCGAGCGACCATAGCATTGGGCGTAAACATCGGCGTCTTGCAAACGGAAATCTGCAGACATATCAATGACCTTCAAGTGTTTTGGAAGGTTTGAGATGACATCTTGCGCGGTTGAATGTGGCAGCCCACAAATGACCGCATCGACGTCTGACCAATCAGCCTCTTCAACTTTCACCAGAGCTGGCAAATCAAGACCGGAGAATTGTGGAAATATCTCACCAATTTTCTTGCCGGCATGGGCATTGCCCGTGAGCACAGAAATGGTCACATGCGGATGGGTGGCCAATAGGCGCACCGCATCGGCACCCGTATACCCCGATGCGCCAATAATACCGACTTTTATTGCACCAACACGCACGCTGTTGCCCTACTCTTCTTCGTGATTGACCGCCATAATTTCGCCTTCGGCAACCAATTTACCATCAACAAAAATATCGCCCTTAAACTTATATGCTGATCCGCGACGACGTATTTTCGTCACATGGATGCGCATTTGATCACCTGGTGTGACCGGATGACGGAAGCGCACCTTATCGACCGTCATAAAATAAATCAGTTTGGCTTCCATCGGATTGCCAGACAGTTTGGCGTTTTGCATCACCAAAATCGCCGCCACTTGAGCAATCGCTTCAACCATTAACACGCCCGGAAACACCGGACGACCCGGAAAATGACCGGTAAACCAAGGTTCGCTCGCCGTTACATTTTTAATGCCGACAGCGGTTTCCTCACCTTGCATTTGCTCCACGCGGTCAACCAATAGAAACGGGTAACGGTGGGGCAGAAAATCCATGATTTCTTGAATTGTTACGCTGGTACCAGGCACATCATCACTCATCATCGAATCCTTCCTTTTCGTTTCACTCTTTCATAACAAAAAAGGGGCCAAATAGCCCCTTTTTCTTTTCGTTTGAAAGAAATATTGGAGCTTAACGTTTGGAGAACTGGAAGCTCCGGCGGGCTTTCGCGCGACCGAATTTTTTACGTTCTACAACACGGCTATCACGGGTCAAGAAGCCGTGGCTTTTCAGCACACCGCGCAGGCCCGGCTCATAATAGGTCAAAGCTTTTGACAAACCATGGCGCACCGCACCGGCTTGTCCTGACAGACCGCCGCCGCTGACTGTGGCAATAACGTCAAATTGACCGTCACGCGCCGCAGCAACCAAAGGCTGGCGCACAATCATCCGCAAAACTGGGCGGGCGAAATAACGCTTCTCGTCATGACCATTGACGGTAATGGTGCCACTGCCTGGTTTAATCCAAACGCGGGCGATGGCATTTTTACGCTTGCCGGTTGCATAAGCGCGGCCAAGCTCGTCAATTTTTGGCTCAGCTGGTGCGGTTTCAACAACCGCAGCGGCTTCACCAGAAATGGCTGTGTCGAGGTTTTCCAAAGTCGTCTCTACTGTTTCAGACATGACTAGTTCCTTACGTTCTTGGCGTTCAGTGACGCGACGTCG
>JGI26084J50262_1002150_pt1 | contig 10426 bp, 6 predicted proteins | sample SaaInl6LU_22_DNA_FD_50262 | JGI IMG/M metagenome (IMG submission 50262) | reverse complement strand
TCATGGCTGATCTCCAACCCGATCCGTGGCTTCTCCAACATAACCACGCCCGCCAAGATGGCGGCCAAGCCAAGCACCAATGCCAATGCGTGCCATGGTTTCAACGGTTTCTACCCCAATAACGCTCCGTTTTTGCACAGTAGCGGATCAAGCCCCTGTGCCAAGGGCTGGAATCGAAGGGCCGAACATGGTCTATGCCGANGAAATATTATTTGGATAAGACCTATGCAGATCGTCACGCTTTTCACCAATTCCAGCATGCATCTTGAACCCGCTTTGGTCTCCTCGCTTCGCGATGCGCTNGGCGGGGGTGATGCGGTTTGGCTGGCCCCAGACCAAGCCGCTGAATTTGCCGTTGNAACGCTGCCAAACCATCTGGATGACATTTGGAACAGCCTTCAATCCGAGGGCGTGGATCTTGTGGCGCAACCTGCGGAAGGCCGCCGCAAGAAGATGCTCCTCGCGGATATGGATTCGACCATGATCCAGCAGGAATGCATTGATGAATTGGCCGCTGAGGCAGGCGTCGGTGAACGCGTCTCTGAGATCACGGCTCGCGCAATGAATGGCGAGCTGGATTTTGACGGGGCCCTGACAGAACGGGTGGGCTTGCTCAAAGGGCTTGCTGAATCGGTGATCTCCGAGGTTTTGGAAAAGCGGATCAAATTGATGCCCGGCGGGCCAGTTCTATTGGCAACGATGAAAGCGCATGGAGCTTACGCCGCGCTTGTGTCGGGCGGCTTTACCTCCTTCACCGCAGCGATTGCCGAAAAGCTTGGCTTTGATGAACATCGCGCCAATACCCTGCTGATCGAGAATGGCGTTCTGACAGGCGATGTTGGCCGCCCCATTCTGGGACGCGAGGCCAAGGTCGAGGCCTTGCATGACATCACCAAGCGCCGCGGGATCGGTGTTGAAGATGTGCTGGCTGTCGGTGATGGCGCAAATGATCTGGGGATGCTGCAATTGGCGGGTACGGGCGTGGCGCTACATGCCAAACCTGCGGTTCAGGCACAGGCCCAACATCGCGTGAACCACGGCGATCTTACCGCTTTGCTCTATATCCAAGGCTATTCGAAATCGGATTTCGTGACAGCCTGATTTCCAAAAAGAAACCCCACCAAGCAGTTCCGCTTGGTGGGGCTTTTTATCTCTTGGTCTCAGCGATTACTCCGCAGGGACAGCTGTGCTTTCAATGCCAATCGGATGCGCCAGTTTATTGAGCATCTCTTTGGGGCAAACCTGCACAAAATTGTCTTTCTCGATCGCCCAATTCTGCAAGATCTCCTCGGCCTTGCGGCTGTTGGTTTCTGCATAATGACGCTCGATCAAGTCTTTGAGCTGTGCTTCCCAATGATCGACGGTGACAGGGCAAGTGACCAAGGTTTCTGTGTTCATATTCACATCAGTCTGACCCTCAGGATCATAGAGATAGGCCATGCCGCCCGTCATCCCTGCACCGAAATTGGCACCGATACTGCCAAGGATCACGGCAACACCACCTGTCATATATTCACAGCCATTGGTGCCACAGCCTTCGATCACCACTTTGGCGCCTGAGTTGCGCACGGCGAAACGCTCGCCCGCGCGGCCAGCCGCAAAGAGGTATCCATCAGTTGCGCCATAAAGCACGGTATTGCCGATGATCACGTTATCGGAGGCTTTCAGCGGGCTGACCTGCGCAGGCCGCACCACAACGGTGCCGCCAGACAGACCCTTGCCAACATAGTCATTGGCATCGCCCGACACCTCAAGCTTCAAGCCAGGTGCCGCGAAAGCCCCAAGAGATTGGCCAGCCGAGCCTTCCAGCTTGACCGTCAAGTGATCGGGCTGAAGCGTGTTGCGCATGCCGAAGGCCTGAACGATATGGCTTGAAGTGCGCGTCCCGATGGTACGGAGCGTGTTTTGCACCGCATAGGAAAGCTGCATCTTCTCGCCCTCCTGCAAGAAGCGCGCGGCATCCGCCACGATCTGCGCATCCAGCGTGTCAGGCACCGCATTGCGGGGCTTGTTGCGATCATAAACGATCTTGTCAGCGCCATCGACGGTGATCAGCATCGGGTTGAGGTCAAGGTCATCCAGATGCGCGGCACCACGGCTTACCTGCGTCAGCAGATCAGCGCGGCCAATCACGTCATCCAAGCTGCGCGCCCCGATGGAGGCCAGCAATTCACGCACTTCCTGCGCATAGAAGGTGATCAGGTTCACAACCTTATCGGCATTGCCCGTGAATTTCGCGCGAAGGTCTTCATCCTGTGTACAAACGCCAACAGGGCAGGTGTTCGACTGGCACTGACGCACCATGATACAACCCATCGCAATCAGGGCAGCCGTGCCGATACCGTATTCCTCGGCACCCATCATCGCAGCCATAACAATATCACGACCTGTGCGCAGGCCACCATCGGTCCGCAGGGTGATACGGCTGCGCAGGTTGTTCATCGACAAGACCTGATGCGCCTCGGTCAGGCCCATCTCCCATGGCAGACCTGCATGTTTGATCGAGGTCGCAGGCGATGCACCTGTGCCACCGTTATGGCCAGAAATCAGGATCACATCCGCCTTGGCCTTGGCCACACCCGCCGCAATCGTGCCCACGCCCGAAGATGCAACCAGCTTCACCGTCACTTTACAGCGCGGGTTGATCTGCTTGAGGTCATAGATCAGCTGCGCCAAATCCTCGATCGAATAGATATCGTGATGTGGCGGGGGGCTGATCAAAGTCACGCCTTTGGTCGAGTGACGCAAACGGGCGATCAGATCAGTGACCTTCATACCAGGAAGCTGACCACCCTCACCAGGCTTGGCACCTTGGGCGACCTTGATCTCAAGCTCTTCGCAATGGTTCAGGTATTCGGCAGTGACACCAAAACGGCCCGAAGCCACCTGCTTGATCTTGGCAGAGGGGTTATCGCCATTCGCCTCAGGGACGAAATGGGCGGGATCTTCGCCGCCCTCGCCCGAGTCGGATTTGGCCCCGATCCGGTTCATCGCCACGTTCAGCGTTTTATGCGCCTCAGGGCTGAGCGCCCCAAGCGACATACCCGGCGTGACAAAGCGCTTGCGGATCGAGGTGATGCTTTCCACTTCCTCAATCGGAACAGGTGCACCAAGCGATTTGATATCCAGCAAATCACGCAGATGGATCGGCGGGTTGCTCCGCATTTTGGCGGAATACTGCTTCCACATCTCGAATGAGGCCTTGTTACAGGCCATTTGCATCAAATGCATGGTCTGCGCTTCCCACGCATGGGTCTCGCCCGAACGGCGGGCTTTGTAGAAACCACCAATAGGCAACACGCTTTCACCGCGCAGCCAGCCCTTTGCATGGACCTCTTCGACCTTCTTTTGAAGGCCCGATACACCAATGCCAGAAATACGCGAGGTCATGCCGGGGAAATATTCGGCAACCATGGCGCGGCTCAGGCCTACGGCCTCAAAATTCAAGCCACCCCGATAGGAGGAAATCACCGAGATGCCCATCTTGGCCATGATCTTCAACAGACCCTGATCAATCGCGTTGCGATAGCGTGCCATCGCTTCGGTCAGGGTGCCATCAATCAAACCACGCTCAATACGGTCCGCGATACTGTCTTGCGCGAGATACGGGTTCACAGTGGTTGCACCACAGCCCACCAGCACCGCGAAGTAATGCGGATCAATACATTCAGCCGAGCGCACATTGATCGAACAGAAGGTCCGCAAACCTTTACGTGTCAGCCAGCTATGGACAGCGCTTGTGGCCAGAATGATTGGCATCGGCACTTTGCCATCATCCTGAAAACGGTCTGTCAGGATCAGATGGCCCGCGCCCGAACGTACGGCATCCTCGGCCTCGGCCCTGATGCGCGCTAAACCTTCGCGAAGGCTGCTCGCCTCGCCGCCCGCAGGGAAGGAACAATCGATGGTCACAACAGATTCACCGAAATTCTTCACCATCTCTTCGAATTGNGCATTGGCCANAAAGGGGCTGTCGAGNACCAGAATTTCAGTCTGGCTCGAATCCTCGTCCAACACATTCTTGAGGTTGCCGAACCGNGTCTTCAGGCTCATGACGCGGTATTCGCGCAAGCTGTCGATCGGCGGGTTGGTCACCTGACTGAAGTTCTGGCGGAAGAAATGGCTCAGCGGGCGATACATGGTCGACAGAACCGCACTTGGCGTGTCGTCACCCATGGAGGCCAGCGTCTCTTTGCCGTCCTCAACCATAGGCGCGAGGATTTGTTCCAACTCTTCGATGGAGTAGCCCGCTGCAACCTGACGTTTGCGCAGATCAGCCCCGCTGAAAATAGCGGTCTCGTTCAAGCTTTCGGTCTCTTTGGCCAGATCGGTGATCTTGCCGACCCAATCCCCAAAGGGCCGTGCCGAGGCAAGCGCATCCTTGATTTCAACATCATGGAACAGGCGCTGGTCCTGCATATCCACCGCGATGATCTGCCCTGGCCCAAGCGCGCCTTTCTCGACGACACTTGCCTCATCGGCAGGAACCATGCCCGCCTCGGAACCCGCGATCAGCAAGCCATCACCTGTCACGACATAGCGCATCGGGCGCAAACCGTTCCGGTCAAGCCCCGCACAAACCCAACGACCATCGGTCATCGCCAAGGCGGCGGGGCCGTCCCATGGTTCCATCACCGAATTGCAATAGGAATACATATCCTGCCATGCCTGCGGCAATTCACTGGCGGTCTGGCTCCATGCTTCGGGGATCAGCATTGTCTTGGCCATCGGCGCATTGCGCCCTGCGCGCACCAGAACCTCAAAGACCGCATCAAGCGCCGCGGAGTCGGAAGAGCCCTGCGGGATGATCGGTTTGATATCCTCGGCCATCTCACCGAAATAGGTGGAGGCCATGCGGATTTCATGGCTCTTCATCCAGTTTACATTGCCTTTGAGCGTGTTGATCTCGCCGTTATGGGCCAACATGCGGAATGGCTGCGCCAACCACCATTCAGGGAAGGTGTTGGTCGAATACCGCTGGTGATAGATCGCGAAGGCGCTTTCAAAGCGTTCATCCTTCAAGTCAGGATAGAACTCGGCCACATCCTGCGCCAGCATCATGCCTTTATAAATGATCGATCGGCAGGAGAGCGAGCAGAGGTACAGACCCTGAATACCAGCCGCAGCCGCGGCCTTCTCAATGCGGCGGCGGATCACATAAAGCTCGCGCTCGAAGGCTTCGTGATCGATGCCTTTTTCGTTGCGGATAAGAATTTGCTCAATCTCAGGGCGGGTCGCATTGGCCTTATCGCCCAAGACGGAATTATCCACGGGAACATGACGCCAGCCATAGATGTAATGGCCCATCCGCAGAACCTCGGATTCCACGATTGTGCGGCACCGCTCCTGCGCGCCGAAATCTGAGCGTGGTAGGAAGACTTGCCCCACAGCAATCAAACGGTCGGTCGAGGGCTCATGCCCTGTACGGCGCACCTGATCATAAAAGAAATTGACGGGAATTTGCACATGGATGCCAGCGCCATCGCCTGTCTTGCCATCGGCATCAACAGCACCACGGTGCCAGATCGCTTTCAATGCGCTGATGCCATTATCGACAACCTGACGAGAGGCTTTGCCATCAATGGCCACAACAAGGCCAACACCGCAGGAGGAATGCTCCTCGGTTGCGTCATACATGCCATTTTCGGCCATCCATGCGCGTTTGGCTTCCTCGGCCGCGGCCCAGTTTTCATCATACTTGGTCATCTTCGTCACCTTTCCTTCGGTGCCCGCAATACTGGCGGGGACGTGCCTTGCTATGCTTTGCCTGTCCGATATCCGGATCAGGACATGATTTCTCCGCAGTCGTAAATCGGCTGCGTTGTCAGGAAACCGGGCTCACCGGGTTCTGCGAATTCTGCGGGGCTGTTATCGTATTCAAAAGTTTCGCCTGACGGCAAAGTCACCGTCTCGATCCCTCCGAAAAACAAGCGCCATTCCCTGCTAACAAATTGATTGCCCGAGGTTTGCCGCGCGCCCTCGCCCGTGCCGTATTCATAGGCGAAACTGGTGACTTCCAGTTCATGCCCGTCGATCACGACGCTGTCCCCAGTTAGGGAATCAAAGCCCGTGTAGTCGCGCTGTTGAACCGCCCCGTCCTGTTCACGGATCAAGGAAAACACCATCGAATCCGCACCCGTCTCAAGCAGCTCCGTCATGCTGGCCGGATCATCTTCGGGCTCGATCAGCTCGCTTTGGCCGCCCGAGCGCAGATCCCAGCTTCGCAACCAGCGAAACTCGCTATCTGTATAGGACAGATAGAAGGGGCCATCGCCATCGGCCATCAAACGCCAGTGATGGCCTTCTGGGTCGGCCTCGCAAATCCAGTTATGCGACACGGTGCAGCCACGGTTTTGTGTGGTCAGATAGGCGGTGCAACCAGCGGGTGGCGTAAAGGTCGAGGCCGAGTTTTGCGCCTGCACTGGCATGACCGAGGCCGCAAGACCAAGCACTGCGGAAAACCCCGCAGCGATTGATGTCTTGCAAATTGCCAATTTCCAGTCAGCCATTTCGACTTTTTCCAAATCAGGTGGCGGGGCATCCCCCGTGGGAGAGTTGCTTATTCGGCAGCGACGCTTGCAGTGGTGAACACTTTTTCAAGGATCGCATCCGCCGCTTCACGACCATCGCGGATCGCCCAAACCACAAGGCTTGCGCCACGCACGATGTCACCAACAGCGAATACATTCTCGAGCGCGGTTTCATGCGTGCGGAAATTCGCCTTGATCGTGCCCCAGCGGGTCACTTCCAATTCAGGCGTATTCCACAGGCTTGGCAGCGCTTCTGGCTCAAAGCCCAAGGCCATCACCACGATATCCGCCTCTTCGACGTAATCCGCACCCTCGATTATCTCGGGGCTTTGGCGGCCTGTTGCATCAGGCTGGCCGAGGCGCATTTTCTGCACCATCACGCCATCAACCTTATCACCGGTGAAGCCTTTTGGCGCAGTCAGCCAGACAAATTCAACACCTTCTTCTTCGGCATTGGCCACTTCACGCTGCGAGCCGGGCATATTCGCGCGGTCACGACGATACAGGCATTTGACGCTGGACGCGCCCTGACGGATCGCGGTGCGAACGCAATCCATGGCCGTATCACCGCCACCGATTACGACAATCTTCTTGCCCTCGGCATTCAACTCACCGCTGTCGAATTCTGGCACATCATCGCCAAAGCTCTTGCGGTTAGAGGCAGTCAAATAATCCAACGCGCGGATCACACCCTGCGCCCCAACGCCGGGCGCTTGCAGATCGCGGGATTTATAGACGCCCGTGGCGATCACGATGAAATCATGCTTGGCGCGGATATCCTCGAAACTGATATCGTCGCCGATATTGCAGTTCAGAACGAATTTAACACCGCCATCTTCCAGCAATTTATTGCGGCGCATCACGACAGGCTTTTCCAGCTTGAAGCCGGGGATACCATAGGTGAGCAACCCGCCCGCACGGTCATAGCGGTCATAGATCGTCACCTGCAGACCCGCGCGGCGCAAACGATCAGCAGCGGCCAGACCACCGGGGCCAGCACCGATGATCCCGACCGATTCTTCACGCTCCACCGATGGGGCGATTGGCATGACCCAGCCTTCATCCCATGCGGTATCGGTAATGTATTTCTCGACCGAGCCAATGGTGACGGTGCCATGGCCCGATTGCTCGATCACGCAATTGCCTTCACACAGACGGTCTTGCGGGCAAATGCGGCCACAAATCTCTGGGAAAGTGTTGGTCGCTTGGCTGATCTCATAGGCTTCCTGCAAGCGGCCTTCCGCTGTCAGTTTCAGCCAATCGGGGATGTTATTGTGCAGCGGGCAATGGCTCTGACAATAAGGCACACCGCATTGGCTACAGCGTCCGGCCTGTTCGGCCGCTTTCTCACGCGCATATTCCCCGTAAATCTCACCAAAATCCTGCCTACGCGCTTCGGCTGCGCGCTTCTCAGGTGTATCTTTGGCTACCGACACGAATTTCAACATGGGTTGCTTGGCCACGGAACTTCTCCCAAAATCTTCGAGCTGGTCTTATATCGGGCTGAATTACAATAAAAGACATAATTGCTGACCTATTAAAGAGTTTTAATGCGCTGTGGAGCAAAAAGTCACGCCTGAATGCCAAATATAGGTCAATATGGCTGCACTAAAATAAGAATCGCGTCTTAAAAACAACAAGTTACAAAAGCGAAAAACTGGGGTAGTTAACGAAGCTATGAGCATATTCCACCTTTTCCTTGTCGCCCTTATTCAGGGCCTGACCGAATTCCTGCCGATCTCCTCCTCTGGGCATCTCATTCTTTTGCCGAATCTGACGGGGATGGAGGATCAAGGGCAGGTCATTGATGTCGCCGTGCATATCGGCACGCTCGGCGCGGTTGTCCTGTATTTCTGGAAAGACGTGCGTGAGGCGTTTTTCGGCTCTTTCAGGCTGATCCAAGGCAAGGTCGATACGCGCGGTGCCTTCTTGGCCCTGTGTCTTTTGATCGCGACCGTGCCTGTGGTGATTGTGGGCCTCGTTCTCAAACTGACAGGGTTTGAGGATATGTTGCGCTCCATGGCAGTGATCGGCTGGACAATGCTGATCTTCGGGGTCGTGCTGTATTGGGCCGATCGCGTTGGCGCGCAGACGCGCGAAGCCGAAAGCTGGACGCTGAAACACGCCCTGATCATGGGGCTATGGCAGGCAATCGCGCTTATCCCCGGAACTTCACGCTCGGGCATCACCATCACGGCAGGCCGTTTTCTGGGCTATTCGCGTGAAAGCGCCGCCCGCTTGGCGATGTTAATGTCGATCCCGACGATCATCGCATCAGGTGTGCTGTTGGGGGCAGAAGTGATTTCAACCGCCGATGCGGCGGTCGCGCGTGATGGTGCTATCGCGGCAGCTTTGGCCTTTGTGGCAGCATTAGCCGCACTGGTCTTCATGATGCGCCTGCTCAAAACCATCAGCTTCACACCCTATGTCATTTACAGGGTGATCCTTGGTTTGATCCTATTGGGCATCGCCTATAGCTAGTCGCGCAGGTTGCGTGCGCTTTGCTTAATGTCGGAATATTGCCCGCCCGAGCGATAGGGCCAGAGATATTCATCCAACACCGCCTCGGCACCTGTTGGTGTAATTCCAAGATCCGCAAAGCCGCGCATCTCAGGGCCAACCACATTGTCATTGGCAAGCTGCACAGCCTGATCACGGGTCAAAAGACCGTTCTTGATCAACCCGAAGCTGAGCGTTTGAACCAGATCAAGCGATGTTCCCATAAGACGCGCCACGAAGAAGGGCACATTCAGGATAAGGCGGCGGCGGCGGATCACTTCCAGCATCATCTGCATCATGGCGCGGAAGCTGAGCACCTCGGGACCGCCCAATTCATAAACACCGCCCTCGGACGTTCCCAGAACACCTTTGACGGCGGCTTGGGCCACATCATCCACATAGACAGGTTGGAATTTCGTATCAGCGCCCACAACAGGCAGGATCGGGCCCATCCGTGTCATGCCTGCAAAGCGGTTGAAGAACTGATCTTCAGGGCCAAACACGATAGAAGGGCGCAAAATCATCGCATCGGGGAAGGCTTCAAGCACCGCCGCCTCGCCAAGCGCCTTGCTGCGCGCGTAACCGCTATTGCTACCCTCATCAGCCCCGATTGCCGAGATATGCACCAAACGGGTCGCGCCTTCTTCCGCCGCGATCCGCGCGATGCGGCCTGCACCTTCGGCCTGCACCGCATCAAAGCGATTCTTCCCAGTTTCCGCCAGAATGCCCACGCAATTCACAACCGCATCCGAGCCCAAAAGCGCCGCGCGCACCGAGGCATCATCACGGATATTTGCAAAAACAGGTTCAACCTGACCGACGACACCGTAAGGGCGCACAAAAAGCGCTTCATTCGGACGGCGGACAGCAACGCGAACGCGCCATCCTTCTTTCGCCATACGGCGGGCCACATAGCGGCCAACAAATCCTGATCCGCCAAAGATCGTTACAAGTTTCGACATGGGGCAAGGTCCTTCGGTCGTAAGTTGGGGGAGTGATACGCCCGTGACGCCCATGGAACAAGGCGCAATTCGTCCCAAAAGCCCGCCTTTTTGCACCACCCAAGGGTTAAGGGACCATAGGCTTGGGCCTGACAAACATTCGGGTCAATCAGATGCGACCCGTACAGGCGGCTTTCGCGCCAATCAGCGCAGCCCCAATCAGCGCATCCCTGCCAAAACGAATGAATTTGGCGCAACCTTGCAAAACGGGCAAAGGTCCAGTTGACAGGGGGCGGAGGCCGCTATATCAGCCGCTTCCACGACACCTGCCCAGGTGGCGGAATTGGTAGACGCGCTAGCTTCAGGTGCTAGTGTCTGTATGGACGTGGAGGTTCGAGTCCTCTCCTGGGCACCACTCTTCTCGACCGAATTGAAAGAGAGGCTGTTGTGACAATC
>JGI26084J50262_1002133_pt1 | contig 10484 bp, 9 predicted proteins | sample SaaInl6LU_22_DNA_FD_50262 | JGI IMG/M metagenome (IMG submission 50262) | reverse complement strand
ATTTTAAAATATCAGATTCCATACAAATATACGAAAATTAAGGAAAGCTTTTGCTTATATCGCTATTTACTGCAAATAATTCAACAGGTCTGGTCTCTGTATTACTCAGCTTTATTTTAGCGTAATAACCTTTTAAACCATAGCTTTCAGCTACAGTGTTTTTAGCTACAAACATAAATGAATTATCAGGAACAGATACTAAGTTATTATCAACTTCTACAAAGTCAACACCCTTATCTATTATTTGACCAACCTTAACATATTCTCCAGCGTATTCGTGGTATAGAACATCGCCTATAGATATGTTGTGTGGTACTTCTTTAAAACTATATTTAGCCATTGCAACTGTAATTATATTCTAACCATTGTTCTACTGAGCAATTATATGTATTCTCTAGCCATATTATAGCTTCTTCACCACAGCTGTAGTTACATATGTATTCTTCAGGTAACCAGTCTACGTTGTCTTGATCACAAGTAGCTATGTATTCTTGCCACTCTACTTCTCCTTCTTCTATGTCTTGAACAACACCTATACCTTGTACGGATAGTAAAGTTGGATCTATTTCATCAGACTCATTTCTTCTTATGTACTCGTAGAACATTCCTTCTTTGTTCTTGTACTTGTCTTTAGGTATGTTTCCTGACTCTAAATTTGTAGCAACTGTTGTATCCCACTTTCCTGTGCTTCCCTCTATTTCTATAGTCTTGAATATCTTAACATCAGAAGGGCTGTCATTTAATACCAACTCTATCTCTGTAGGCGCAGATGGTTGCTCGTAGTATTGGTTCCTAATGTTTGTATCTCTTTCGTGTATGTAGAGCTGACCATCCTTAAATGAAAAGAAATCATTATTAAGGTTGACCATCATTTCTGGCTCATATGAATGGAATGAGGTCCATCCATTTATCTTCTCATCGAAAGTTAAAGTATAGTTAGCCATTTATCTGTATTGTTATTTGCAAAGATAGTTATTTTTGAGGTGAGCTATTTAGTACAGTGTTTCCTTGATTAATTGATAGTAATTATAACAGCACCTAGTATTTTTAATGTCTAAATCATTTGGAGGAAACTTAGATGTGTACTTGCCTTTGTAAAACATACCATCTGAATCACTAGTAGCCCCAGCGTTATGGTAAATTGCATACTTGTCCCAGTCGCTTATAGGGTTGGTTGACCACGAAAAATCAAGCTTACTGCTAACACTAGTTGATATACCTTGCTTCCAAGCCACCCATAGCATAGCCCACATCTCAGCAGTCCATATTTGTATCTCATGATGCGATGGATCTTTTTGTTTTTTCTTTCTACTTATCTCAGATATTTTTATATACAATTCGTGAGACATATCCACTACTTCTTTCCAGAAAGATGCTTTTACTTTTTTGTACAAGTACTGGGCGCCACCAGAGTTTTCTTGGTTTGACTTAACTAATTCTTCAGATATACCACCTATTTCAAGCATGGGTTCTAGTATGTCCCTGCCTTTTGATATTATGTAGTTGTATCCTATGTAGCTAACCGTGTCGCTTACATACCACACATCGTCATTAAGTAATTCTGTTAGGTCCAATGGTCTTGTTAAACATATATCAGCATCTACAAGAAATATATCTTCATTCTGCATATATGGATTATGAAGGTAGTGCTTGTATAGCATGTGTTGTTTTATCGATGGGATGTAACCCTTGTAATTCCTAGTATCTTCATAAAAGAAAAAGCTAACGTTATAATGCTTCTTTATCAAGGCTTGAAACTCTTTACTTATTTTTCCTTGTCTAGAACACAAAACGTGTATGTCTTTAGGATTTACATCGTTTTTTATTAAGCTACTAACTAATACATCTATTTGCCATGCAAAATAAATCACTGCTGGTTGTGCACATATATACTTCATATTAAACAAAAAGCCTCTACTGAGGCTTTAGTATTTTTAATTTATTAATTGCAAATTCCTTAATATATCCNTCAGATCTGTTTATAACATCCTGGTAGTACTTTGCCATAGATTCTATTGTAGCTATATTCAAACCATTTATAACTTCATAATCAGGAAGCTCATCTTCTATAAATATATCTATATTATCTATATAAGCTCTTTTACCGCTCTTAGTTAACGTAGACTTAGAATCAAAAAGATTAAGACCTTCTATGTCGTTTATGTCTGTTACTACAACGTCTATGTCATTGTAAGAATCAACTAAACCGTGGTGGAACATTGCTGCTCCACCGACGATTACAGTTTTCTTGTTATTGAACAAAATCTATTATCCTAGTTGGTTGAACCGCCTCCGGTGTCTTCACCTAAAGTGATGTCATCGTCTCCATTTCCACCATTATTGTCAGGGTTATTTTCCGCATCTGGATCTCCTGTTTGCGTTCCTCCTCCATCAGAACCTCCTGGATCTACACCATTACTTTGACCTCCTGTTGTTGTGGTCGTCGTAGTTGGTAGTGCTTGGTTGCCTCCACACTGAGCTCCTGGCCCTGTTACTGGGTAGTTAGCACCAACTATAGATCTAGCACAGAATTGAACGGTATCTACTCCACTGTTCCAGTAGTAAAGAATATCTTGCTCTACTCCATCACAGTCAATGTAGGTTATCTCTAAACTTTCACCAGACTGGGTTGGTACAGCTGCTTCGTACTCGTAACAAGGTATCCCTGTAGTAGTTGTAGTTGTAGTAGTACTAGTTGTAGTAGTACTAGTTGTGGTCGTAGGTAATACTGGAGAACAATCAAGATCAGAATTACAATTAGTAGAGTTTGGAACTGTGTTCATACCTGCTAAACCTACAAACGCATTTCCACTTGGTCCATATTTAAACATGTTGCTTGTTGATCCTGTTTGGCAGAATGCGAAATAAGTTGATCCATCTTGTTCTTGACCAAAATAAGTGTTTAAATTCACACTTGTCTCTCCGCTTTCACAGCTATTAAATACGTAGTATAAATCTAGTCCACCACTAGTTAGTTGTGTATTCAATACATCTACTGTAACACAGTTGCAAGATTCAAGCGTTGTAGTACTTGTAGTACTTGTAGTCTCTGTAGTGTTAGCTGCGTTACAAGCTGCACAATCGTTATGTCTTGTCCAAGATGTAATGTCAGTATCTAAACCACTAGTAGTAGTCTCTGTTCCTACTTGGTAACATGTTCCGTTGTTTTCTAACGACGAACCGTTTGCTAAGTTTTCACTAGAGTTGTTTACACCAACAAAAGTTACGCCTGGGTCGCTACATAAAGACATGTTGTAGTACCTTACAGTAGTAGGACAACCTTGTTCTCCTGTATCTGTTACGTTTCCAACTGAAGGTATATTTGTGTCGTTAGTAGATCCAACTACTGTGTAGGTATTACCACCAGAAGTTACTCTATCGTTTGTACCTAAGGTTATTCCTTCTATTGTTTGACCAGATCTAAAGTTTGTAGATAAGGTAGTACAGTCACGTAACTGATAGTACCCAACTAAATTAGTAATAGTTGTTTGAACAGCTCCGTAGAAGTAAACTCCTTCTTGAATTACAAACGCTCTGTAGCTGTATTGCGCTCCAGGAGTTAATCCAGTTATTTGTTTAGTGTACTGTCCTGTAGTTGTTCCGGATACTGTTTCAACGTTATCAGATAAAGTTGGTGTACCAGTTCCTTGAACCCAAAGGAATCCTTTGCTTGTAAAGTTAGGATCTCCAGCTACAGTCACATTACCTGTTAATGTAAGGAAATCTGTACCGCTATCAGAAGGAGATTGAGTAACAACTAAAGGATCTGTTCCTTGAGCAGACTCACAAATAGCCCTAGTAGTAATAGTTCCTCCAGATGTAACCTGGAATGAGTAACCTACACCATCTGTAAAGTACTTGCCTTGTCCATTAAATATAGTTGTTGCTTCAGAATCTGAGTATAAAACGGTAGCTGAAATCCAAGCTCCCTCTGGAGTGGTCTCATCTTCTTCATTGTATACTGTTATACTTGTATCAGCCCCAGTACAAGCTTCATCAGCTGTGTTGAAACCTTGAGAAGACGAGTTGCCATATATCACAAAAGATGTAATAGGATTTGGCGGTGCTTCTGTAGTAGTACTTGTAGTACTTGTAGTACTTGTAGTACTTGTAGTACTTGTAGTACTTGTAGTACCTGTGGTAGTAGTAGTACCTGTGGTGGTAGTAGTAGTTGTTGGAGCTTCTGTAGTAGTAGTAGTTCCTTCTACTGGGCAATCCACTAAATCCTCATAAGGAGCGATGTAGTCTGGATCTGCCGGATCGTTGATTTTAACATCGCTTGTCGCGACGCCGTCCACATACTTTCTTAATGTAAGGACTGTTTTAATTCCTGTGTTTGCCATTGTTGTTTGTTTGTTTTTGTGTTACAAAGATACTAATTATTTATACTTGGTTACCGCACTCTTGGTTACAAGCTTTAAGTGTTGGGTATTGAGCTCCAGAACTAACAAACTGACAACTTCCATTTATACAGCTGTATCCAGATGTTGATGGTGCTTGTGTTGTTGTGGTCGTCGTAGTTGGTGTATTACAAGGCCCAGTAACTGTTCCAAAAGCACCTGGGTTAACTACATACGCTGTATTCATTATTTCAAGACATGTTGTTCCGTGTGCAGATGAAGTAATAAAATCTCCTATGCTGTATCCTTGAGCAATCTGAACGTAATCACCCACAACACTTGTAGCTTCAACTACAAACACATTGTCAACTGGTTGAGTAGTGGTTGTAGTAGTAGGCGCTGCTGTAGTCGTAGTTGTAGTCGGAGCTGCCGTTGTAGTAGTTGTAGTACTAGTTGTAGTCGTCGTAGGAGCTGCCGTCGTAGTATTTGTGGTACTAGTTGTAGTCGTAGTAGGTGCTGCCGTTGTAGTATTTGTAGTACTAGTTGTAGTCGTAGTAGGTGCTGCCGTTGTAGTATTTGTAGTACTAGTTGTAGTTGTAGTAGGTGCTGCCGTCGTAGTATTTGTGGTACTAGTTGTAGTCGTAGTAGGTGCTGCCGTTGTAGTATTTGTAGTACTAGTTGTAGTTGTAGTAGGTGCTGCCGTTGTAGTATTTGTAGTACTAGTTGTAGTTGTAGTAGGTGCTGCCGTCGTAGTATTTGTAGTACTAGTTGTAGTTGTAGTAGGTGCTGCCGTACTAGTTGTAGTTGTAGTAGGTGCTGCCGTACTAGTTGTAGTCGTAGTCGGCAGAGGACAGTCTACTAAATCCTCATAAGGAGCGATATAATCTGGGTCTCCTGGATCATTGTTTTTGACCTCGCTTGTCGCTACACCATTCACGTACTTTCTAAGCGTGAAAACTGTTTTAATTCCTGTGTTTGCCATTATTGTTTTTTTAGTTTGTGTTGCATCCGTATGTTTCTTCTTTCCATTCTACAATATCTGCTATTGTTGTAGTAGTCGTAGTAGGTGCTGCCGTAGTAGTCACTTCTGAATCACATACATAAGTTTCTTCCAACCATGTCGCATTGTCATCACATCCATAAGTGTCTTCTATCCATTCAAACTCATCACATCCATAAGTGTCTTCTATCCATTGAAAATCATCACACGTGTAAGTATCTTCCTTCCATTCAATATCTTGACATACGTAAGTGTGAACTCTCCAGTCAACTAAACAAGGATTTTCAGGTATCTCTACATCAACAAAACATTTTTTATTATCAACAACTGGTGCTTCAGTTGTAGTTGTAGTTACTAGTTGTGCACACTCATAAGTATCTTCTACCCATTCTATATTTGGGTTGGATATGCTAAGAACAAACTGATCATTATTAGGATCGAAAGAAGAAACAACATTAGAACCAACATATAAGTGGTCGTTAAACCAGCTAATCATCCCATATGAAGACACAGGGAATATACCGTTGTCAGTTAACCTAATTACAGATCCTCTCCTCTCGTCGGCAAAATATATATCCCCATTCCATTTAGTAGCAGAGTATATATTGTTTGTTATACCAAACTCTCCTTGGTAAGGAACCTCTTGTCCTAGAACGTTGTTGTTTTGACTTACGTTCCCTGATCCATCTGCATTATATATAACACTTTTGTTATATAATACTCTAGATACTCTGTTGTTTTGTATAACAGTCAGGTCTCCATTCCTGGATATAATCTTTGCGATCTTACCAAAGCTCGGGTCTAAGTCTTTATAGTTTGCTTTAGATAAGTTGAACTCATTTACGCCATTATAAGAAGTGGTTGCTTCATAAACATCACTATAAGTTAGCGACGCAACTCTGGTTATCTCCTTGTAATTATCTAAAGGAACTAAAGGCTTGGAGTCAACAAGCATTCTGCTTTGATTAAAACCATCGGCAAACTTAATAGACTCGTAAACATTATACCATCCAAAAGCATTGAAATGGTCTAAATTTACAATAGCATTTGTAACTCCAAAAACCTGATTAACATCACCTAAGTGATTACCATTAGATATTTCATAGGTCTTAGGTAGTTCATAAAAAACTTCTGAGCTTGCAAATTTGTAATCTGTCTCTAATATAATAGGATTGTCTAGCTGTAGTATTTTTAAGTTTAAATCAACCCTTACTCTACCACCCCCAAGATAATTTGATTCAGATAACATCATCAAATAAAGATCTCCTGTTGGGTCTATTCTTATTTGCTCTCCATTGTCTTTTTGAAGAAATCCCCTTCTAAACATCAAGTCAGACAAGTCTTCTGGGTAATCCATCAGGCTTGCTACGTCATCCTCCCAAAACCATTCCTCTAAGTTTTCATAATCAGCACTAGAAACAAACCTTTTGTAAACGTATCCTGATGGGTTGTCATACTCTTCTGAAGGAGTGTCATCATACTCTAATGTTATTATAGAACCTGCTTTTATTGATTCACTTCCACTCTCACTTGTCTTAAAGTGCATTATAGCCCTTCTTCCATCATCACCAGAAGAAGAGTCATCATTATCATCCCATATTTTAGGTCTGTCGTAAGATTTCGCGTTTATAACCCATCTATCATCAACATTGTGGCCAGATGAAGATGAGAAAGATATGCTTAATCCGTTGCCTATAGATATTGTTGAAGCAGTAGAATGCCCTAATCCATTGTTGTCATCCCATGAAGAGTATAAGTTTTCTCTACAATCTAAAAACCTCCACTTAACTAAATCAGGAGAATCACTACTAATTACTTTAACTTCATACCTTAAATCTGAAGGGTGATTATAAGACCCCGTAACATTAATGTTGTCTGTTCCAGATCCATAAAACACAGTGTCTTCAACGTAGTCTTGAGGATTAATTATGTTGTTGGAAGTGCTTCTAGATCTAAATGCATAACCCTCATATGTGAATGTATCTATAGAAGTTTCATCCAATGATATTCCTTCTGTATCTACTTTTATATAGTTACCAGCTTCTTGCAAGGTGTTTTCTTCTGAATCCTTCTCTAGAAAGTTTCTATCTTTTTTAGTAGATTCTAGTATTTTTATTTTTGTTGGCTTAGACTTTATACCGGATGTATCGGACTTAACAAAAAGAAAATCTCCTTCCTTTACTTTATTAATATCCTCTCCCTCTATCTTTATGTAAACGTACTCTCCTTCTTTATGAAATACAACTGGAGATATTACGTCATAATCATTCTTACTTTGTTTTATAAAGAACCTGTATCCAACAGCCCAGTCTGGAGCTTGAGAAGAAATCTCAACGCTTAGTTCATTTTTCTTATTACTTTTAGTAATAGGTATATGAACAGTATTCCCTTCACTAGTAAATGGAGTTGTCATTCTACCCTTACCATCAATATAAGATATACCAACCTCATAATCCATGTTTGACTTCATGGTTTTATGAGGCAAGCCTTTAACACCAGGGGTCGAAGAGTAGGATAGATTAATTTTTGGAATTATTTCAGAGCCATTATTTGATATGTTATAGTTCTCGGTATAATGCCCAAATACAATCCTATTACCTATTATATCTAAAGTCTTTGCTTTCTTTGGTACGTTGTCGTAAACCCTTCTTAGCTGTGACTCTGGAAGTGCCTTATATACTTTGCTGTTTGTAAAAGTATAGTTTTGAGTAGAATTATCCACCCACCCTTTGTCATTCTTATCTAACTTTTCTACAATGTAAGTTACATTGTCCCCTGACTGTTTAGCAAGGATCTCTATCTTCTTTACGTTTTTAGATCCGGTATTGAACGATACAACGGCCTTGTTGTACTCATTCTCCATTGATTTGTTGGTTCCTGAATTGTAATCATACCTAAACTCTTTAGGCATAAATGCAAATTCAGAAAACGGAGAGACAGCGCTTATTTCGTCATTCTCGTATATATACCTGTAAGCAAATGAAAAGAATTTATCCTGTATATAATTTTCTTCTTCAGTTTCAGTCTTTTGTAACTCTATAGTCGGAGCTGTAAAGGGCGCTGCTTTTATAAGAGAAACGTCCTCAAAAGTAAATGCATTGTTGGTTAGCGATTTAGCTGTGTCTACCTCAAAGTACTTTGGCTCAGTCACGCCGTCTGTTAAAAACAAGAAGTTTTTATTATTCTCAGCGTCATTAAGGATAGACATATCCACCATATTACCAGGTGTAAAACCTAGAATGTTTGCGTCTCCAGATCTATTGTCTGATAATACAATTTCAGCTTGGTTAGAGTCTTTTGAGAACTCACAAACGAATGATCCGTTGTCAGAAACCACACACCAGTAAATCTTATTAGCAGCATCGTCATCTACAGTACCAATGGTTTTTGCATTGTTACCAAAGTTTATAGAAGACATTTTCTCGTTAGATAACGCGTTTTCAACGGCTCCAACATCTGAACCATTAGAGTTTGCAACCCTAACGTTTAGTGCATGTCTATACTCTCCCTTTTGAATAAGCCTCTCATCGGAGTCTTTATTCATTTTTCCAGATGTGAATACGTTNTTTAACTTCATTATCTAATCCACTTNTTTTTACCTTTCATTGCCTGAAGTATATCCAAAGGATGTACATCCATCATTCTCAACTTGGTGTTCTTTAAAGATGCGAAATAATCTCTCTTTGCTCTGGTTACTATGTACTCCTGTATACCAAACTTATTCCTTACAACTTCATAAAGAATATACTTGTATAAAAAGTCTTCTGCAAACTTGTGAAGCTTTAAATCAGAGTCAGAAACATCTGAAAGACCATCAGTAAGGTACTCCATAACTATTAGCTTCCCGTACACGTCAGAACTAAATCTAACAACGCCTAAGCTTTTGTTTACATTGTAAGTACCATTTATATTTGCAGTAGAAGTATCCATTCCAAACCTACCTCCTTGAATGAAATCGTTTAGTGGATCGTTACTCGTATCTTGACTTTCAGCAACCTGCATGTTACGTATATCCATGAGTGGAGTACCTTCAAGAGCTTCTCCATCAGCGCCTGCTGAAAATAATATATTCCCCTGGTCGTCCTGGAGGAACGCCTTATCTACGCTTGTAGTGTGTTTTCCAGTAGTCATAGGATGAAGTCTTCCTCTGTTGTCAACCCATGACAATCTAACTAAGCCAACGTAGTCTTTAGGAAGCGTTATCTGAAGTGTTTCAGGCATTTCCATCTCTATAGACCTAACCTCCTTTAAAGCGTCGTAATGAAGCTCCTGTAAGCCTCTTTTGGCATGGAATATTACATCAAATCTTGATATGTCATTTATAAGTTTTCCGTCACCAACATTTATAATCATAAAGTTGTTAATAACGTCAGATAGCTTTACATATTGACTTCCTCCCCAATTTGAAGAATCACTGTAGTATTGTTGATCAGTTATAGCCATTTCTTAAATAGTTTCTTTTTGTGCTCCTTGAGTATCTAATCCCATAGCTGCATTAGTTACATCAGTCTCTCTTATTGATACACCTGCTAATTTACAGATCTCTATAACTAAAGCGACTTCTTCTTCTTCTCCTAACTCAAAATCCATATAGTCGTTAGCACTGTTATTAAATATTGGTTCACCACCAATCATAACGTATGTCCACTTAGGATCTTTAGGTTGTCTGCTATACACTAGATCTACACAAGTTATAGTGTCAGGCTTAACTGTATATGAGTTATTCTTATCTATATAAACAGGATACATTTCAGTTGGACCACAAAGGTTTGCGTTGTCTAAGAATGTTTCCTTGTAAACTGGCACCTCATCTATCTCAACACCATTAGCTCTTAAAGAGTGTGGCATATACATATCACAAGGCTTTAAGTAAACTGAGTTTTTTTTAGGTAGGTTAACAACCGTAGTAAACTTATCTATTTTATTTTTTAAATCTCTAACCCTATCACCATAGTCTTGACTAAGCCTCCTAGCGTTCTTCATCGTACTCATTCTACTGTACTCAGAAAAGTAAAGGTTAAATATATTCTGCTGCGCATGCTGAGCGTACAGATTGAACTGCTCAGGCGTCAAGTACCCTCTATTTTCCTTGTTAAGTATAGTCAGAACAGTGTTCCTAACGTGATTAATCATACCTTATTATT
>JGI26084J50262_1002123_pt1 | contig 10501 bp, 8 predicted proteins | sample SaaInl6LU_22_DNA_FD_50262 | JGI IMG/M metagenome (IMG submission 50262) | reverse complement strand
AAACATCTGCCGTAAATCCAAAAGAAGCTTCAATCAAAATTTTTTCTTTTGAATTAGACAGAAAGCTTAAATTTTTTAGGATATTCCTTGTTTGAGGGTGGCTTCTATACATAAAAGCCTCCATCAAAAATACATTTTTTGAATTAGCAAAATCTATTAACACCATACTCTCGTAAGCATTCATGGTAAGTGGCTTTTCGCAAAGAACATGCTTGCCATTCTTAATTGCCTCTAACGCATAAAAAAAATGTTCGCTATGAGGAGTTGCTATATAGATAGCATCTATTTCTTGAGAAGAGATGAAATCATTCAGTCGATGATGCGGTTCCAGATCAAACTTGCTAGCAAAATTATCAGTTTTTTGAGGATTTCTTCCAAAGACACTGATTAATTTAGAGTTTGTAGTCCCAGCAATGGAATAAGCAAATGCTTTGGCAATAGATCCAGGCCCAATGATTCCCCAATTAATTTGACGCATTGCCTAATTTTCTTGCCTCAATTTCATTAATTAACTTTTGATGAAAGCTTTTATCTATGGGATAAAAAGAAACTAAAATAAAACTAATCAAAATTCCTGTTAAAGGTATCCAGGTCATAATAAATTTCAGGCCAGATAATGTTTCTTTTGACTGAACTTCATTGGGCTCAAAACCAATTTGAGTCAATGCCATGCCTAATAGAATCGCTGCAAAAGCTATTGCGCCCTTTTGAGCAAAGGTCATGAAGCCATACAAAGAAGACTCGGTCCTAACTTGAGTTTTCCATTCCCCATATTCGATTGTGTCTGGAAGCATTGACCAAAATAATACGCCTGTAGCGCCATTGCCAATTCCTATAAATCCCAACACAAGTAGCAGCTCATTGAGAGAATCAATAGGATAATAATAAAAAATCAGGAATCCTACTAATAGCAATGCCATTGCAGCCATCCAAGAATTTCTCTTTCCAATCTTAATTGCTGCATATGCCCAAAAAGGTATTGCTAAAAGAGCTGCTCCGCTGCTGACCCCTAGAATTAATCCTTGGTAGTCATGAAGATCAAGAGAGTACTTAACATAATAGATTAAGTTGTTATTAAACATAATAGAGGTAGAGCCAAGAATTAGAATAGATCCAAACACAATCCAAAATGGGTAATTCTGTGCAACTGATCTTGATACCTTCGAAAAACTTGGAATCTGCGCTAAGCCAAAATTAAATTCTCTTTCCTTAACAAATCTCACGGTAATGCTCAAGACAAGAATAGCTGTCAAACCACAAATCATGCCAAAAAAGATAAAACCTATTGCTTCATCGCCACCTCCAAACCATAAAACAATTGGGAAACCAAGCGCTGAAACTGAAAGAGTACCAAAAGATGCGCCTATCATTCTTGCGGTGGTAAGCTTGGTTCGCTCATCACTGTCATCTGTAATCCTTGCTGTAAGAGAAGAATATGGGACGCTTACAATGGTAAAACATGTTCTATGAAATAAATTAACTGTTAATAAAAAAATAAATAGTGTTAAACCTTCAAAGGGAGGAACCCAAAATAGCAATATAAAAGATAGGGCTAATGGAATTGCACCATAAAAAATATAGGGTCGGTAGCTGCCCATTTTACTTCGAGTTCTTTCTGCAAGATATCCCATAAAGGGGTCAGTTATGGCATCCCAAGCTATGCCAAGAGCATATATCCATCCTGCTAACAAAGGAGTTATGCCAACCACATCAGTGTAAAAATAAAGAAGGTATAAACCCACTCCACTCCAGTATAAGCATATTGCATAATCTCCTATGCCATATGCGGCTCTTACATTATTTGAAACTGCTGTTGAGATCATAAATATTTATTGACTATAACAGTCCTATCTCTGGTTGGTAAAATTTGAAAAGGTGCATTAGTATAAAAATATTCTTAAAGTAAAAAAAATATATGGGCAGGAGTGCAGAATATTCTGAGGGCTTTGCTAAAAATGACGGAGTCAAAATTTTTTATCGAGACTATGGCCCTAAGGAGGGAGATCCCATTCTCATGGTCCATGGACTAGGGGCGCAACTTGTGCATTGGCCACTGCATTTAATCAATTTTTTGCAGGAGCATAATTTCAGGCCTATAACTTATGACAATAGAGATGTTGGTTTATCTTCAAGGTTTTCAGGGACTCCATCTTTTATCCTTGATTATATTAAGTATTTTTTTAGAATGCCTATCAATTCAGAATATACAATTGATGACATGGCTGAGGATGGGATCAAGCTTCTTGAAACATTAAATATAAACAAAGCGCATATCTTAGGTACCTCCATGGGTGGAATGATTGCTCAGATCATAAGCGCCCAATATCCAAAAAAAGTTAAATCCTTTACTTTAATTGCTTCTACAGCCTCGACACCAAGTCCTTTAAATGCTCCTACAAAACCTGTCAGAGATCTGATGATGGAGAGATCTAAAAATCCTAACGCATCGGTTGAGGAAGTGATAAAAAGAGAAATTCAAATGGTTTCCTTGATTGGCATGGAGGGCCGAGTGGTTGATACCCCAGAATTTCGAAAAGAGACAATTCAAAACCTAAATCGCTCTCAGGATGGCTCTGGATATGCAAGGCAACTGCTAGCAATTTTAGCCTCAAAAGATAGGCTAAGAAAAATCCAAAAAATTAAAGCGCCAACTTTAATTATTCATGGCAAAGATGATCCAATGATCCGGCTAAAAAATGCTTATAAAATGCATAGATTGATACCGCATAGTAAGCTAAAAATTATTAAAGAAATGAGACATTTAATTGAACCTGAGATTCTCCTTCGGTTCAAAGATGACTTATTAGAGCACCTTCGGCTTGCTTCTTAATTTACTTTTATTCTTAATTTACTTTTTTTTATAATCCCTAAAAGCTAATCAATCCCATATACGCATCAATCCTTCTTGTGCAGTTGATGCTAAAAGTTTGCCTGATTTTGTATATATTGATCCTCGAGAGAATCCTCTAGCATTTTGCGAAATCGGACTATGCATGTGATGCAAAATCCAATTATTGAAATTAACTTTTCCATGAAACCACATCACGTGATCCAAGCTAGCGCTCTGAAATTTTTTGGACATAAAATTTACTTCATGAGGATTTACCGCCGCACCAAGTAGGCCCATATCTGAAACGTACAATAGTAACGCTTGGTGAATGCGTTCATCGGATGGCAATTTACCAGTAGGCCTCATCCATGTACTTCGGTAAGGTGGAAGTTTTTCTGCTTTAAGTAAATCAACTGGTTCAACCTGTCTGGTTTCAATTTCTCTCTCCCTGAGCCACATAGGCAAATAGTCTTTAGGTATTTTTGATTTATAATTTTGTCTTAGCTCTAAGTCGCTTTTTAGACCTTCTGGCCCCTGGATTTTAGGCATCTTTATTTGATGAGAAAGGCCTTTTTCTCTTTTTTGAAATGAAATAGAGCAGCTGAAAATTGCTTCCCCATTTTGAATTGCATTAACTCTTCTTGTGGTAAAACTTTTACCATCTCGAATTCGGTCCACTTCAAAGATAATATTTTGTTTAAAGTCTCCGGGTCTAAGAAAATATGAATGAAAAGAATGAACCATCCTTCCTTTTTCTACTGTTTGGTAGCCTGCAATCAAACATTGCGCCATGATTTGTCCGCCAAAAATTCTTTGAAAGCCAACGCTTTGACCGGTCCATGAATACAAATCCCTGTCAATTTTAGTGAGATTGAAAAGATTCAGGGTGTTTTTCAGTGCTTTGCTCATAAAATAATAGAGAGATCCATTTAAAAAATTTATCTTACATTGATTCAATTAAAACTAGAACTTTATCCCCTCAAAAGTTAGCATAGTCCCTTCCTACAAATAAAAAATATTTTAAATGATAGATTCAGAAAGAATAAGCCTGCCAGAAATACCTGATCAAATATTCAATGTAAAAAAAACCTTTGGGATTGATTCTGCTCTTGAGGTTAAAGGTTTCAAAGAAAAGACACAGTGGGTTCCAGAAATTGATGAAACTTATATCTTTGATAAAGATACGACCTTGGCAATCTTAGCTGGCTTTGAGCATGATCGCAGGGTCATGGTTCAGGGGTACCATGGAACTGGAAAATCAACACATATTGAGCAAGTTGCTGCAAGACTCAACTGGCCATGTGTCAGAATTAACCTTGATAGCCATATCAGCAGAATTGACCTGCTNGGCAAAGATGCAATTATTTTACAGGATGGAAAACAGGTCACCGAATTTAAGGAAGGTATTTTGCCTTGGTCAATTCAAAATCCTGTAGCGATAGTGTTTGATGAATATGATGCAGGCAGACCTGATGTCATGTTCGTCATCCAAAGGATACTTGAGGTAGATGGAAAATTAACCTTGCTTGATCAAAATCAAGTTATAACACCCCATAAAAGCTTTAGATTATTTGCTACAACTAATACAGTTGGCATGGGGGATGTAACTGGACTCTATCATGGCACTCAACAAATCAATCAAGGCCAGATGGATCGATGGCATATACTTTCAACACTCAATTATCTTGATCGATCCCATGAATTAAATGTTGTCATTGGCAAAGTCCCACAGTTAAAAACTGCAAAAGATAAAGCGCTAATTAAAAGCATGATTCAACTCGCAGATTTAACTAGGCAGGGCTTTATAAATGAAGATATTTCAACGCTCATGTCACCAAGAACTGTTATAACTTGGGCGCAAAACTATATTATTTTCAATGACATTAAACATTCATTCAGACTAACCTTTCTGAATAAATGCGATGAAGCAGAGAGACCTATCGTCGCTGAGTATTTCCAAAGATGCTTTGGAGAAGATTTATTAGAAAGTCATAATCCCGAATCATAGTTAATGAGTTGGGTTAAGAATCGAGAAGAATTCAAGCAAGCCGCTATTTCAACTGCTAGAGCGGTGTCTAAAAATCAAAACTTAGAGAGTAACTCTCAGGCTTCAAGTCGACCACCATCTTCATCGGAAATTTCCTTGCATTATCCGCCTCGGTCTTCCTCTCAAATTAATGCTTGGAGGGGAGAAGCAGATTTCCAAGCATTTTGGCATGCTTTTCATAAGGAACATCCAACTCTAAAAATGCCAAAAATTGCTAGAGATTTCTTTACAGAGCTCGAGCTTTCAAGAGTCGAGATGATTGGAAGTAAAAAATTTCCTGGTGCAAGAATTAACTTAAACGCTTATCTAAATACTCAAGCAAAGAAAGGCATTGATAATAAAGTGCCTGCACTAAACCCCTTGGCTGCAAATCTTTGGTTAAAACAACTCAATGGTGAAAGCTTGCTAGAAGATAGTAAGAATACAGTAAAGGCATTTGTCTCATCTATCCCCTTTAACATTGATGGTATTGGGAAAAAATTAATTAAGTCTCAAAACTCGCAAGAAGATTTCCAAACAATTGCTATCAACCTACTCAAAGACTTAGATTTGATGCATGAGCCAGAGACCAATGGAGATAAAGAATCATTTGAAGAAGAGCCAACCATGGAAGAGCCTCAAGATTCTGATGAGCAACAAGAAGATTCAAAAGAAGATGTTCAAGAACAAACTATAGAATCTTCGGCAGAGGGAGAGGCCAGCGAAGAGACTGAAATGCTCGAAGAGGTGCAGGCGCCGATTGATTCAATGTCTATTGATGAGGAGATAGATTTAACAAGAAATTTTCATGAAGAATTGGATCATACTGCTTATGAGAACTATCAAATTTTTACAAACCAGTTTGATGAGGTGATTAATGCTATTGAGCTTGCAACACCTGAAGAATCACAAAGACTAAGGCTGCAATTAGATCAACTTATTGCCCCACATCAAACAACGATTGGGAAATTAGCTAATAGATTACAAAGACTGCTTCAAGCGCAACAAAATAGAAGTTGGAACTATAATCTTGAAGAAGGTTTGTTAGATACAGCTCAATTACACAGGGTGATCACTCGACCTGGAGACTCGCTGAGCTTCAAGCAAGAGAGTGAAAGTAAATTTAAAGATACAGTTGTTTCATTACTGATTGATAGTTCTGGCTCAATGAGGGGTAGATCCATGACCTTAGCAGCAATTTGTGGAGATATTATTGGAAGCACTTTAGAAAGGTGTTATGTAAAAACAGAGTTGTTAGGATTTACAACAAAACACTGGAAAGGTGGCGACTCCAGAAAAGCATGGGTTAATCAAGGCAGTCCTTCTAATCCAGGCCGCCTAAATGATTTGCGACATATAATTTTTAAATCTGCAGATGATAATTTTAGAAAGGCAAGAAAGAGCTTCGGAATAATGCTGCGAGAAGGTTTGTTAAAAGAGAATGTAGATGGAGAAGCATTGGCTTGGGCTCATCAAAGGTTAACTAAACGCAATGAAGAAAGAAAAATATTGATAGTGATCTCTGATGGGGCTCCGGTAGACGATAGCACCCTATCAACAAATCACAGTAATTTCTTGGACAATCACTTGCGCCAAATTATTTCTTCAATTGAAATACAAAGTAACGTGGAACTTCTTGCGATTGGTATTGGGCATGACGTGACAAAATATTATGAAAAATCTATTACCATCAATAGGGCTGAAGACTTGGCAGAGGCTCTGCTTGATAAATTAACAGAACTTTTCAATGATTAGAAAAAGGAATATAATAAATAATGTTTACACTGTAAACATAAAATTTTTTGAGTAAAGCATGAAAATTAAAAAAATACAAAGTCCACCTAAAGAAGTTCTAACATTCGATACCCTGGCTGTAGAAAATGAATTAAATCTTACGCCAGCTCAGGTAGAGGATGTTGTAGAGATATTTAATACCCCTTTAACAGGAGCCTATAACTGGGATTACACTGTTGCGGATAACAGGATTAAAAAACTTTATGAGCTTGGAAAAGAATTAAATTGGAATGGTTCAATAGACTTAAATTGGGAATACACTCATCCTGCCAATGAAAGGCTTGTTCAGGCTGATGAAGAACTTCCCCACGAGACTCTTGAAGCATATGAAAATTTAAGCGAAGAAGAAAAAATTGAATTTGACCGTCATGATGCTGCCGAATTATTAAGTCAATTTCTTCATGGTGAGCAAGGGGCTCTTCTTGTTGCCTCTCAATTAACATCATGCGCACCCACATATAATGCTAAATTATATGCAGCATCCCAGACTTTTGATGAAGCAAGGCATGTTGAAGTATTTAATAGATATCTTCAAGAAAAAATAGGCATGCACTACCCTATNAATAAAAACTTAAAATTATTACTAGATAAGATCTTGACTGATGAAAGGTGGGATCTCAAATTTATAGGCATGCAAATAATTATTGAAGGTCTCGCTCTTGCTGCTTTCCAGATGCTCAAAGGCTTATCCAAAGACCCTCTATTAACTCAACTTCTCCATTACGTCATTCGTGATGAAGCAAGACATGTAACCTTTGGCATTAATTATCTTGAAGATTTTATTAAAACTTTGACTCCTGAAGAAATTGAAGACAGAGCTGAATTTGCTTATGAGGCATGCGTGATCTCAAGAGAGAGGTTGATCAATACAAAAGCAATGCAAAAATACTTAAAGATGACTGAAGATGAAGCTAGAGAATTTGCATTATCAACAACAGCCAATGCAACTTTTAGGAATTTCTTATTCTCAAGAATCATGCCAAACCTCTCAAGAATAGGTCTATTAACTGATAAAGTAAGACCAAAATTTGAGGCTTTAGGATTGCTTGAATATGAGAACGCCCCAGATGACTTTGAGTGCGACTGGAATGAGCTTGAGAAACCTCTAGAAAAATTTGGTGAAATTCCTCAAGCTATTTAATCAAACGGCCATCGGGCTGCTTTTTTTTAGCAGCTCCCTGTATTCTGCTGTTCAGATAATTCAGCCATCTGAAAATGCCTATGAAGAAATTCAAGAAGCTCTGATACTAGCCGAGCCTGGTGATGTCATTAGGCTAACAGCAGGTATATTTCATCTTCAAGACTCCTTGTCACTCGATATTAAAGGAGTTCAAATTGAAGGAGAAGGAATGGATCAAACCATTCTTAATTTTTCTGATCAACAAAGTGGGGCTCAAGGACTAAGCATTACCTCAGACAATGTAACCCTTCAAGATTTTTCTGTGCAAAATGCCAAAGGGGATGCAATTAAGGCCAAAGGCGTAACCAACATAAAATTTTTGAGAGTGAAAACAGAGTGGACAAATGGTCCTAGCTCTGAAAATGGAGCCTATGGTCTATACCCCGTAGAGTCAACGAATGTTTTGATTGATGGTTGTGTTGCTATAGGAGCATCAGATGCAGGCATCTACGTGGGGCAATCAAAAAACATTATTGTTAGGAATAGTAGAGCTGAGTTTAATGTTGCTGGCATAGAAATTGAAAATTCCTACTTTGCAGATGTTCATAATAATATTGCTACTAATAATACTGGAGGGATACTAGTTTTTGATCTTCCAGGCCTTCCGCAGCAAGGAGGGCATCATGTGAGGGTGTTTAATAATCGTTCAATTGGAAATAATACAGATAATTTTGCTCCTGAAGGAAATATTGTTGGAGAGGTTCCTAGAGGTACAGGAATTATTATTCAAGCAAATTCTGATGTAGAAATTTTTAATAATGAAATTGGTGATAATGATACAGTNAACATCGCGATAGTAACTTATGGAAATGAAACCGATGATAAAGCTTACTATCCTCATCCAAAATCAATTCAAATACATGGGAATCAGTTTGGCCCAACTGGTTATAACCCTGATACAAGCAAAGGAGAATTAGCACAAATCCTTTATGAGCTATCAGGGGGGAATATGCCTGATATTTTTTGGGATGGTCTGCTTCCTCTCTCGCAACTCCTTTTGGGGCAACCAGAAGATGAAAGAATGATTGTTACTAATAATGGGGATGCCACATTACTTGCAATTAAACCTATTGGATACATGGTCCCTTTCTTGGATCCTGCAATACTAGATATTAAGGAATTTGATGGAGCAATCTCACCGCTAGCAAAAGTAGAGTTTGATGAAAATTTTTAAACAATCTTTTTTATCTTTTTTGTTACTGACCTGTATTTCACTGCAAGCCGATAGAAACATCACAGTTGATTTAAAAGATTTTTCTAAAGCACCAAGATTCTTATCTGAATTTGGTTTTTTTGAAGATATGAAAAATCAGCTTCCAGTTAAAAATGTTCACCCCTACTCTCTTATTAATCCTTTATTTTCTGATGAAACAAACAAAATGCGTTTTGTATATGTTCCTGAGGGAGAGAGATTGGGATATGTAAAAAATAAAGTTTTTATTTTTCCGGTTGGCTCTGCGCTTATCAAAACCTTTGCTTATCTTAATAACAATGGTCCATTGGACAAGCAATTGCTTGAAACCCGTCTGTTAATAAACACACAATCAGGCTGGAAAGCTATTAGCTATGTCTGGAACGAGGACCAAACAGATGCGAAAAGAGCTATAGCAGGAGCAACCATCCCAACTCGGTTTATCAACTCAGCTGGGAAAGAAATCAATGTTCGGTATCGAGCCCCAAATCAAAACCAATGCAAAGAGTGCCATCAGGTTAACAAAGTAATGACGCCCATTGGCCCAAAAGCAAGAAACATGGACAAACTAGTAAATTATCATTCCGGGGAAATGAATCAATTGCTTTATTGGGCAGCATTAGGTTGGATTGATCAAAAACTTGATTCAACCTCTATATCCAGCTTTGCAGATATCAATGCCTCTTTAGATGAAAGAGCTCGAGCTTACCTTGATATAAACTGTGGGCATTGTCACATCCAAGGGGGCTCAGCTGATACGACGGGATTATATTTAAATTTAATGGAAAATCGAAAGGAGCAGTTAGGAATATATAAAAAACCAGTTGCCGCAGGTCGTGCAAGTGGAAATTTAAAATACTCTATTGTGCCTGGTAATTCTGAGGACTCAATCATGATGTTCAGAATGCAGTCATTAGATCCAGGAATTATGATGCCAGAATCAGGGCGTGCTCTAGCAGATGAGGCTGGAATCAGATTGATTAAAGAATGGATAGACAAACTCTAGTCTTTAAATTTGTGTAGACGCCCATAAGTAATTCATAATAACTATTTATACTGGAGATATTCGATGTCTAAACATTCCGCGTTAAATACCTTTGGAAGATCTGGAAATCCAGCTTTCACAAGAAATTTTGAAAATGCTGAAACGTTTTCACAAACTGAGCGCATGACGCTTGATGGAGCAGTAAACAAAACAGCCATCTTATTAGGATTATGTTTTGCAGGAGCATTTGCAGGGTGGAATGTTCCAGCCTTGGCTATGCCTGGCTTAATCATAGGAACAATTCTTGCGTTTGTAACAATTTTTAGAAACCCTGCCAAAGCAGGATCTACCGCTCCATTTTATGCGGCTTTTGAGGGTATGGCTCTTGGAGGCATTACTGTCTTTGCAGAAGCACAATATCCAGGAATCGGCATTCAAGCCATAGGCCTAACATTTGGAATTCTTGCTTCTTTATTATTTTGCTATAAAAGTGG
>JGI26084J50262_1002121_pt1 | contig 10509 bp, 10 predicted proteins | sample SaaInl6LU_22_DNA_FD_50262 | JGI IMG/M metagenome (IMG submission 50262) | reverse complement strand
CAGAGATCAAACTGCTGCCTTAATCGCTCGTGTAGTGGAACAACTTAGTAATGGAGGACGCTTGTTTTACATTGGTGCAGGGACTAGCGGTCGACTAGGTGTTTTGGACGCCTCGGAATGTCCTCCTACCTTTGGAACAGCCCCCGAAAAAGTGATTGGATTAATTGCAGGTGGCGATCTCGCGTTGCGAAAATCCATTGAAAAGGCAGAAGACGACACCCAACAGGCGTGGAAAGATTTACAAGAATATCAAATCACTACTCAGGACATCCTAGTAGGTATTGCGGCCTCGGGAACAACCCCGTATGTAGTGGGCGGTCTTGCAGAAGCTCAAAAACAAGGTATCCCTACCGGTTGCATTGCTTGTAATGTAAACAGTCCCCTTGCAGCAGTAAGTGACTTTCCCATAGAGGTGGTAGTAGGTCCCGAGTTCCTTACGGGCAGCTCCCGAATGAAGGCAGGTACTGCACAAAAATTAATCCTAAACAGCATTACAACGGCTACCATGATCCAACTGGGACATGTCAAAGGCAACAAAATGGTGGACATGCAGCTTTCCAACGACAAACTCCAAGACCGTGCAGAACGGATGGTTATGGAAGCCACAGGTGCAGAACGTTCTACTGTTCAAAAACTACTTCAAGAACACGGCAGTGTCCGACAGGCGATTGTGGCTTTTAAAAAGGGGTAGCACTTCTTTAGAATTTTTGCATCTTTTTATTTTTTATACTCCTTCAAACCAAATAATCTAATAGAAAATCTACTAAGAGGGGGCGTAAAATAGTTTTTGTCAAAGCAATAATCAAACGAATTGAATTTGACTTAATTCTTCGGCAAAATCTTTAAGTCCTTTTTCGATTTTCAATGTTGTGGATTTGCTTGGATTTCTGTACCCCTGAACGTATTGACTTAACTGTCTTTGATTCACTCCTGTAATCTTTTCTAAGGAGGAGTACCCTATTTTTTTGGAATAAAATTCTAAAAAAGATGGCAAATCGAATTTGTAAACAAACTCTAAATCCGGATAGGCTTTCTTTTCTTCCTTGTATAAGTCTCGCATTTCTTCATCTGAAACTAAAAAATCTTCCTTCGCCAACTCAACAGTATCTCCTTGCCCTAGAAGGAAAAAATCTAATTTATGATGACTCATTCTGATGTCGTAAGTTCCGTCCTTTCCTTTCTCAATTACACCTATTACTTTCATACGCATTGTTTATGTGGGTTAAATTTTAACCCCTGATTGTTGAATTATAACTTTTAATGTTCCTTTTTTTACTTCTTGACTTAAATGTCTGCTTGTTGGAAAAGTAGCACCTGTTATTGGGCTAAACCATAAGGGGTGTCTTTTTCCTTCTCTTTTTATGTAGTATCCCGCTTTTTTTAATTTCTTATGTAATTCTGAATACTTCATTTCATTTTAACAATGCAATATAATGCTATTAAATTTAATAGCATTATATTTTTGTTTTTTTACAACAAACACCTCCTAATGGAGCAATACTTGATCAAATCAATCAGTCAATAGATAATGAGAATTAAAATTTATCTGAGCAATTATAAATTCATTTAGTCAAGTTGCCCAAAATACTTCAGATTGTTTTTTTTTAATAAAATTTCTGATGTGTACATTGTTTGACTCACCCTAAACTGGATCAGTCACTATGCTTTTAAAAAACAGCAACCCATTACCCCTATCACAACGCCCTTTTATCATCCTACCTCCCTATCTTTGCACAAATTGTTTAGATGAATAAAATCCAATTACAAAAAGGGCTAAAACGGATGGCGGTGTGTCTTTTCTGTTGCTTTTTGGGCCCTGTGGTGGTACATCAGGCGTTCAAAAATCAGGATCATCCCTTCTATTACCCGGTTTTGGTGGTCGGTTTGAGTATCTTGGTAATCGCCATGTTCTATGGCTTTTTGGGCATTAAAACCCTTGTCACAGCTCTTTTGGGCGAACGAAAAAAAAGGAATCTTTAGTTGGGCGTTGTATCCCTGCCCAAGACCCCCTATCTTTGCACCGTTTTTAATCTAGATTATGATCGAAATTCGTTTTCCTGACCAAACGGTTCGCACCTATGAAAAAGGAACAACTCCCTTTGAAGTTGCCCAAAGCATTAGCGANGGATTGGCGCGCAATGTATTGTCTGCTGCCTATAACGGAAATACGGTAGAAGCCAGCACTCCCTTGGAAAAGGACGGTAATATTCAATTGTTCACCTGGAACGACCCAGCGGGAAAAACTGCCTTTTGGCATTCTTCAGCACACATACTGGCACAGAGTATTTTGGCCCTGTATCCGGAGGCAAAACTGACCATAGGTCCAGCCATAGAAAGCGGTTTTTATTACGATGTAGATTTTGGTGGAGCCTCTTTTTCCGAAAAAGACCTCCCCGCCTTGGAAAAACAATTTTTGACTTTCGCTCGAGAAAAGTTTGAATTTAAAATGCGGATGTGCTCCAAAGCGGAAGCCTTGGATTTTTATCAAAAAGAAAGCAACCCGTTTAAGGTGGAGCTTATCGAAAATTTAGAAGACGGCACCATCAGTTTTTGCGATCATGCAGACTTTACAGACCTCTGTCGTGGGGGACATATTCCCCATACGGGATTTGTCAAAGCGGTCAAGCTCCTCAGTGTAGCGGGTGCCTACTGGCGAGGAGACGAAACCCAGCCGCAACTGACTCGGATTTACGGGGTTTCTTTTCCCAAACAAAAAGAACTTACCGAGTACCTTGCTCTTTTGGAAGAAGCCAAAAAGCGAGACCATAGAAAACTCGGAAAAGAATTGGAACTCTTTACCTTTTCTCAAAAAGTAGGACAAGGACTCCCCCTTTGGTTGCCTAAGGGCGCTGCCCTTCGTGAACGATTGGAAAACTTCTTAAAAACAGCACAAGCAAAAGCGGGATATGAACAGGTTATTTCTCCCCATATCGGGAATAAGGAACTCTACATGACCTCGGGACATTACGAAAAATACGGAGCAGACAGCTTCCAACCCATACAAACCCCAGCAGACGGAGAAGAGTTTTTACTTAAACCGATGAACTGTCCCCACCACTGTGAAATCTACAAGACTAAACCCTGGAGTTACCGCGACCTTCCCAAGCGCTATGCAGAATTTGGAACAGTCTATCGCTACGAACAGAGCGGAGAGTTGCACGGACTTACTCGGGTGCGAGGCTTTACCCAAGACGATGCCCACATTTTTTGTATGCCCGAACAGTTGGACGAAGAGTTTAAAAAAGTAATTGATTTGGTGCTCTATGTATTCAATTCCCTCGGTTTTGAAAATTTTACAGCTCAGGTATCCCTCCGCGATCCTGAAAAACCAGAAAAATACATTGGAGATACTCAAAATTGGGAACTTGCAGAACAAGCCATCATCAATGCAACTCAAGAAAAAAACTTAGATTACGTTATCGAGACTGGAGAAGCCGCCTTCTATGGTCCTAAATTGGATTTTATGGTCAAAGATGCGTTGGGACGAAAATGGCAATTGGGAACCATACAGGTAGATTACAACCTTCCCGAACGCTTTGATTTAACCTACAAAGGCAGTGACAACGAACTTCACAGACCCGTGATGATTCACCGTGCACCCTTCGGAAGTATGGAGCGTTTTGTCGCTATTCTTTTGGAACATACCGGTGGAAATTTTCCATTGTGGTTAATGCCAAAACAGGTTAATATTTTATGCGTCAGTGAAAAACATAAAAATTACGCTCAAAAAGTTTTAAATTTCTTGGAAAATCACGAAATTCGCGCCCTCTTAGATGATCGAAATGAGACGATTGGAAAAAAAATTCGAGAGTCGGAACTGTCCAAAGTCCCGTATATGATCATTCTAGGAGAAAAAGAAGCAGAAACCCAAACCGTTTCCTTGCGCAAACATCAAGAGGGAGATGTGGGTAGTTTTGCTTTAGAAACTGTTGTAGCACAACTGAAAAAAGAAATAAAGGAGAGTCAAGCTACCTTTGAAGTTTAATTAAAAAGTAAGCGACATAGCAATACGAAGAAGAAGATCGAACAGCCCAGGAAGGGTTTTCAAGCAAGATCCCCATCGGATCAATGAGAAAATTACAGCCCACGAAGTGCGTCTGGTAGGAGATAATGTGGAGGTCGGAGTGTATCCACTAAACAAAGCATTATCCTTCGCAAAAGACTTGGAACTAGATCTCGTAGAAATTTCGCCGAAAGCTTCACCTCCAGTTTGTAAAATATTAGAGTATAAAAAGTTCTTATACGAACAAAAAAAACGTGATAAGGCGCTCAAGGCAAAATCGACTAAAATTATAGTCAAAGAGATTCGCTTTGGGCCCAACACCGATGAGCACGACTACGAGTTTAAAAAGAAACACGCGGAAAAGTTCCTCAAAGAAGGAGCTAAGTTAAAAGCCTTTGTTTTTTTTAAGGGTCGTTCCATCGTTTTTAAAGAAAAAGGTCAAATCTTGTTATTGCGCTTGGCGCAAGATTTAGAGGAGATCGGGAAAGTAGAACAAATGCCTTTATTGGAGGGAAAAAAGATGATTATGTTCATCGCTCCCAGAAAAAAATAAAAAAGAGACGTCATGCCAAAAATGAAAACAAAATCAAGTGCTAAAAAACGCTTCAAACTTACTGGAAGTGGAAAAATCAAAAGAAAGCACGCATTCAAGAGTCACATCTTGACAAAAAAATCAAAAAAACGCAAATTGAAATTGACCCATTCTGGACTGGTGCACGAAAGTGACACGCAGAACATTAAGGAACAATTGCGTCTAGTGTAAAAATGCCCCTGGTTTAATTTAATTTTTTTTAACCCGAAGTAAGGCTTTACAAGTGTAGCAATACCGCCTCCTTCAAAAAACAACAAACAATGCCAAGATCAGTAAATTCAGTAGCATCAAGAGCTCGAAGAAAGAAAATCCTTAAACAAGCAAAAGGTTTTTTCGGACGTCGNAAAAACGTCTGGACNATCGCAAAAAATGCGGTAGAAAAAGCCATGCAATACTCTTATCGTGACCGCAGAGTCAAAAAGCGTAACTTCAGAGCGTTGTGGATTGCCCGGATCAATGCCGGTGCACGACTCAATGGAATGTCGTACAGCCAGTTCATGGGTAAAGTTAAAGCAAACCACATCGACTTAAACCGAAAGGTGCTCGCTGACTTAGCGATGAATCATCCAGAGGCGTTTAAAGCCATTGTGGACAAAATCAAATAATTATCAAACTACCTTCGGGTAGTTTTTTTTTACTTTTTATTGTGTTAAAAATCTATCACAACCCNCGTTGTCGAAAATCCAGAGAAGCACTCCAACTCCTGCAAGNAGAAAAAGTGGAACANGAAGTGATCTTGTATTTAGAAAATCCTCTAACTAAAGATGCATTGCAGGCACTTTTAGAAAAAATAAAACTCCAGCCAAGTGCCCTTGTCCGCAAAAACGAAAAGGAATGGAAGGCCATTCCCGACCGTAAAACCATGTCGGAAAGTCAAATTCTTGATGCCTTAGTCTCTTTTCCTAAACTCATCGAACGTCCCATAGTAGAGGGGAAAACAAGTGGAGTACTTGCAAGACCCATCGAAAATTTAATCGAATTTTTAAAAGTGGATTAAACCCTTAATCCCAATGGATGTCAAAGGGCTTTACAAAAGCTATGAAAAACTACTTTATCCTTATTTTAGGGCTACTTACCACCGCGGTTTTTGCTCAACAACCCCAAACCAACGGGCGTCCCCCCGTTAAAAAAATAAAATTGACGGGAACGGTCATTGATCAAGAAACCCAAGAGGTTCTAGAATATGCTACGATATCCCTAGTCAACGAGCGCTTTCCCGATCGAATTCAAGGGGGGATAACCGACAGCAAGGGTAATTTTGATTTGGACGTTTTTCCTGGAAAATACAATGTAACCGTAGAATACATTGGTTTTGACAAAATTCAATATGATGAAAAAGTACTTCGTGATGATGAAAACTTGGGTACCATTGCCCTGCGGATTGCGGCAGAGTCCTTAGATGAAATAGAACTTGTAGGAGAGCGTACAGAAGTGGAAATCCGATTGGATAAACGCATTTACAACGTTGGTAAAGACATTACTGTCCGCGGAGGTTCCGTGGCCGATGTGTTGGACAACGTCCCTTCCGTCTCAGTGGATGTAGAGGGAAATATTGCTCTGCGGGGGAATGAAAACGTCCGTATTTTAATCAATGGGAAACCCTCTGGCCTCGTCGGGTTGTCTGGACCACAAGGATTGCGCTCTTTACCTGCGGAATCGATAGAAAAAGTAGAAGTCGTTACTTCACCTTCGGCACGCTACGAAGCTTCTGGGACCGCTGGTATTCTAAATATCATTCTTAAAAAAGAAGAACTCGAAGGATTTAATGGGTCTTTTGTAGTGAATGGTGGTCTTCCCACCACTTTCGGAGGAAATGCTTCACTAAACTGGCGCACCAAAAAAGTAAATATTTTTAGTACCACCTCACTTCGTGATTCGGAATCACGCGGGGGAGGTATTTTTGAAAGCGAAAATTTTGACCCCCTTCGTTTTGTAAATGAAGAAAGAGAATACATTCGAAATCGAAAGAGTGTTTTTTTCAATTTGGGAGCTGAATACAACTTTGATGAAAAAACATCACTTACTGTTAGTGGCTTTGTACGACGAAGCGATAATGAGAGTAACAACAGCACAGAAATTGAAAATCTCAATGCAAGTGGATTGACAATCGACCAATTTGGCCGTTATCAATTTGAAGAGGAACTGGATAATTCTCAACAATTTACCGCCAATTTTACTAAAAAATTTGATGACAAAGGGCATGAACTGGTCATCGAATTTCAAACAGAATCCAGTTCAGAAGATGAAAACGACCTTGCAGAAAACACAAGTACCTTCAACCAGGAGTCCGAAAGTNTAGAAAACCAAAAAAGAACCCTACTTCAAATGGACTACGTTTGGCCCATAGATGAGAACACCCAATTCGAGTTGGGATATCGAGGAGATTTTAGCTTTCAAGAAACCGATTACAATGTTTTTGATTTATTGGACAGTGGAAGAAGCCCTAACGTTCAACTGACTAACTTTTTGGGCTTTACTCAAAATGTAAATGCTGCCTACACTCAGTTTGGACAAAAGGTGAATAAATTTTCTTACCTGATGGGGCTGCGAATGGAAAAGACCCATATTGAGATCGATCAAAAAACCATCGATGTGTTTAAAGAAAAAGAGTATACTGATTGGTTTCCAACCCTAAACCTATCTTACGAGTTTACTGAAAAAGAAAATGTAACCTTGGGCTACAGTCGGCGTGTCAGACGTCCGCGCTCGTGGTCCTTAAACCCTTTTAGGTCCCTTACAAGTTTGACCTTTTTTAGACAAGGAAACCCTGATTTGGATCCATCGTATTCCAATTTATTCGATTTGGGATACCTCAAAAGATGGGAGAAATTTACGTTTAATGGTTCTGTTTATTTCCAACGAGCTACCCAAGTAATCGAACGCATAACCGAAGCCACAGGAGCTTTGGTCGTTGTAAGTGAAAATCCACTTGTTGAGCTTCCTGAGTTTCGTTCCACCTCCATAAATCTATCTGAAAATTCGAGAACAGGTACAGAGTTTACTCTTACCTACTCCCCCAAACGACGAGTTCGAATCAGTGGAAACTTCAATATCTTCAACTCTGTGACTGAGGGGAGCTACAAGGGAATCGTATTGGATCGCGAGATCGTGAGTTGGTTTGCCCGAGTGAATAGCAGCTTTCCACTTCCTTTGGGAATTAATGCCCAACTGAGAGGATTTTATTTTGGTCCTAGGGCTAATGCACAAACTGAATCAAAGGGAATAGTAACCTTCTCTGGAGCTTTAAATAAATCCTTATTCAAAAAGAAAGGAGAACTTTCATTTAGCGTAAGTGATATTCTCAACTCGTCTCGAAGAAAGAGTATCACAGAAACTCCTGACTTCAGAAATTATACAGAATTTCAGTGGAGACAACCCACTTATGTCTTTACGCTAACCTACCGCATTAACGAACGCAAAATGGACCGAAAAAGAAATCGCAACGGTGGTTTTGGAGGTGATGGGGGTGATGGACCTGATTTTTAAGTATAAAAAAAGGAGCTTAAAGCTCCTTTTTTTATTTCTTTTTTTCGATTGTCTCTTTGTTTCTTCCATATTTTAAATACTCAATCAACGCACCTACCAGCCAGTAAGGAATAACGAAAGTGAGCAAAAAGATCATCAGCCAAAAACCGATGGTCAAAATTGTAAGGAAAGAAAGAAATCCGAGATATTGATCAAATTCAAACATACTTTGGTTTTATGAGAACAAAAATAGGTATTTTTTCTATTCTACATTTCCTCAAGGAACAATTTTAACTACAGTTTTCAACAAAATAATTCCTTGGAGTCCATTGGTTTTTCTGAAACCTAGTATTTTTACATAAAATTTAAAGTATGGAATATCGTATTGAAAAAGATACTATAGGAGAAGTAAAAGTACCCAAAGAGGTGTATTGGGGAGCACAAACCGAACGTTCGCGTACCAATTTCAAAATTGGAGCTCCCGCGTCCATGCCTTTAGAAATCGTATATGGCTTTGCGTATCTCAAAAAAGCAGCTGCCTATACCAACTGTGACTCCGGTGTTTTATCATCAGAAAAACGCGATCGTATTGCTCAAGTTTGTGATGAAATTTTAGCAGGAAAACTGGACGATCAATTTCCTTTGGTCATTTGGCAAACTGGATCTGGAACCCAAAGCAATATGAATGTCAATGAAGTCATTGCCAATCGAGCTCACGTTTTGGCCGGCAAGACCTTGGGTGAGGGTGAAAAAACCTTAGCTCCCAATGACGATGTGAACAAATCTCAATCTTCCAACGACACCTTCCCTACTGGGATGCATATTGCCGTTTATAAAAAAATAGCAGAAATAACCCTACCCGGTGTGCGGCAGTTACGAACTGCATTACAAAAAAAAGCAACGGCTTTTAAAGACGTTGTGAAAATTGGGAGAACCCACTTGATGGACGCCACTCCCCTAACTTTGGGGCAAGAATTTTCGGGCTATGTTTCTCAATTGGATCACGGTGTAAAGGCCCTAGAAAACACTTTAGAACACCTCTCAGAACTAGCCTTGGGAGGAACTGCCGTAGGAACTGGAATCAACACACCCGAAGGGTATTCCGAAAAAGTAGCGGACTATATTGCTCAATTTACAAAGCTTCCTTTTGTCACAGCACATAATAAATTTGAGGCGCTTGCCGCACATGATGCCATAGTAGAAACCCATGGCGCTTTAAAGCAATTAGCTGTTTCTTTGAACAAAATTGCAAATGACATCCGTATGCTTTCCTCGGGACCCCGTTCGGGAATCGGAGAGCTTATTATTCCGGCCAATGAACCCGGAAGTTCAATCATGCCAGGAAAAGTAAATCCTACGCAATCTGAGGCGTTAACCATGGTGTGTGCCCAGGTAATGGGGAACGATGTGGCGGTAAGTGTAGGAGGTGCACAAGGTCATTACGAACTGAATGTGTTCAAACCGCTGATGGCTGCCAATACCATCCAATCGGCACAATTGCTCGGAGATGCATGTGTGAGTTTTGCTGTGAACTGTGTAGATGGGATTGAACCAAATCACAATCGCATTGAGGAATTAGTACAAAATTCCCTGATGTTGGTTACTGCACTCAATACTAAAATTGGTTACTACAAAGCAGCTGAAATTGCCAACAAAGCCCATCAAGAAGGAACAACACTAAAGGAAGCCAGTTTGGCATTGGGATACCTTACCGAAGAAGAATTTGATCAATGGGTTCGACCAGAAGATATGACAGGTAATGGCTGAAATTCAGTTTCGAAAATATACTGCTGAAGATGCTTCAACTTTCAAAACCTTGAATGTAGAATGGTTGGAAATGTACTTTGAAGTTGAACCGATAGACGAACGGGTCTTAAGCAATCCTCAAACTGAAATCCTAGATCCTGGAGGATTTATCGTAATGGCAGAATTGGAAGGAAAAACCGTTGGCACGTTTGCCTACATAAAAAAGGGAGAACGCCTCTATGAATTTAGTAAAATGGCGATAGATCCAAACTATCGTGGCAAAGGCTATGGAAATACCATGATGCAATTTGCCATTGCTTTTGCNGAAAAACGCAACTGGAATAAAATCATACTGTACTCNAGTACAATTCTAGAAAACTCCATCCATCTCTACCGCAAATACGGCTTTGCTGAAGTCCCCATGGAACCCGATGTNCTTTATTCACGCGGGAATATTAAAATGGAAATGAATTTTTAAGTTTTTCTCGTTTCAGTTTAATTCAGATAAATCAAACCCTAACAACTCTTTTGAAAGCGCATTCAAAGAGGAAAAGTCACCTTCAAAATGATAGGTGCTGTGCCAATGCTCCATAGATTCATCAGGTTCTAATTCTTTGGAATCAGAGGAAGATTCCAGTTCATAAAACGGTCCTAGTTGAGCCCCATCTTCCAAAGGACCATCATTATAGGAATTTACCACATC
>JGI26084J50262_1002116_pt1 | contig 10519 bp, 10 predicted proteins | sample SaaInl6LU_22_DNA_FD_50262 | JGI IMG/M metagenome (IMG submission 50262) | reverse complement strand
CCAAAAGGATATAAGGAGCTTTATTTTGCAAGATTTGCATTAATGACAAGATCTTATGGTGTAGATAGTGCGATTGCAAAAGTTCCACCACAATTTAAAAATAATATCGGATTACAGTTTGATAGAGCCAAATGGAGAAGAAAAAGAGGAAGATACGATAGTGCTTTAGAAATTATTAATTCATTACCAGATAACCCCGCAGCTTTAGTCAAACCCGACCTTTGGTTTAAGGAAAAATTCATTATAGCTAGAAACAAAATTAATAGTAAAAAATTTAAAGAAGCTTATGATTTGTTAGTAAATCACGGTGTAATTGATAGTGCACTATTAGCAGAAGCAGAATGGCATGCTGGATGGTTAGCGTTAAGATTTTTAAATAAACCTCGAGAGGCCAGCCAACATTTTAAAATAATGTATGATGGAGTAAATTACCCTATCAGTAAATCACGAGCAGCTTATTGGTTAGGAGAAGCTTCATTTGAACTAGGTCAAAAACAAAAAGCTAACGAGTGGTACAGAAAAGCTGCAAAATTTAATACAACTTTTTACGGTCAACTAGCGGCTGCAAAAATTGAGAAAGATAACTTTAAAGTTAAAAATAGTTTTTCATTTGACAATGAGGAATTTAATAAATTTCTAAAAAAAGATTTACCGAAAGCCGTTATTCTACTGAATGAGCTAAACTTATCTCAAGAAAGCAAAGATATACTGAGGCATCTAGGTTCCGAGGAAAAAACTCTAAAAGAACAGATTTACGCTGGTTTGCTTTCACAAGAAATTAATAGACTTGATTTTGCAATACAAATTGCAAAACAGGCTTCATATCAAAATATAAATTTACTTGAACTAAATTATCCAATTATTGAAACGCCAAAAAAAGTTTCAAATAAAAATATTCTTCAACAAGAGGTAATTCTTGCGCTTATCAGACAAGAAAGTGAGTTTGATGGAAGAGCGAATAGTTGGGCTGGAGCAAAAGGTTTAATGCAAATCATGCCAGCAACAGGCAAATTAGTTGCTAAACAAGCTGGTCTTGGATATTCAAGATCAAAATTAACTGAAGACGAATTTTTTAATCTTCAAATAGGCTCTTTTTATATTTCAAACCTTACTGAAAACTTGTCTGGAGCAAAATATATGGCCTTTGCAGCATATAATGCTGGTCCACACAGAGTTAAAAGGTGGATAAGAAGATTTGGTGATCCAAGAAAAGGAGAGATTGATCCTGTAGATTGGATTGAACTCATTCCATTCAATGAAACCCGAAACTACGTTCAAAGAGTAATAGAGAATATTCAAGTTTATAAGTATGTAATTAATAAAAAAACAGTCACTAACGATATAGAAAAAATATTATTTTGAAAAATATTCTTTAAAAGCAAAGGATATTACAGCAAAAATAGTAATGTAATTTAAGTAAGAAATATAAAAGGATCCAATATCAAATAATGGCTTAATAACTGGGTATAGGTCTTTGTAGCTAGTCATAAACGATAATTGTAAAGTTAAATAAATCATTGATGGAACCAAAAATATGACGGTCACAATTGTCATTAACAAAAGTAACTTTGATCCAATCTTATTAAATTCGTTAAAGTTATACTTGTAATTTATACCTAAAGTTAATTTGGGCAAAATAAAAATTAACTTAAGTGCTACTAGAGTAGTAAATATCCAAAAAATCAAAAGCGCAGACTTGAAATTATCATTTAATGTTAAACTATTCTTAAAAATAAAATGAAAAATAATTGGTGATAAAGCTATAAAAGTAAGTATCAAAAAGTTTAGAAAATACTTTAAGCTTCTTGCGGATAAAAATTCTTTTATAAAGATTGGTTTAGATTTGTTTAAAATTTCTTCATGAACACAAATACCAATAGCGCTTGAAATAATCATTGTAAAAATGAAAAAAAATACAATTGTAAAGTTTGTGGCAATATCCTTAGTGATTAAATAATTTAAAATATTAAAAGCAATAGTAATAAATATAACAGCTGGAAATCCATCTTTTAATCTTTTACTAAAATTAGATATTAAAAACTGAAAAGAATTTGCAAGAGTCTGTCCAATGGAAATATTTTTTTTCATATAATGGCGGACAGGGAGGGATTCGAACCCTCGTTACGATGTTACTCGTAAGGCTAGTTAGCAACCAGCTGGTTTCAGCCTCTCACCCACCTGTCCTTGATTGTTATGTAATATTTTATAATCTAATTTTCAATTAAAAAGGCTTAATTATTACTAGAATTACAATCAAAATTAATAAGACAGTTGGAACTTCATTTATGTATCTAAAATATTTTGATGAATATTTAGAAGAGTCAATTATTAATTTTTTTCTGATGACGCCAAGATACATGTGATATCCAGATAAAATTACAACTAATAAAATCTTAGTGTGTAGCCAGCCTCCTGAAAAACCAACATAATGAATTAATGTGACACCAAAAATCCATGTGGCGATCATTGCTGGATTCATGATGTATTTTAATAATTTGTACTCCATGACTTCCAATGTTTTGCAAGTATGTTCATGAGATGAATTTTCAGAATGATAGACAAAAAGTCTTGGTAAATAAAAAAGTCCTGCAAACCAAGAAACGAAAGAAATAATATGCAATACTTTAAGCCACTCGTACATTAATTCCACTCCGCTCTTGGAGGCATTGACATTAGAATAGCGTCAACATTGCCGTCAGTTTTTAAACCAAACAAAGTCCCTCTGTCATATAATAAATTAAACTCAACATATCTAGATCTTTTGTGCATTAATTTACTCATATCTTCTTCTGAGTATGGTGAATCTTTTTTTCTTTCAACATTATCATGTACAAAATTTTTAAAGTACAAACCTAAATTTTTTATAAAATCAAACTCATTATCAAATTTATCTTCATTTAAATAATCAAAAAAAATACCCCCTACTCCTCTAGGCTCTTTTCGGTGTTTTAAGTAAAAGTATTCATCACATTCTTTTTTCCATTTTTGGTAATCATATGAACTTGAATTACATGTCTTTTCTAATCCTGCATGAAATGATTGAGTTTCTTCATCTTCAGGTATGGCTGGAGTTAAATCACAACCTCCTCCAAACCAAGATTTTTCAGTAGCAATAAATCTTGTATTAAAATGAGCGGCAGCAATTTTTGGATTTTTCATATGGGCAACTACCGAAATACCAGCGGCCCAAAAATCTGCACTACTTTCGGTTCCTGGAATTTTTTTTTTAAACTCATTGGTAAACTTTCCGTGAACAACAGATATATTGACGCCAACTTTCTCAAACACATCTCCTTTCATAACCGCCATAGTTCCACCGCCACCCCCTGGCCTCTCCCATGATTTTTTTTCAAATTTTTTAGTATCTAATGATTCAAAAGAATTGATCATTTGATTTTGTAAATCCTGAAACCATTCAGATGTAAGTTTTTTTTTATCTTCTAATTTTAAACTCATACCCAACCTTGAAGTTCATTCTTAATTAAATGTGCAATTAAGTTGATATGATCTGGTTGCTCGTTTAGGCATGGAATATAACTAAATTTTTTTCCACCATGTTCTTCAAAAATTTCCCTGTTTTCTCCATCCAGTTCTTCAATTGTTTCTAAACAATCTGATGAAAAACCCGGTGCAATAATCTGAAGGTGTTCTGTGTTTTCCTTTGCTAATTTTTCTACGGTTTTATCTGTATAAGGCTGTAACCATTCCTCAGGTCCAAAGCGAGATTGAAAAGTTGTCATTGCAAATTCTTCTGAAAGACCCATTTCCTCTCTAACTAATCTTGTCGTTTTGCTACAAAGACAATGGTATGGGTCTCCTTTTGTAAAATATTTTTTGGGTATTCCGTGATAACTAAATAATATTTTATCAGGCTTTCCATGTTTGTCCCAATGTTGTTGAATACTGTTAGCTAAAGCTTTTATATAGTGTGGATGATCATGGTATGTTGAGATAAATCTTAAAGAAGGAACCCATCTCCATTTTTGCATTGTATTCGTAACTGCATCAAATGTAGAGCCAGTAGTAGCTGCACAATAGTGAGGATACATTGGTAAAACAATAATCTTATTACAATGTTTCTGTCTTAACTCATCTAGACCTTTTTCGATACTAGGGTTGCCGTAGCGCATACCAATAGCAAACTCTATTTCTAAATTTTCTTTTTTTAATAAGTCCTCAGTTAATTTTTTTTGCTTATTTAAAATAACTAGAAGTGGAGATCCTTCATCAGTCCACACCTTTTGATAATTTTTTGCAGATTTTTGAGGCCTGGTGTTAAGGATAATTCCGTTTAATATAATNTGCCAAATTAACTTTGGAGTTTCAATGACTCTAGGATCGGATAAAAATTCTTTTAAATAAACTCTAAGCTCTTTCCTTNGAGGCTTGTCAGGAGTTCCCAAATTAGANAGTAAAACNCCAATTTTTAACTTTGTGCCGTGTTTAAACTCAGGATTTCCAATAAATTTAGCCATTATAATTCTGTTCTAATTGTTTCTATAAATAATTTAACATTTTTCTCGGGAGTTGTTTTTAAAACACCATGATCTAAGCTACAAATCCAACCCACTCTTCTACTTTTATCTTGATCTTGAATATACTTAACAAAATTTGATAAATTTTCCTTAAATTTTGATGAATCTATTTCTGCTAATTGTTCATTTGAAAAATTTCCTTGAAGAGATAACTTGGTATTAGGCAATTCATTGAAAATATTATGATCAGAACCCATTACAGTTAATTTTAGATCTTTAATGCTCTTTAAGCTTTCAAATTTCTTACTATCAATATTTTTTGTGAAATAACCAATTTTACCCGGGTATTTTAAAGTCATTTTCTCAATAAAGGGTTTTGTTATGCTATTAAATTCTTCAATACTTAAATGTTGAGCCTCTGTGTCAAATATCATTAAAAGATCAAGATCTACCGAAAACTGTAAATCAATATTTTTTTCTAAAATATTTTCAATCAAAGGCAAAAAGTTATTTAATAAATCTGAATTAGACTTTGGATGTCTTTGGGCAAATTGAAATAGCGTATATGGACCCCCCACAAAACCAATTAGTGATTTATTCATTGGTAGAGTTTCTCTAATTAATTTTAATCCATTAATTTGAAATTGAATATAATCAGAAAAATTTTTATCTTTTTCATTTTTTAACAATTCTTCTGTTAAAGGTTTAGAAAATTGAGGACCTGGGTTAAAAGCTAGTTCCATACCAAGATAATCAAGCGGAAATAAAATATCGCTAAATAAAATTGCAGCATCAAAATCAAAGTCCCGAATAGGCCCCATGGTCGTTTCGCAAATTAATTCCGGTATTGTACAGAGCTCTTCGAAAGAATACTTTGTTTTTAAATTTTGGTAATGTGAATGATAGCGACCAGCCTGCCTCATCAACCAGATTGGTGGAACATCCTGTTCAATACGGTTTAATGCATTGTAAAATTTTTGATTATAAATTTTTGGCAATATCTCTTGCTCCGTAGGTAATAATAAAGTTGGCACCCGCTCTATGAATAGCTGTTAAGCTTTCTTTATATAACTTTTTAAAATCTCCTAACTTATGTTTTGATAAATATTGCAAAGATGCATATTCACCACTTACTTGATAGGCGCCCGTTGGTAGCTTTGTTTTATTTTTAATATCTCTAATTAAATCAATAGAAGTAATACCAGGCTTAACCATTAAAAAGGATGCACCTTGCTTTGCATTTGTAATTGAGCTTTGTAACGCTTTTTTTCTATCGTTAACTGGCAATTGATAAGAAGACCGATCAAATTTTTTCGGTGAAGATTTTGCAGCATTTCTAAAAGGGCCATAAAAACTGCTAAAAAATTTAGTAGAGTAACTCATGATTGGTGTTTTTATTTTTTTTTTATTAAACAAAGACTTTAAATATTTAGTAGTACCTTTCATCATGTCGCTTGGTGCAATGATATCTGCTCCAGCATTAATAAAAGTTAAAGCTGCAAGGCCAAGAGATTTGTGTGTTTCTTTTAAATTAATTTTATTGTGATGTGTTATTCCACAATGACCATCCGTGGTTATTGAGCATAAGCAAGTATCTACGATCATTATTATTCTTTTACCAAATTTTTTTTTAATATTTGATAGAGACTTATAATGAAAATCAAAGTTTTGGGGTCTTGGTTGTTTTTTTTTAGGAACAATAAAAAAAATAAAATTTTTAACTCCTCTTTTTAAATCTGACTCAATCATTTTTTTTGCGCTTTTAAGAGTATGGCTATAATTTTGACCTAATCCTTTAATAATTTTTGGTGATTTTAAACCCTCTTCTATAAATATAGGTTGAATTAACTGACTTGATTTTAATTTTTGTGAATATGAAAACATTTTAACTTCCTTGATATATACTCTCTTTAAAATCTTTATAATTAAAAAATAAGTGTAACCTTCTAATAGGTATTTCTTTTTTTAACTTTTCATAAGTAGATCCTGGGCCGCTACAGTGGTGAAATTTAACAATTTCAGGCCTGATTGCTTTTGCAAGTTTAAAAGCAGAATAACTCATCCAATAAAATATTTTAGCACTAAATAAATTTTCAATGGTCTTGGGGCTTATTTCAGGAATGAGTTCATAGCCATATATCTGTTTTGTTTTGTAAGTAGATAAACTGTCTTTATAAGTAATTTTTTTTATATTCCTAAATTTCCTATAATATAACTCTGGAGGTCTATAATCTTCTCCAAGTCCATCAAATGAACATTGAGGAATTTTGTTTTTTATTGCAATTTTTCTCCAAGTTTGGATCCCACTGGTAATAAAAAAATTTGCATTATTAAGGCTATCAATTGAAAAATCCGGTCTTGTTAAAATTAAAGTATTATTTTTCATTTTAGGCAACTTTAATTCTTTTCTTTGAAACATTTTATAATTTTTAATTTCGGCTGGAAAAATATCTTTTGTTTTTTTTATAGTTTTTGAATTTAAAATTTTATTAATATGAAAATGTTTTTTATTTTTTGCATCTATACCTTTGCTAAATAAAAAATAATTATTTTTTATATTTTCAATTGTAATTCCAATATCCAGTCCGCATCCACCTCCATATTTTTTAAGAAACTTTCTTTCCTCATTTGAAATATACTGGGTTTCTTTGCAATTAATTTTACTTAAAATTGACTTAACTTTTTTATTTTTATTCAAACATTCAATGGCTATAGTTCCTTGACTGGCTGCAGATGGAAAAATAGATAATGGTAATATAAAAGGCTTGAACTGATTAAAAAGTTTTTTAAACTTGAATGTTTCCTTCTTATCTACAAAATTTCCATATTTAAATATTCTATCAATAGCCGCTTTTGCCATAAAGACAGCATCAAAATCTTTTCCATTAACAACTTTTGTTAATCTTGTTGTTACATTTCCTCTAATACTTTTGGTTAAAATATTTTTTTTTCTAATTAAATCTTTTAAATCCTTAACAGAAGCTTTTCGTCTTGGAGATGAAGTTCCTATAATAATTTTATTTTTTTTTAATGAGTTTTTTTTTATCAACAAAACATCTCTAGGATCATCTCTTTTGATAGTAAAAAAACTTGTTTGTTTTTTTAAAACTGGGAGATCTTTGAAAGAATGGACAACACAATCAAATTTATTTTTTTTTAAATCACTTGTTAACGTATTAGTAAAAATGCCATAACCTAAATTTTTCCATGGTTCTTGACTTTTCGACTCATCACCTTTGGTCGTGCTAAATTTTGTATTTATTTGAATTTTGTTAAATTTCTTTTTTAATTCTTTGATTACAATTAGCGTTTGAATCTTGGCTAAAAAACTTGCCCGTGAACCAATTGTTAATATTTCTGACATTTGGAGATTATAACTTTCTTTATATTTATAATAAGTGCGTCTATTTAGGTATTTATTTAAATATACTATTGATTATAAATTCTCAGAAATGTCAGTTAATAAGTCTCATAATTGGAAATCATCTTACCACTCAATATTTGACCAAAAGTTACAGGATATAAAAAACGAAGGTCATTACAGATATTTTAACGAAATTGAGAGAAAAGCTGGTCAATATCCGAAAGCTTTACACCACAAAGACGGCAAAACTAAAGAGATTGATGTCTGGTGTTCAAATGATTATTTGAGCATGAGTCAAAATACGGAGGTAATGTCCGCTATGAAAAATGCAGTTGATCAACTTGGTGCAGGTTCAGGTGGAACAAGAAATATTTCAGGTACGACAAGATTTCATGTAGAATTAGAAGAAAAAATTGCAAAACTTCACGGTAAAGAAAGAGCGCTAGCTTTTAACTCAGGATATAGCGCAAATGACTCTGCTCTAACTTCAATATTATCAGCAATTGATAACTGCTTGGTACTAAGCGATGAATTAAATCATGCTTCGTTAATCGAAGGCATTAGAGCAAGTAAAAGAGAGAAAGTAATTTATAAGCATAACGATCCGGAACACTTAAAAGCTGTTTTAAAGGGCATTCCTTTTAACCGACCTAAAATGATCGTTTTAGAATCAGTTTATTCAATGGAAGCAGACTTTGCTCCATTAAAAGAAATTGTTGAAATAGCTCATGAACATGGTGCTTTAATTTATTTGGATGAAGTGCACGCGGTTGGCTTATATGGTCCAAACGCTGCAGGTCTTGCAGAACAAGAAGGTGTGGCCGATCAAATTGATATTATAAACGGCACTTTAGCTAAAGCTTTTGGTTTAGCAGGTGGCTATATTGCTTCTTCAAACTCTATTATTGATTTTGTCAGAAGTTTTTCTAAAGGATTTATTTTTACTACATCTATGTGTCCCGCAGTTGCTGCTGGTACTTTGAAAAGTGTTCAAACAGTACAAAATCAACCAGAGATTAGATCAAGATTTTTTGAAAATGTTAAGTTGGTAAAATCTGAACTTGAAAAAGCAGGAATTCCATTTTTAGATTCAGGTTCTCATATCATCCCTGTGATTATTGGAGAAAGTAAGCTTTGCAGAAAAATTAGTGATTATTTATTGGAAGAGCACCAAGTATATGTTCAGCCTATCAATTTTCCTACTGTTCCAAAAGGAACCGAAAGAATTAGAATAACTCCTACTCCAAGTCATTCCAAAGAAGATATTAAAAAATTTGTAAATGCTCTAACTCAAGCTTGGGTCAAATTTATGCCTAAACATGAGCAATTCATTTCCTCTAACCTTCAAGCAAAAAAATAGCCCCATATTTTCTAAAACACGGGGCTAAATTTAATTTTTATAATATTAATTTACAGAGGGTAAATCTGCATTCATAACTTTCGTCCATGCTTTTACAAAGTCTTTAACAAATTTTTCTTTGTTATCGTCTTGCGCATAAACTTCTGCATATGAACGTAAAATTGAGTTTGAACCAAACACTAGATCAACTCTAGTTGCAGTAAACTTCTTATCATTAGTTTTTCTATCAACAATCTCATAAGAGTTTTTACCCGTTGGTATCCACTTAAATTTCATATCAGTTAGATTTACAAAAAAGTCAGTTGTTAATGCGCCAACCTTTTTCTGTAAACACTCCATGCTGAGATCCGCCATGATTTGTTCCCATAACTCGCATACCACCTAATAGAACTGTCATTTCTTTAGCTGAAAGATCCATTAACGATGCTCTATCCAACATTAATTCCTCAGGTGAAACTGCATAATCTTGTTTTACATAGTTTCTAAATGCATCATGAATTGGCTCTAATACCGCANCAAGAATCTACGTCTGTTTGCTCTTCTGTAGCATCACCTCTACCAGTTTTAAATGGCACTTTAATNTCTATACCGGCTTCTTTTGCTGCTTCTTCAACNCCAACATTACCAGCTAGGACAATGATATCAGCAACACTTGCTCCAGTTTTTGAAGCAATACCTTCTAATACGGGCAATACTTTTGCAAGTTTAGCAGGTTCATTACCTTCCCAGTCTTTTTGAGGAGCTAAACGAATTCTTGAGCCGTTTGCACCACCTCTAAGATCTGTTCTTCTGTAAGTTCTTGCGCTGTCCCACGCAGTAGTAACCATCTGACTTGTTGTTAAACCGCTTTCTTTAATTAATTTTTTTGCAGCCTCAACATCATAATCTGTTTTTCCTGGTTGTACTGGATCATGCCAAATTAAATCTTCTTTTGGAGCATTTGGTCCAACATAATTTACTCTTTTTCCCATGTCTCTATGAGTCAATTTAAACCAAGCTCTAGCAAAAGTTTCTTCGAAGTATTTGTGATCTTTGTAGAATTTTTCTGAGATCTTTCTGTACTCAGGATCCATTTTCATAGCCATATCCGCATCAGTCATGATTGGATTATGTCTCTTAGACGGGTCTGCTAAATCTACAGGCTTGTCTTCTTCTTTAATGTTAATAGGTTCCCATTGATTTGCACCTGCGGGGCTCTTCTTTAATTCCCACTCATACTCTAGAAGTAATTTAAAATATGAATTGTCCCACTTGTCGGGATGAGTAGTCCAAGCGCCTTCGATACCACTAGTTACTTGTTCAACACCTAATCCACCCCCA
>JGI26084J50262_1002109_pt1 | contig 10546 bp, 8 predicted proteins | sample SaaInl6LU_22_DNA_FD_50262 | JGI IMG/M metagenome (IMG submission 50262) | reverse complement strand
TTTTTTGCCGATGGCACATGGTGGGTGCAAGACATTGCCGCCAGTCTCGCCGTGCGTTTATTTCCGGTCAAGGCCGGCGATGAAGTGCTTGATATATGCGCNGCGCCNGGTGGCAAGACCTTGCAATTGGCGGCCCGTGGTGGCCGCGTCACNGCGCTCGACATCTCCGCCAGCCGGATGCGCCGTTTGCAAGAGAACTTGACCCGCACCAAGCTGGAAGCGGACTGCCAAACAGGCGATTTTCTCGACTGGCAACCGGGCCGGCAATGGTCGCATATTTTGCTCGACGCGCCATGTTCAGCGACCGGCACTTTGCGCCGCCACCCAGATTTAAAATTGCACCGACGCGCTGGCAGTGGCGCCTATATGGCCAAACAGCAAGCCGATATGTTGGACAAAGCGGCCGCCCTCACCAAAGCTGGCGGCGCCCTGATGTTTTGCGTTTGCTCGCTAGAACCCGAAGAGGGCGAGGCGGCGGCGGCGGCATTTTTGCAGCGCAATCCGCGTTTTCAAGCGGCACCGCTGCAAGCCGAAAATTTACCGGCTGGTTTCGCCACGGCGATAAGCGCTGAAGGCTGGCTACGCACAACGCCAGCCATGCTGCCCGAGGCTGGCGGTTGCGACGGATTTTTCGCCGCCTGTTTCCACAAAAAAGCCGACGCTTAAGCACGCCACATCTTGCGCCGAGTGGCAAATAAGCATAGTTACAATCTATGAGCTCTGTAAAAATATCGCCGTCCATTCTGTCCGCTGATTTTGCCAAATTGGGCGAAGAAGTCGCCGCTATTTGCGCCGCCGGATGCGACTATGTCCACGTTGATGTGATGGACGGGCATTTCGTGCCCAATATCACCATTGGCCCAGATGTTGTGAAAGCCATTAAACCACACGCCAGCAAGCCGCTGGATGTGCATTTGATGATTTCACCAGTCGATCCGTATATTGAGGCTTTTGCCGCCGCCGGNGCTGATATTATCACCTTTCACCCAGAGGCTGGCCCGCATGCGCACCGCACGGCACAGGCCATTAAAGCAGCTGGCTGCAAAGTCGGCGTGTCGCTGAACCCGGCAACACCGGTGAGTGTGCTCGATCATTTGCTCAATGACATTGATCTGGTTTTGGTGATGTCGGTCAACCCAGGTTTTGGCGGCCAATCTTTCATTGCCAGCCAGCTTGATAAAATCCGCGACATTCGTAGCCGTATCACTGCCAGCGGACGGGCTATTGAATTAGAAGTCGATGGTGGCATCAACCGCGAAACGGCCGGCGCCGCCATTGCGGCTGGCGCTGATGTGCTGGTCGCTGGCACCGCCACATTCACCGGTGGGCCAAGCGCCTATGCCGATAATATCGCGGCGCTGAAAGCTTGCTCTGATAGCTGATGCGCCGAACCCGCAAGCTGGCCCTGACCATAGATGTGCTGACATCGGTAAGCCGCCAATTTCGCGCCGCTCTCGAAAATCAATTTTATCGTAGTGCCCTTGGTCGCGGGATCTGGCACCATCAGCAACCCAATGGTGCAGTAAAAGACGAGGTGTCTTTCGACTATCCGCCGCATTTGCGCCCCGGCAATGCGGCGCGCGGCGAAGCCTGGTTGGCTGGCGATTATAGCCTGCCTGGTGGGCTCATGCGCGAGGCCGATGCGCCGGCCTTTTCTCTCACCGCACCGAACCGCCAATGGGCCAATGCTTTGCATGGCTTTGATTGGCTGCAAGACCTCATGGCAATCGATGATGACGCGGCGCGCGAGCAAGCTCTGCAGCATATTCTGGCTTGGACACAGGCTGATTTCATCTGGAAAAAACAGCCGATGGCACCAGCCGTGACAGCCCGTCGCTTAATGTCATGGAGCGCTCATATACCGGCCTTGCGCCCTTATGGTGACCGGCGCCAATGGGCCAGTATTGAGCTTTCCATGGCCAATCAAGCGCGCTGGCTCTATCTTACCATGGGTCAGGTGAGTGATGGTATTGACCGCCTCCATGCCGCTGCTGGCCTAGCCTTTGCCGGTCTTATTCTGCCACAACGCGGCGATATTTTGCGGGCGGGCATGGAGCAAGTGAGCCGCGAAATGCGCCGTCAAATTCTCGCCGATGGTGGTCATATTAGTCGCTCGCCGCAAGCCATTGCCGCGCTTTTAGCCGATTTTATGGCGCTTGACGTCGGCCTCGCGCGGCGCAATATCACCCCACCCAATGGCTTTCAAGAAACCCTTGCGCGCATGAAAACAATGCTCGCCATGCTGCGCCATGAAGATGGCGGCTTGGCATGTTTTCATGGTGGCCAACATGTCGGCGGCCAAACCCTTGCNCCGCTTCTGAAGGGCNATAAAGCCNCCGCCATTGGTTTTGCCCNGCGTAGCGGATATCAGAAATTGACGGCCCAAAAAACCACTGTGCTGGTTGACGTTGGCGATGCGGTGAGCGGGGCCGATAGTATTGCTGCCCATGCGGCGCCGCTGGCTTTTGAAATGAGCCACGATAAGCAGCGGGTGATTGTCAATTGCGGCCCCAGCAAAACCCGGGGCGAAGCATGGTCATTAGCTGCGCGTGCCGCCAGCGCCCATTCGACGCTGGCCTTTGACGATGGCGCTGAGGCCGTGTTTCTTGAAACCGGCCTTGCCGCGCGGCGACTTGGGCCGCGCCTATTGGCCGATGATTGGCGGGCCAGCAATCGCAGAGTTGAAGACCCGACCGGTGTCTGGCTCGAAGCCAGTCACGGTCTTTTTGCGGCCAGCCATGGGGTNCGTCACAACCGGCGGCTTTTCATGGATGCGCNGGGCGAGGATATTCGCGGCGAAGATTTACTCTTGCCCGACAAAGCCTCAACCATACGCCGTGGCGCGCCGTTTCATTTGCGCTTTCACCTCCACCCCAGCGTGCGCGCCAGCCTGCAAGGTGGCGGCCAATCCGTCTTATTAATCACCGCCAGCGGGCACGGCTGGCAATTTCGCATGGCCGGCGAAGAAAATACTAGCCTGCAGATTGAAGACAGTGTCTATATGGGCGAAAGTGACGTGCCCATGCGGTGCCAACAGATTGCAATCGGCGGCGCATTGAGCGAAAACGACACATTAATTAGATGGGGCTTGCGCTATGCGGGCCGCACTGGCAGAAGACGCAAAGCGTCAACATAAAGCGTATTGTAAGCTTGGTTAGCAAAGAGGAATCCACCATGTCTGATAAAAAACCCATCACCCGCGCCTTATTATCAGTTTCCGATAAAACTGGCATTGTCGATTTTGCCAGCGCCTTAACAGATCATGGTGTGGAGCTTGTCTCCACTGGCGGCACGGCCAAATTATTACAAGACGCCGGCTTAGCGTGCCGCGATGTTTCCGAGCTGACTGGTTTTCCTGAAATGATGGATGGCCGCGTTAAAACCCTGCACCCGAATGTTCATGGCGGCCTCTTGGCCATTCGCGACAATGACGCCCATGTCGCGGCCATGCACGCCCATAATATTGTCGCCATTGATTTATTAGTGGTCAATTTATACCCATTTGAAGCCACTGTCGCCAGCGGCGCCGATGGTGAGACATGTATTGAAAATATCGACATTGGCGGCCCGGCAATGATCCGCGCCGCCGCCAAAAATCACAATGACGTGGCGGTTGTCGTCGACAATGATGATTATCAAGCGATTATCGACGGTCTCGCCAATGGCGGCACAGATTTGGCGCAACGCCAGCGTTTAGCGCAAAAAGCCTATGCCCGCACCGCCGCCTATGATGCCGAGATTTCCAATTGGATGGCAGCGCAGCTTGACGTTGCCATGCCAGCCTATCGGGCCTTTGGCGGACAATTACAGCAATCCTTGCGCTATGGCGAAAACCCGCATCAGCAAGCCGGTTTCTATGTCGGCGGCCCGGCCCGCGCCGGTGTCGCCACCGCCCAGCAAGTGCAGGGCAAGGAATTATCTTATAATAATATCAATGACACAGACGCCGCCTATGAATTGGTCGCCGAATTTGGCGCCGACATTGGCCCAGCTTGCGCCATTATCAAACACGCCAATCCGTGCGGCGTGGCGCTTGGCAGTTCATTGCCCGACGCTTTCGCCAAAGCCTTGCGTTGTGATCCGGTTTCCGCCTTTGGTGGCATTATCGCCATGAACCAGACCTTAGATGAAACCACGGCCAAAGCCATTACCGAAATTTTCACCGAAGTCATCATCGCGCCGGACGCCGATGCGGCGGCCCGCGAGATTATCGCGGGCAAAAAGAATTTACGCTTACTATTGGCCGGCAGCTTACCCAATCCGGGCGACCGCGGCATGACCATTCGCAATGTTGCTGGCGGCTTCCTTGTGCAAAATCGCGACAATGGCCAGCTCACCGAAACCGCGCTGACATGTGTCACCAAGCGCCAACCCAGCGCCGCCGAAATGCAGGATTTACTCTTCGCATGGCGGGTTGCCAAACATGTCAAATCCAACGCCATTATTTATGCCAAAAACGGCGCCACTGTTGGCATAGGGGCTGGACAAATGAGCCGCCTCGATAGTTCGCGCATTGCCGCGCGCAAAGCCCAGGATGCGGCGGACGCCAGCGGCGCCGACGCCACTCTGGCCCTCGGCTCAGTGGTCGCCTCAGACGCTTTCTTCCCGTTTGCTGACGGGCTTATAAGCGCCGCTGAAGCGGGCGCCACAGCGGTTATTCAGCCGGGCGGGTCGATACGCGATGATGAGGTGATCGCAGCTGCCGATGACGCGGGTCTGGCCATGGTGTTTACCGGCATGCGCCATTTCCGCCATTAAATAATTAGTGCATTGCGCTGGCGCATTGGCTTTGCGTTGCCACGCCCCAAGCGTGTAATTGCGGAAACGCCTCAACCGCCTTTTTCCAATTGGCCGGCGCTTGCGGGCGTGAAAATACTTTGGCTTGCATGGCGCAGGCGCTTTGCGCTTTATCTAGCGTCAGAAAAACCGCCGCCAAACCAATACGCGCGCCCATGCCAACCGGATCATCGGCTGGCGTACGCCGCGCCAAACTGGCCAAAGCGCGCGCTGCCTCCAATCCTCGGTCTAAGGCGGTCAAAGCGGCGGCGCGCAAAAACCATGCATTAGGTCGACGCGGAAAATCCTTGGCCAAAGCATCGGCCAAATCCAGCGCCCGCTGCACCCTGTCGGTGTTCAGATTAAATTCGATCAGCGCCTCCAATAGCACCGCCCGCGGGCGGCCCTGCAAACCGTCCAACCCCAAGTCAAGAAAATCATAATAATCGGCGAGACTGCCGTCAGCCTGCATATCATCAAGCCGCTTCTTCCATTGCCCAAGCACNANAGCGGCGCGGCCTTCATCGGCCGGGTCAAGCAAGGCGGTCAGCCGGTCGGCGTCATTTTTCCTCACCAAATAGCTCAAGGCTTGCGGCACGAGCGGGCGCGTATCGCCGCCCTCGGCCTCAAATGTGCCCCAGGCAATNCCAAATTTATCGCCGTCTAAGTCGCCTTTAAGCGCCAAATCAATCGCCGCCCGATGCACCGCCANACGGTCGCCAGATANGCAACCCGGCGGGCATTGACTGCTCAGCCACAAGCCATAGAGCACCTGCCCGCCTTGTGCTTGCTTGCGCAGGCTGCCGCTCGGTGGCGCATTGGCCGCGCCATCCGCCACCGCCTGGGCCAATAAACGCACCCGCATGCCCAAGAATAATTGATAGGCTGGCATCTCTGGCCCAAACCCCGACAGCAAGCGATCGGCGGCTGCCCATTGCCGCTCTGCCGCTGCTTGCCGGGCCAAAACAATGCGCGCCCGCATCGCCAATACGGGCGCCAGAGCGCTAGGGTCTGGCGACGTCAATGGCGCATTCTGATAGCTTTTGGCCGAAGCCAACCGCGCCGCATTGGGCGGCTCCTCGCTCGACAATTGCGCCAACACNATCAGCTGTTCAATACGTGTGCGTTCCGGNCCATCGGCCAGCNCGACCAGCGCCGCGCGCAAATGCGTGAGGGCTAAAGTCANGTCGCCAAGGCCGATTTGACTGGCCCCCATTTGATAATCCACCTGCCGTTTCAGCGCCGCTGGTAAATGCGGATAATAGGGTTTAACGCCACGCCAGCCTTCGCGCACAACCGTATATTTTTGCGTCGCAAAACCATTGCGCATCTGCCGCAGGCCGGTTCCCGGCTGATAATCCAATGCTTCCAGCAAGCTTCGGTCACCCGCCACCAAGGCCAGTGCCTGACGCAAAATTATCGGCTCTGCCTGCATGGCTGGTTGCAAAATCATTGCAATTTCATCGGCGGGGCGGGCCGCTTGAATGGCGCTAATCGCCGCTTGCAGGGCGGCATTGCCCGCAGCGCCACTCGCCACCAAAGGCGGCGCTTGTCCATCGCTGCTGTCAGCACCGGCAGCATCGGCAAGTAAAGCGGGGAGCGGCGGTTGAAAGCCGGGGGCTGAAATATCGTCGAAAAATGCCTGCACAGCCGCTTGAAACTGGCCTGCGTCATTGCGCTTGAGAGAAGATAGAAGCCGCTCAAGCGTCGCTTGCGCCAACGCCACATCGCCATTTTCAACCTGCGCCACGGCCATGCCATACATGGCGCGTTGCACCAATACCGGATGTTTGAATTCAAANGTTAATTTTTGCAAATCAGCCCGCGCCGCAATCAGTGCTTGGCGTTTTTCATTGGCACTAATATGGCGCACCGCGCGCGCCAATTGCCCCCAAGCGGCGGCATAGGCACTAGCGACGCGCAAGCTTTCAATATCGCGCCATAAATCAGATGACAATAAATCCTCAAAGGCAAATTCATCGCCGCGCACATTGGCTTCAGCCAAATCGCGCATGATGTGCATTTTTTCGGCCAAAAGCGCCGCTTGTTGGGCAAAGGGGGCTATTTCCAGCGGCCCCATCGGGCTGTCATAGCACGACTCCATGGCGACAGAATATGTGTCCATCGCTTGTAACAAAGCCCGCGCNTTTTCTGACGTCNCCGATAAATCGGTCAAAAGCTTGTCTGGCTGCGCCTCAAATANGCCCGGCACAGCAGGGCAGTCGGCCCGTGCNGGCACCGCCGACAGCATCAGCACAATACAAACCAAGCCACCGAAACAGGCGCGCCAGTTTTTACCATTTGGCAGATACCGCATATCAGCTACTCCAAATTGGCCAGAAACGGCGCCAGCTCATCATGGAACCGGTCATCAAAAATTAACAAGGCCAGAGTTTTCATCAACTGGCGCTCATCCGATAAAGTCGCCGCTGTGCCGCCGCCCAATTTGGCAAGACGGCGAAATGACGCCATCGCCCCCTGCTGATTGAGGTCGATACGGTCTTCGGTCGGCGCCACCCGGCCGAGATAAGCGCGATTGGCCTCGACCCGACTATCGAGCAAAGAAACCCGACCGCCTCGGCTTTTCATCCGTTCGACAATTTGCGCCCCCTCATTGGCTTCGCTGCGGTGTGGCGGGGCATCGCCAATAATAATCACCACCCGTTGGGCCCCGACCCGCCAGGCGATTTTACTCTCAGCCACCCGCAAAGCTTCGACCACAGCTTCGGGAATATCGCCGCCGCCGACCGCATCAATACCGGCCATAAATTGGCGCGCTTTCAAAATGTCAAAGCTTGGCTGCGAGACACGGGTCACAAATTCATGATCGCTATAATCGCGATAGGCGATAATGCCGAACCGCGCCAAAGGCACCAGATTGCGAACATAGCTGGCCAATTGCTGCATGCGTTCTCGCACGCTACGGTGCACCCACACCATCGAACCTGTGGCATCAATGGCGAACACCACATCAATGCCAGTTTTTTGCAAATGTTCGATATAATCGGCGAAACTCTGCGGCACGCCGGAAATCACTCCGCCGCCCGGCAAGGCCCTCTGCGTCACCGCTTGCGACGGCTGCGGCATGGCCGGCGCAATTGCTGCCATAGTTGCATTATCCATCATCATATCGTTGAAATCTGTGTCGAGTGGCACTTCCAGCAATTCTGACAAATCCAATTCAGCCTCGGCCTCGCGGATTTCATCAATCGGCTGCTGCTGCGATAAATCAAGGTCAACCTCTTGCGGGCCGTCACTGGCCGCCGAGACGACAACGCTTTCTGTCTCGGAACCGCCGCCGCGTTCGCCGCCAAACAACAGCACAAGAACGAGCGCCACAGCAATGAAATGCGCCGCAAGCGACAGGGCAAAAAATGTCAGCCACCAGCGCCGCGACAGGCCCAAAAGCCGTCGCCGCATGGTTTGAAACAACCCGGTCTCAGACATTATTGCGGCCCCTCACCATTATCGTAAAACTCTGTCTTAATGCGTATTTCGCCGATCCCAGCTCGCGCCATGGCTTGCCGAAAATCTAACAGCGCCTTGGCATGGGCGCGGCGGTCAGCGACCAATTCAATGGTCAAGCCCTGCCCACCGACTTGCTTTTTAGAAAAATGCGCCGCCAATTCACCAAGCGTCAGGGGCGTCTCGCCGGTCAAATAAAATTGATCATCGCTGCGCAACCAAACCGACAGGCCGGTCGCCTCATAGGGCATGTCAACCTTGGAGCGCGCCACTTCAATTTGCTGCGGGTGATTGGTCGTTGGGCGTCCGGCGACCAGAACGAATAGGATCAAAAGAAACACCACATTGATCAGCGGCAGCAGATCAATCGATTTAATTTCGCGGCGTGTGTGTTGCAGTTTCATTTCGAGCCCTAGAAATCAGCTAAATCAATGTCGAAAACATCGCGCTCTATGGTCACCGATGTGGCGCCAGCTTTGGTCAGCACATCCATTGTATCCATGACCATTTGCACATCAGCCTGCCCGGCGGGCATAACAACAAATAATTGCTCGGCGTCTTGCGCCACCCGCTGGCCGACAAAAGAACTGATTTGCTGGGTGTCACTAAGCGCGCCATTGAGTTGCAGGGCGCCATCGGCGGCGAGGGAAATAATCGCCGGTTGGCTGCTTCCCTGAGCGCCGCCACTGCCGCGCGGCGGGGCCAATTGTGCTTGCGAAAACTGCACAAAATCAGAGCCCAATAAAAAGAACAATAGCAGCAGAAAGATCATGTCAATCAGCGGCGTCAATCCCATNATGGCGGGNTTGCGGCGGNCGGTCGTAATNTTCACTGCTGGTTTGCGCTCTCACTGCGCACCAAAATATCCGACAGCGCGTCCTCAACCAAATCNCGCACATCATCTACCGCATTATTCAAAATCGCCGACAACATGGAAAATGGCAAAGCCACCGCCAGGCCAAAGGCGGTGGTCAAAAGCGCCTCCCAAATGCCAGATGCCAAAATCGCCGTGTCAGCGCCACCACCACCCTGACCAACCCCTTGGAACGCAACAATCATGCCCAAGACAGTGCCCAAAAGGCCAAACAAAGGCGCCGATGCAGCAATCAATTCGAGGACCCAAATATTGCGGCTCAAATGGCGCAATAAATATTGTGCCCGACGGCTTAATTCCTCGCGCAACAAAGNCGGTGTCATGGCGCCGCTTTGCGCTTGGCTTATGGCAAAGGCCAGAAGCGCCGCCGCTGGATGCGTCAATGCTGATAGTGTCGGCGCCGCTGCTTCACCGTTNCGATAGACAGATAGGGCCTCGGTCACTTGTTTTGGCCGCCAAATATCCATGCGGTAAAATTGATAAAGCTTCACACCGGCAATTGGCAGGCCAATAGCTGACAACAGAGCAATCACCCATGTCACCACACCGCCCTTGTCAAACAACAGCGTCCAAAACCCNGGNTCGGCGGTCGCCTCTTGGGCAAAAGCGGCAGGAATAGAAGCGCAGAAAATGACCACGGCCAATCCGGCCGACTTTAGAAAATAACGAGACAACAGCATAAAAACCTCCGCATGAAAGCTAAATATTAGAGCGAAAAAAAAACGCCGCCAGTAAATTCTGACGGCGTTTTAATTTTTCTCAGGTCTGAGCGAAGACTATAATGAGCGGGCGACCAGCATCCGCATAATCTCATTCGAACCGCCGTAAATCCGCTGCACACGGGCATCGGTATACATGCGGCTGATCGGATATTCATCCATATAGCCATAGCCGCCGAAGAATTGCAGACACGTATCAATCACTTCGCACTGGCGTTCGGTTACCCAGAATTTCGCCGCCGCAGCTGAATTGGCATCAAGCTCACCCTTCAGCAATTGCATGGTCAATTGATCGACCATGGCCCGTGCCGCCATCCATGTGGCTTTGCATTCGGCCAATTTATATTGCGTGTTTTGATAATCGAAAATCGCATTGCCGAAGGTCTTGCGTTCGCGCGTGTACTCAACGGTAATATCAATCGCCCGTTCCATGGCGCCAAGCCCTTGGGCGGCAATNATCAAACGCTCGGCTGGCAGTTGCTGCATTAGCTGATAAAAGCCGCGGCCTTCCTCACCACCCAAAACGCTGGTCGCTGGCACTTTGACATTGTCAAAAAACAATTCAGATGTGTCGGCGGCATGTTGGCCCATTTTGTCGAGATTACGACCACGGGCAAAACCTTCGGTGCCATTGGTTTCGACGAGCATGAGCGAAATACCTTTAGCGCCTTGGCTTGGGTCGGTTTTGGCGACAACAATCACCAAGTCAGCG
>JGI26084J50262_1002106_pt1 | contig 10549 bp, 12 predicted proteins | sample SaaInl6LU_22_DNA_FD_50262 | JGI IMG/M metagenome (IMG submission 50262) | reverse complement strand
GTTAATAATCCTTTAAATTTTGGTTTTTGTTTAGACAAACCAAATTTTTGATTAAGAGCATCAATTAATTTGAAACCAATATTGTGTCTGTTGTTTTCGCTATCGGGTGTTGGATTTCCTAAGCCTACAAATAAAAGCATATTTTTTTTAAATCGTATCTAGGAGTCTTCACTATGATAAGTTGATTATTTTTTTTCTTCAGTGGCTTTTTTTTCGCCGTCATCTTTTTTATCACCCTCAGCTGCTGGTGCTGCTTCTTTACCATCTTCTGCTGCTTCTGCTTCAGCTTCAGCTGGTTTTTCTGGCTCTTTCATCACTGTAGGTGCTGCTAAAGTTGCAATTACAAAATCTCTTCCAATAATAGTTGGTGTAACACCTTCTTCTAATTTTACTGAAGATATTTTGAAACTTTCCCCAATATCCACCCCATCTAAATCAATAGTTATTGCAGATGGAATTTTTTCACTTGGACATTTTAATTCTATTTTTCTTCTCACAATGTTTAGTACTCCACCTCTTTTTAGGCCTGGTGAAGTTTCATGATTAATAAATACCACAGGCACTTCTATTCTAATTTTTACACCTGGNACAACTCTTAGAAAATCAATATGAGTTGGCTCGTCAGATATTACGTTATAAGTAATTTCTCTTGGTAAAACATTTTGAGGTTTGCCATCTAAATTAAGAGTTATTATGTTTGATAAGAAACTTCCTTTATCTATTAAAGATTTTAATGTTTTTTTTAATACAGTAACTTTTTGATTTTGATCTGGTCCCCCATAGATTATGCCAGGGATATTTCCAGCCGATCTAAGAGAACGGACATCTCCTTTTGACTTAGTATTTCTAGTATTTGCATCAAGTGAATTCATAAAAAGATGGCTTTTAGCCCAAGTTACTTAATAACTCAAGATAATTATTTAAATAAATCGGATACAGATGTTGAGTTAGAGATCCTTTTAATTGCCTCACCCATAAGTGCTGAAATAGGCAAAACTTCTATATTTTTAACATTTTTAATTTTATCGTGATTATCAATTGTATCCGTTATTACTAATTTTCTAATAACTGATTTTTTAATTTTATCTACTGCTTCTCCACTTAAAACTCCGTGAGTAATATAAACATAAACCTCTTTAGCGCCTCTATCCTTTAAAGCTTTCGCAGCGTTTACTATAGTTCCACCTGAATCAATTATATCATCAACTATAATACAGGTTTTCCCTTTAACATTTCCTATAACATTCATAACTTTGGATTGTCCTGGTTTAGGTCTTCTTTTATCCACAATAGCAAGTTCCACATTTAAAATTTTACCAAGTGCTCTCGCTCTTTCAGTTCCACCAACGTCTGGTGCAACACAAATAATATTTTTACTTTTAATATTTTTTTTAGCATGTCTTGCAAAAATTGGTGTAGCAAATAAGTTATCTACAGGAATGTCAAAAAAGCCCTGAATTTGTCCTGCATGAAGGTCTACAGTAACAACTCTGTCAGCACCTGCTTTAGTAATTAAATTAGAAACCAGTTTTGCAGAAATAGAAGTTCTAGGCACTACTTTTCNNTCTTGTCGTGCATATCCAAAATAAGGAATNACNGCAGTAATATTTTTTGCTGAAGATCTTTTTAAAGCATCAATNCAAAGTAGTAATTCCATTANGTTNTCGTTTGCAGGTGATGAAATAGACTGAATTATAAAGATACTATTACCTCTAATATTTTCATTAATTTCTATATAAATTTCTCCATCAGAAAACTTTTTTATACTTGAGTTTACAAGCTTAGTTTTTAAATATTTTGCAATATTTTTACTNAGAGGTTTATTGCTGTTTCCAGTTAATAATTTCATGAGATATTATGAATTAATCATAATTACAGAAATATTTCTACCATAATCATTCTCATTGCGGCTAATAGATCTTCGTGCACTAAAAAAATTATTTTTNGGATTAAATGTATTCTTATTAATTATATCAATTTTCTTTATATTTAAGGCTTTTAATTGAGAAAGGACGTATTTCTTTAAATCAAAGAAATCTTTATTTTGAATTTTTTTAAAAAATTTTTTATTTTTTCCATCNTTTTTTAATGAGTTTTTTAATAAAATCTTTTTTTACCTCATAATTTTTTACTGAAATACANGGACCAATAACTGCAGTAACATTTTTAGGATCACATCCTTTTTTNATCATAAAATTTAAGGTTCTTTTAATTATCCCTTTGAAAGCACCCTTCCAGCCAGCATGGATTGCAGCAATCATCTTTTCTTTCTCATCATAAACAAGTATTGGAGCACAATCTGCAGTTAATATAGCTATAGGAAATTCCTTTTTATTTGTGACTAGCGCATCTCCTTCAAAATTATAATTTTTAAGTTTTAGATTTTTATCTATAAAATGAAATTTATTGCTGTGAATTTGCTTTAGTAAAATAATTTTTTTAAGCTTAGTTTTAATTTTCCTTTGAACGATTTGAAGATTTTTTAAAACATTTTTTTTATTGTCTGAGGACCCAGGGCCACAATTTAAGCTCTTAAAAATACCTAGAGATTTTCCACCCTTTCTATTAAAGAAAGCATGCTGTAAGTTTTTAAATTTACTGAGTTTCTTTGACTTAATCAGTTTAAAACCCCAATTTAAATTTATTTTTATTTGTTGTTATTAGCATTACNTTAAACAATTCACCCATTTGATTTTTATCTATAAGTCTTTTTATTCTAAAATAAATATCAGCTTTTTCACTAAATAACATTTTCTTGGACAATATTTCTGCTCTTTCAAGAATACCAAGTTTTGTTAAAAATTCACCTTGAGTAGTATTCATTGAGGTAAGTGAGCTTAATTCTTTAACTATTCTATTTAATAAACTAAAACTTAAATTGTAGGTAATATCAGAATTACCAAACCCTTTTAGTACATCACAATATTTATGTTTNGATACAGCTTGCAGGGTATTTTTCATTTTTTTATCAGTATACGCATANTCTATTATTAAAATTCCACCATTATTACGTTTAATCTTATTGAAGATAATTTTTAGGTATTCGGTTGATTGTGGTGAATACTCGATAAAGTTCTGCTGATTTGTAATTTTAAATTTAATTTTATTTTCAAATTTTTCCATATCAAAAGGAACATCAAAATACTCAAATTTATTGTTAAAAAATCTGACATGTCTTTCAAACCATTTTCTTTCTTTCTTTATGAATTGCTTAATAGGTAAAGCGTCAAAAAATTCGTTTGCCAAAAAAATACATGGCGAATTATCTAATTCGCTTAAATCATTTAACCATTGAATATTTTTTTTATTGATATTAATTTTTTGTTTTTTTCGAAGCAATTTACTTCTTTCTAAAATCTTAATGTGACAAGAATTTTTAAATATTTGAAATTTTTCAAAGGTATTGACTAAAACTTTCATCATTTCACCATTACCGGCCCCTAATTCGATTAAATTAAATTTTTTAGGGCAACCTAGATTTTGCCAAAACGACACTACCCAAATTGCAATCATTTCTGAAAATAATACAGATATGTTGGGTGAAGTTATGAAATCACCCTTTTTGCCAAAGGGATTTTTTTTCATGTAGTAGCCTGATGTTTTATTATAAAGAGACTCCTCTATAAACTTATCTAGGGTAAACGACTGATTATTCTTAATTTTCATTTTTTAAAGATAAAAGGTAAACCCCAGTCAGAAAAAAAAGAACACTTATCAATTGACCTAATGTTAGATTTAAAACTAAGTAACCGATTTGTGGATCTGGAGATCTGAAAAACTCTATAAAAAATCTAAATAGAGAATAAAAGATCAGGAATAAAGCAGAGATTTTTCCAGGTACTTTTAAATAATCTTTTTTAAAAAAATACCCAAGTACAAAGAAAAGAATTATTCCCTCAAAAAAAGCCTCATATAATTGTGAAGGGTGCCTTTTGATATTATCTATTAGAACAAATTGAACTGACCAAGGAAGGTCTGTAGCTCTTCCATAAAGCTCTGAGTTTATAAAATTGGCAATTCTACCAAAAAAGATTCCAATTGGAGCAGATAGGGCAACCAAGTCTAAAAATATAAACGAATTTGTATTGTGTTTTTTTGAAAACAATATTGATGCAATTATAATTCCAATTAAAGCACCATGAAATGACATTCCTCCATTCCAAACCATCAATATTTCTATAGGGTTATCTAAATAATATTTTAGATTATAAAATAAAGTATAACCAAGCCGACCTCCCAAAATCATACCTAAAATGAGATAGGTTATAAAGTCATCAAATAGCTGAAGAATATGAGAGTCTTTTATTAATTTTTTTTTACAATACAGCCAACCAAGTGCAATACCCACAATATAAGCCAAAGAATACCATCTGATTTCTAATGAAAATATTTGAAACGCAACTGGGTCAAAATTATTAATAAACATTTTTAAAAAACTACGTATAAAGTATATTAATTTTATAAGCGAATATATGACAAAATCAAAATTTGTAATTGATAAATTAACAAAGCTATTTGAACAAGGGCTAATTTCTTATAAAGATTTAAGTTCTGAAATAATAAATGTTTTAAGATCTAAAAGAGAAGAGATCATTTTTAAAATGAAATTAACTAGCAAAGAAGAAATGGATATATTAATTAAAAGAGTTGAAAATTTAGAAAAAAAAATCAACAAATTTGAAAAAAAAAGTCCAAATAAAAAATCTACAAAGGTAAAAAAATCTTAACTCTAAGGCCGTTTAAAGGAGATTTATCTAATAAAATATTTCCTCCATGGGATTTGATTATGTCAGATGTAATTGACAATCCAAGACCAACACTAGATTTAGAATCCCCTCTACTTTTATCTACTTTATAAAATGGTTTGAAAACATTCTCGAACTCTTCTTTAGGAATACCGACTCCATCATCATCAATAGTAATTATTATGTTGCTGTCTTTTTTTGATAGATGAAAATTTATATTTTCAGCATATTTAATTGAATTATCAATTAAATTATTTAAAGATCTTTGTATTAAATTCTTTCTTCCATTCATGTAAACTCTTGGAATTATTTTTTTGGTTATTTTATCATTATTATAATTTTTTATTGTAGTTTCGATTAATTCTGAAATATCAAAGGTTTCATCTTTTTCTAAATATGATGAACTTGTAAACTGCAGATATTCATTAAGCATTTTTTCCATTTCATCTATATCTAAAGACATTTTTTTTGATAAATCTTTATCTTTCATAAAAGATAGCTGAAGTTTTAGTCTTGTTAAGGGTGTTCTTAAATCATGGCTTATGCCAGATAACATTTCAGATCTTTGATTGAGGTGTCTCATTATTCTTTTTCTCATTTTATCAAATTCCAAACCTGCTTGTCTGATCTCTAAGGCACCTGATGGCCTGTACTCATCAATGTTTTCTCCTTTACCAAATCTTTCTGCAGCTTTAGCCAGGTTTATAATTGGTCTGGTTTGATTTTTTAGAAATAGTATAGCTATGGTTATCATTAGTAGAGCTGGTATAGTGATCCATAACGCAAATATTCTAGCAGATGAGCTTGCAACCCTGTCTTTTGGAATAAAAAATTCAAAGTAACCCTCGTTATGTTTAATATTTATATGAATAAGCTCTTTATAACTTGTTGTATCGAACCAGAAATTTTGAGTGCCCATATTAGATTTCAGTTCTCTTCTAAGTGTTCTATCTATTGGACTAAACCATCTTTCTTTTTGAGCTTTTTCAAATAAATCATCTTTTTTAAACTGAACATTAAGATCTAAATAAATTGAGAATAAGCCTGAAAGGTCGTTATTATTATATTTTCCATTATCGTAAGCTGTTATGAATGTTTTCATCTCACCGATTAATGCTCTTGTCATACCTTTATTTGTTTTAATCCAAAGACTATCAAAAAAAACAATCGATATGACTACTTGAAGAACAATTATTGGAACTGCTACGATTAATAAAGCTCTATAAAATAATCTTTTNGGTAGTAAATTTTTTACAAAATTATTCAATCCATAAAACATAGCCAGCACCTCTTAAAGTTTGTAAGTATTTTGGATTTTTTGGGTCCATTTCAATTTTTTTTCTAAGTCTTGTAATTATCACATCTATTGACCTTTCTTTATCAAGATCAGTTAGTTTGCCAATATCCTCTCTTGAAAAGGTTTTGCCAGGATTGTTAATCATTTTTTCTAATATAATTTTTTCAGTACTATTTATTTTATATTCAATATCATTTTTTATGATTAAAAGTTTGTTAAGATCAATTTTAATATTATCAAAGGTTATAATTCTTTTTTCATCATTTCTTTTTGTTTTATTTAAAATATTTTTTATTCTTAAAATAAGTTCTTTTGGCTCAAAAGGTTTTGGTAAATAATCATCAGCACCTATCTCTAAACCTTCAACTCTATTTTCAGCTTCTCCTTTAGCCGTTAATAAAATTATAGGGGTATCAATTTTAGATTTATTTTGTTTGATAAAATCCAACCCACTTTTGCCTGTCATCATTATATCCAAAACGATTAAATCAAATTTAATTATTGAAATTTTTTCTTCTGCATTTTCTGCACTATTTGATGTAGTAACCAGAAAATTATTTTCATTTAAATATTGTTTAATTAGGGATCTAATTCCCTCATCATCATCTACAACTAAAATATGGGCTACAAAATCATTCATTAATTATTTTCTTTAAAACATTGTCAAAGTTTAAGACTTGATCTGANCTTGAATTTAAAAGAGCATTATAAATTCTTTTTTTTTGTATCGAAAATATTTCGTCAAAAATTTTTTCTCCTTTTTCATTTAAAAAAATGTGTTTTACTCTTGTGTCTTGTTGNTCTTTTTCAAAAAAAACCACATCAAGTTTAATTAAATCTTTTAAAACTCTATTTAAACTCTGCTTGGTAACCTTTAACTTCTTTAATAGATCAGAAATTGTAATCCCTTTATACATTGATAAAAGATGTAAAACTTTGTGGTGAGCTATACCTATAGAGTATTTATCCAATGTTTTCTTGGCATCTGAAAAAGACTCACGGTAACTTGTAAATAACTTTTCAATCAGCTGCTTTAACTGAGTATCCTTTAAATATAAAAGTTCTTTCATTATGGGTAAGTTATATTGACATATTATAGATACAAAGATAATTTTAGAGAAAATTTAAATTATTTCATTCATGATACCATACGATAAAAGATCAGGTAAAATTTGGTTTAATGGCGAGCTCGTTGATTGGGCTGATGCTAAAATTCATGTTTTAAATCATGGCCTTCACTATGCTAGTTGTGTTTTTGAAGGTGAAAGAGTCTATGATAATTCAATTTTCAAATTAGAGGAACACACATCTAGACTTTTTTATTCTGCAAAAAGAATGGGTATTAAAATTCCTTATACTGAAGAAGAAATAAATTTAGCATCAAAAAAAATAATTTCAGTTCAGGGTGTCAAAGATGGATATGTTAGACCAACAATATGGAGAGGTAGCGAGATGATGGCTATATCTGCTCAACAAACAAAAATTCATGTTGCCATAGCAACTTGGGAGTGGGGTTCATATTTTGATCCAAAACTAAAAATAGAAGGTATTAAATTGAATATATCAAATTGGAGAAGACCTGCGCCTAATACGATACCTTGGGATACAAAAGCTTCTGGATTATATATGATTTGTACTTTATCAAAACATGAAGCTGAACAACAAGGCTATACAGATTCTCTAATGCTTGATCATGAAGGAAATGTTGCAGAAGCAACAGGTGCTAACATTTTTTTTAAAGATAAAAATGGAGAAATTCACACACCCATTCCAGATTCTTTTTTAGACGGCATTACAAGAAGAACGGTAATTGAAATTGCAAAATCTAAAGGAATAAAAGTCAATGAACGAAAAATTGCACCAGCTGAATTATCAAATTTTGTAGGCTGTTTTTTAACAGGTACGGCAGCAGAGGTTACGCCAGTTTCATGTATTGCTGAAAATAAGTTTAAAGTTTGCGAAACTATAATTGACTTAAATGAAAGTTACCAAGCATTAGTTAGAAAAAGAAAAGCAGCTTAGTTTTTGTTATCTTCAGATATTGCATGGTCAATGCCTTTTCTTAAATATTCATAACCAGTATACAAAGTTAAAAATGCAGAAAGCCAAAGCAGGATTATGCCAATAGTTTGAGCATTATAATCTTGAAAATTTAAAATTTTATTACCAGTTTCACCAGTTAGTAAAAGAGCTATAGCAACCATTTGTAAAAAAGTTTTTAATTTTGCTAAGTTAGTTACTGGTAATTTAATTTGTCCTCTAGCTAAAAACTCTCTTAAGCCTGAAATTAGTATTTCTCGTGTAAGTATTATAATTGCTGCAATAACCTCGTAATGTTTAATTGTTCCACTCATGACAAGCAATATAAGTGCAGTAGCAACAATAATTTTATCTGCTATAGGATCAAGTAATTCACCCAACTTAGACTCTTCACCCATCATTCTCGCCAACATTCCATCCAAAAAATCAGTAAATGAAGCAATTACAAACAATACGCATGCAGTTAAATCACCATAAAAACCAGGTAAATAAAATGCTAGAACAAAAAAAGGTACAATTATTATCCTACCTATTGTTAAAATATTTGGAATTTTTTTAAGCATAATTATTCGTGAAAAAAGTTATATATCTTTTTTGCAACTTTTTCCTCAACACCTTCAACTGATTTAATTTCATCAAAACTTGCAGATTCTACTGCTCTAGCAGAGCCAAAATGGTTCAATAGTGCTCTTTTTCTAATCGATCCAATACCATCAATTTGATCCAGCAAGGATTTTGTAATTCCTTTTGCTCTTTTTGCTCTATGAGAGGTGATAGCAAATCTATGTGCTTCATCACGTAGTCTCTGCATAAAAAATAGAGTGGGGTCATTCTTATCAAATTTAAATGATTTTCCTTTGTAAAAAAAAGTTTCATCTCCACTATTTCTTAATTTACCTTTAGCAATGGCTATCATAGGAAGATCATGTAAACCAAATTCATCTAACACTTCTTTGGCAGATGAATATTGACCTTTACCACCATCAATTAAAATTAAATCAGGAAGAGTTAAATAATTTCCTTTTTCTAACATTGCTCTTTTAAATCTTCTTGTAAGAACTTCTTTTAACATTGCAAAATCGTCTTGTTCATTACCTTTTGTCTTAATATCAAATTTTCTATATCTTTTTTTAACAAATCCTTCATTTCCAAAAGTAATCATAGCACCCACACTATTTGTTCCTGAGATGTGACTATTATCATAAACCTCAACTAAGTTTAGGCCATTTTTAAGATCAAATTTTTTAGCAACACCCTCAAATAAATTTTTATTATTATTTGTTTCATAAATTTTTCTATTAAGTGACTCTTTGGCATTTTTTTCTGCCATAGCAATCACTTTAGCTTTAGTGCCTTTTTTTGCTACATTAATAGAAATCGCACTATTTTCTTTTTTGCTTAAAGTTTCTTCAATTAATTTTTTGTCTTCTATTTCTGTATTAATGATTATTAATTTTGGAACATTTTTATTTTCATAAAACTGCATCAAGAACGAAGACATTATTTCAGATAAGCTTTGATCAGGATCATGTTTTGGAAAATAAGCTTGGTTGCCCCAATTTTGTTTAGACCTATAAAAAAATACTTGAATACATGTTTTACCAGATTCTTTGTATGCAGCAATTACATCTGCATCAATTAAATTTGCTTCATTAATTCTTTGTGAAGATTGAATTATATTTAAAGATTTAATTCTATCTCTAAAAATAGAAGCTCTTTCAAAATCTAGCTTTTCACTAGCTTCCTCCATTTGTTTAGATAGGTTTTTTTGTATATCCCTTGATTTTCCCGATACAAACTGAATTGCTTGATCTACTGATTTTTTATAATCTTCTTTATCAATATAATCGACACAAGGACCAGAGCATCTTTTTATCTGATAAAGAATGCAGGGTCTTTTTCTATTCTTGAAGGTACTATCATCACAAACTCGAATTTGAAATATTTTTTGAAGCATCTTAATAGTCCAATTAGCAGTTCCTGCTGAAGCAAACGGTCCAAAGTAAAATCCTTCTTTATCCTTTTTCCCTCTATGTTTTGTAACTTGTGCCCATTGGTCTTTATTACTGATAAAAACAAAGGGAAAAGACTTGTCATCTTTGAGCAATATATTGAATTTAGGTTTATGTTTTTTTATTAAATTAGCCTCTAAAAGTAGAGCTTCACTTTCATTGGCAGTAGTTGTTATCTCTAGCTTAAAAGTTTGAGAGAGCATTCTTGCTGTTCTAATAATGTGGTTTTTTTCTGCCACATAGCTCTTCAATCTATTGGGAAGGTTTTTTGCTTTACCTACGTACAAAATCACATCTTTATGATCAAGCATTCGATAAACTCCAGGGCTTTTAGGAATTAATGGGAGCTCTTTTCTAATTACGTCCTTGCCTAATTCAGAACTTTTCATGACTTCTTTTTTTGGTAATTTGGATACCAACAGAGGCACATTCTTTAATAATTTCTAATTTTTCAA
>JGI26084J50262_1002105_pt1 | contig 10571 bp, 9 predicted proteins | sample SaaInl6LU_22_DNA_FD_50262 | JGI IMG/M metagenome (IMG submission 50262) | reverse complement strand
CGACCATCGGTTAGATACAAAGGGAAGCCATTACCTTACTATGATGCGGTTATTCCACGCATAGGTGCTTCAGTCACCTTTTATGGTACTTCTGTGGTAAGACAGTTTGAAATGATGGGTACTTATAGTATTAACGAATCTGTTGCGATCAGCCGATCGCGAGACAAATTACGTTCGCTACAACTGTTATCTAGAAAAGGTATAGGTATGCCTCGCACAGGCTTTGCTAATCATCCGGACAAAATTGATGATTTAATTAAGAACGTTGGTGGTGCACCAGTGGTTATTAAACTATTAGAGGGTACTCAAGGTATTGGAGTGGTTTTAGCGGAAACGTCCAAAACTGCCGAAGCTATTATCGAAGCATTTATGGGGCTCAATGCGAGCATCTTAGTTCAAGAATATATTAAAGAAGCTGGCGGGGCCGATATTCGCTGTTTAGTGGTAGGCGGTAAAGTTATTGCAGCAATGAAGCGTCAAGCCGCGCCAGGTGAGTTTCGTTCTAATTTACATCGAGGTGGATCAGCAAGTATTGTTCGTTTGTCGCCTCAAGAAAGAAAAACGGCTGTTGACGCTGCTAAAACTATGGGGCTGGGTATGGCGGGTGTTGATATATTACGCTCAAATAATGGACCAGTAGTGATGGAAGTGAACTCATCACCTGGTTTGGAAGGTATCGAAAAAGCGACCGGAAAAGATGTAGCTACTATGGTTATTGAGCATATTGTGAAACACGCAAAACCACATAAAACCAAAACAATTGGTAAAGGTTAGGATATAACGAAAGATGACAAGAGCCTCTATTGCTCCAATTACCATTGGTGGTGTCACAATAAATGCGGGTGAAACTAAGCGTATTGAGTTACCTATGCCACTTTTATATACCAATACGCAAATGTCTATACCAGTGCATGTCCAGCGCGGTAAACGACCTGGACCGACCTTATTTGTAAGCGCTGCTATTCATGGAGATGAACTCAATGGAATTGAAATTGTTAGCCGTTTACTTAAAAGTAAATCTATTAAAACTTTGCGCGGTACATTAATTGTTGTTCCGATGGTGAATGTATATGGTGTTTTGAACCAATCTCGTTATTTACCGGATCGGCGAGATTTGAATCGAAGTTTCCCTGGGAGTAGAAAAGGTTCACTTGCCGGTCGTATTGCACATTTGTTTTTAAATGAAATTGTGACTCACTGTGATTATGGTATTGATCTCCATACTGGTGCGATACATCGCAGTAATTTACCCCAAATACGGGCCAATTTAGATGATCCAGAAACCTTAGCAGCGGCTAAAGCTTTTGGTATGCCTGTGTTACTTAATGCTGAAGAGCGTGATAACTCACTCAGGCAAGCTGCATCAGAGCGTGGTGTTAAAGTTATTTTATATGAAGCGGGTGAAGCACTTCGCTATGATGAGTTCTCTATTCGCGCAGGGGTCAAAGGTATCATTAACGTGATGCGCGAAATAGGTATGTTAAATAAGCGCAAAGGTTCAGGTAAACAAGTACGATTATTTATTGCGCGGCAAAGTGGCTGGGTGCGAGCTAGTGAAAGCGGTTTTGTTAATCATGTCGCGCAATTAGGTGATCATGTTGGTAAAGGTGATGTGCTCGCTACGATTTCTGACCCGTTTGGCACTCTACTTGATACCATTGTTTCTTATAATGAAGGTGTTGTAATTGGTAAGCAAAATATCCCTCTAACACAAGAGGGAGAAGCGATGTACCATATTGCTTATTTTTCAAAACCGAATTTCGTGGCTGAGCATGTTGAATTGCTCCAAGATAAACTGGATCTGGAAGAAAATCCTAATCCAATAACTGATTAAAGACTATGAAAAAAATAGTAATCGGCTCATTAGAAAAATGTGATTTACCCCAATTAGGGATCGAAGGCTTACATGTTCGTGTTGATACAGGGGCTAAAACGTCATCTTTACATGTGGATAATATTAAAGAGTTTACGAAAGACAATGTTATGTGGATTTCGTTTGATATCCATCCAGATGTTTATGATATTGACGAAATAGTACGCAAAGAAGCTAAAGTAGTTGATATTAAACGGGTTAAAAGTTCAACTGCGACTAAGCAACGTCGATACGTTATCCACACAAAAATTAGCATGGCTAATAAAAGTTGGAAAATAANGCTAACATTGACGGATCGTTCGACCATGACATATCGTATGTTATTAGGAAGAGANGCTATGAAAGGTCGATTTATGGTCGATCCTGAATGCCAGTACCGTTTAGGCTAAGCACANAAAAGGTAAATAATGACTCAATATACAGGCGCGTTAGCCAAAATGCATGTTCATGCAGACACTGAACACCATGTCCAATACACCTTACCTATTGGTGAGCATCTAGTGGAAATGAATTCGCTGATTGGACGAAAATTNACCTTAACGAATTTAGCGCAAATTAACTGTATTCATTGTGGCACACAAACTAATAAAAGTTACTCTCAAGGATTTTGTTTCAATTGTATGCGGGCATTGGCGCAATGTGATGACTGTATTATGAAGCCTGAACAATGTCATTATTCCCAAGGAACTTGTCGAGAACCACAATGGGGTGAGGCNCATTGCTTTAACACTCACTTTGTTTATCTTGCTAACACGGGTCAAAGTAAAGTGGGGATAACTCGTCAAATTCATGGCAACGTATCCTCTCGTTGGATGGATCAAGGCGCTTCTCAAGCGATTGTCTTGTATCGTGTAAGTAACCGGTTAATGAGTGGTTTGGTCGAGACGGCCTGTAAGTCATTTATTTCGGATAAAACAAACTGGCGCTTGATGCTTAAAGGTGAACCTGAAAAACTAGATCTCAAGGCTTTAAAAGAAGAAATGAAAACTGCAATCGCTCCGCAAATTCAAACAATTAGAAATGATTATGGCTTACTCGCAGTTCAAGATGTAGAGCATGAGACAATCGACATTCATTATCCTGTTACTCAATATCCAGAAAAAATCTCATCACTTAACTTAGATAAAGAACCTTCATTTACCGGTACACTTTTAGGTATCAAAGGCCAATATTGGATGTTAGATAATAATCGTGTAATAAACATACGAAAATATACGGGATATCAAGCAACATTATCGGTTATTGATTAATCACTATTNAAATGGCTACTTTGCANATATTTACCTATTAGACTATTAGGGATAAAGGCTATATTTTTAACCTTGTTCCCTTTATAATTAGTTGCATTAAAACTTTATATTTACGTACATCCATGGAGTAGTACAATGTCATCTGATTCAAATTTCAAAGACCCATTCAACGTTTGGTATTTTTTAGCTGCTATTGGCATGTTAGTAGCATTACCATTATTAAACGTAATTTGCGGTTGGTTCGTATTCTATTTCTCAAAATAAAAATAATAAGGGTGAATTTTGTCGGGCAAATATATTAAATCGGTTATTAAAACTATTCCGGATTACCCAAAGCCAGGGATTATGTTTCGTGACGTCACAAGTGTCTTAGAGGACCATGAAGCTTTTAATCAATGTATTGAATTGATGGCTGAACATTATAAGTCATTTAAATTTGACAAAATTGCAGGCACTGAAGCTCGTGGTTTTCTATTTGGTGCGCCTTTAGCATTGTCTATGGGGATTGGTTTTATCCCTGTACGTAAACCTGGAAAGCTTCCCCGNGCAACAATCACTGAAGCATATGAACTTGAATATGGTACTGATAATCTTGAGATCCACCAAGATGCCATAAACCCTGGTGAACGTGTGTTAATGATAGATGATTTACTCGCAACAGGTGGCACTATGATCGCTACTGCCAATCTGATTAAACGCTTAGGTGGTGTGGTTGAACATGCTGGCTTTGTGATTTCATTGNCCGATATTGGCGGTGAACAAAAACTCAAAGAGGCTGGGATTACTCCTTACGCGATTTGCGAATTTGAAGGCGATTAATTTACTATGAGCTATCAAGTCCTAGCACGGAAATGGCGTCCGAATAAGTTTTCTGAACTTGTAGGACAAGAGCATGTGGTGACTGCAATATCTAATGCATTGGATAATAATCGCCTCCATCATGCCTATTTATTCACTGGCACTCGAGGTGTCGGTAAGACAACGATAGCTCGAATTTTTGCTAAAAGCCTCAACTGTGATACCGGATTAAGTGCTAACCCATGCGGTGTATGCGGTACTTGCAGAGATATTGAGCAAGGTCGTTTTGTCGATTTACTTGAAATCGATGCAGCCTCCCGCACTAAAGTGGATGATACTAGAGAGCTATTAGACAATGTCCAATACCGCCCGACGCAGGGCGATTATAAAGTTTATCTGATTGATGAAGTGCATATGCTATCTAAGCATAGTTTCAACGCGTTATTAAAAACGCTTGAAGAGCCGCCTCCACATGTGAAATTTTTACTGGCCACTACAGATCCACAAAAATTACCTGTAACGATTTTATCTCGTTGTTTACAGTTCAACCTAAAAGCGTTATCGCGCGAACAAATACAACAGCAACTATCTCATGTGTTAACTCAAGAGCATATTAATCATGAACCTGCCGCATTGGCTCAATTAGCCCGTGCTGCTAATGGTAGTATGCGAGATGCATTAAGTTTGACTGACCAAGCTATTGCTCAAGGTAATAACCAAATCAGTACCGTCGTTGTCTCTGATATGTTGGGGTTGATGGATAAAAATCAAATTCTCAAAATACTTCACAGTATGATAGAAGGAGATAAAATCGCTGTTTTTGAACAAGTAGAATCGTTAGCGCAAACATCACCGAATTATGCACATGTGCTCGATGAGCTAATGAGCCTATTACACCAAATTGCAATGACCCAAGTGGTACCAGAAGTGTGCAAGTTAGAGACGATCTCTGCACGTGCTATCTATAAACTTGCCGGGTCAATCTCTAAAGAACATGTACAGTTACTATATCAAATGGCATTGAACGGTAAACAAGATTTGCCTCACAGCATGGATGGTCGCAGTGGTTTTGAAATGGTGTTATTACGCATGTTAGCGTTCACACCAGTGACTCCTATTGATGGTTTTGTTGATATCATTAAAACAGATATGCAAAATCATATTGCTGAAGTAGGTGAAATGGTGACATTCGCCGCAGAACCTGAAGTCGTTTCGCCTGAGCCCACCTTAGTAGAAGCCCCAGTCATCGAGCAAGAGCCTGAAAATACAACAAAGCCGATGATTGAGTCTGAATCTGCAGTTGAACCAAAGGTTCAGCTAGAGCCAAGTGTTCCTTATCAGTCAGAGGTAAGGGCAGAAATTGAAGCAGAACCTGCAACTGCTCCTGAACCTGTTAAAGAGCCAGTTTCTGTCATTGTCGAAGATGAAGAAAATAGTGCAGAAAAAGTTGATTTCTCAGCGGTCATGAACGATATGTTTTCAGAGCCAGAGCCAGAGCCAGAGCTAGAGCCAGAGCAGCCTCAAGTTCCGGATGAATCTGCGATGTTTCAAGAACAAGCTGAGATCATGCATGAAGCCCATGAGATGCATCCATCGCAATTCGATGAGCAATCGCTACCTCCAGAAGCCTATATGAATGATGACTATTCAGACGTGCCTATTGATGTGCAAGTTGAACAGGAAAGTCAACCACAAATAAATACAGTTGCGAGTAATGCTATTGATGACCTATTAGCATTAAGTGACGATCTCAACACGGATTCTCCGAGTAACGAAAGCAACGAAAGTCTTGTTGAAAAAGCATCGATAAATAAGCTAGACAGTGAAACCCCAATTGTTGCTGAGCACAAAGGTGAATCAAAGCCAGAAATGGAGCTTAAACCAGAGTTGTTTGAGATGCAGTTGGATGCAGTTGCAGATTCGCAAACAGTACCAGAGTTAAATACGACTCCTATAATGTCAGCTCCTACTATACAAACCGAACCAGAGGTTCAGGCCGAATCACTTTCTCAGCCAGAACGTGACCCATCAAAAATGGGGTTGGTCGATAACTCAGAATTAGTCAAAGTGACTGTACAAAAAGTTGATGTGCAGGGTTTACAAGCGATTTTACCTAATGGTGATAAGTTNACGAGCGCNGCTCAGATTGATGAGTGGACGAATGTCATTGGTCAATTGAATTTGACAGGTTTAAATAAACAGTTAGCGATTCATGCATCATTTAGTCGAGAAGGCGATGTAGTTACTTTATTGTTAGGTCAAGATAAAGCTCACTTACACAATGAAACGTCNGTTAACGCATTNGCAGAGGCTTTGTCGGTATTTTTCGATACGTCGATCACATTGCAGGTGAGTTTTGGTGAGCCCATTAATACGCCTTATGCCTTACAAATGCATATTAATCAAATCCGCAATGAATATGCACAATCTATTTTAAATTCAAATCCTGAACTACAAAAACTACAAAGTACCTTTGGTACATCAGTGGTATCAGGCACATTAAAACCAAAACCGTAGGAAGTTATTATGTTTAAAGGTGGTATGGGAAATATCATGAAACAAGCTCAGCAGATGCAGGAGCGCATGGAAAAGTCACAAGCTGAGTTGGCGAATATCGAAGTATCAGGAGAAGCTGGTGCGGGTATGGTCAAGGTCACTATGACCTGTAATCATAACGTTAAACGCGTTCATATAGATGATGCGTTAATGGATGATGATAAAGACATGATCGAAGATTTAGTTGCTGCTGCATGTAATGATGCTGTTCGTCGTGTTGCTGAAACGACCAAAGAAAAAATGGCAGATGTGACAGGTGGTATGCCTCTTCCTCCGGGTTTTAAAATGCCTTTCTAAGGTATTTTTTCATATAGGTCATCATGTCATATGAAATATAGCCCGCTTATTACTGAGTTGATTGAGAGCTTTAAATGTTTACCTGGTGTAGGAGCAAAATCAGCTCAGCGCATGGCATTTCATTTACTAGAGCGCAATCGTGAGGGGGCTATGCGTTTAAGTCATTCATTGCATGATGCCATGGAACATGTGACGCATTGTGAGTCTTGCCGAACTTTTACGGAAAGCAAATTGTGTGGGATATGTTCAAGCCCCGCTAGAAAGCAAGCACAAACGCTGTGCATTGTTGAATCCCCGCAAGATATTCTCGCTATTGAACAAACTTCTGAGTTTGGTGGGCAATACTTTGTGCTGATGGGGCACTTATCACCAATTGATGGTATTGGGCCAGCTGAAATTGGGTTAGATATTTTGGCTCAACGTTTGGCGAATGAAAATATTCAAGAAGTCATACTCGCTACCAACCCCACTGTAGAGGGTGAAGCGACAGCGCATTACATTGGTCAAATGTGTACAAAACATGATGTAAAAGCGACTCGAATTGCACATGGTGTNCCAGTAGGTGGAGAGCTTGAATATATTGATGGTAATACCTTAACTCATGCATTTTCTGGGCGTCGTTCGATTTAAAAATTTTTCAGTCTTTTATACTTGAAAAAGATCCAGTTAGCCTTACATATCTAAACATCAAACATAACATTTTGTTTCAGGAGATATGCAAGCATGACTGATACTGTCCAACAAGAAACCCACGGTTTTCAAACCGAAGTAAAACAATTACTCCAATTAATGATTCATTCTTTGTATTCAAACAAAGAAATATTTTTACGTGAACTTGTTTCAAATGCAGCTGATGCAGCAGATAAATTACGTTTTAAAGCATTATCAAACGATGCATTGTATGAAAATGATGGTGATTTGCACGTTAAAGTTTCATGCAATAAAGATGCTGGTACCATAACCATTAGTGATAATGGTATTGGTATGACCAAAGAAGAAGTCATCGCGAACTTAGGTACTATTGCTAAATCAGGCACATCTGATTTTTTCTCTAATCTTTCTGGTGATCAAGCCAAAGACTCGCAGCTTATTGGTCAATTTGGTGTGGGTTTCTATTCAGCGTTTATTGTTGCTGATAATGTGACGGTCAAAACCCGTGCAGCAGGCGCANCAGTGTCTGAAGGTGTGCAATGGGAATCACAAGGGGAAGGTGAATTTACTACTGCTGATATAGAAAAAGAAACGCGTGGTACTGAAATTACCTTACATATCCGTGATGAAGATAAAGAGTTCTTAGATGATTGGAAGTTACGTTCAATTATCACTAAATATTCTGATCATATTAGCATTCCGGTGCAAATGTTCAAAGCTGAAGTCCCTGAATCAGATGGTCCTGATGGTGAAAAAATTCCAGGTGAACCGGCTAAGTGGGAGCCAATCAACAAAGCGACTGCGTTATGGACGCGTGAAAAAGCCGACATTACAGATGATGAATATAATGAATTTTATAAACATGTTTCACATGATTATGCCGATCCATTAACATGGTCGCATAATCGTGTTGAAGGTAAGACGGAATATACAAGCTTATTATATATCCCTTCAAAAGCCCCGTTTGACATGTATAACCGCGATCAAAAGCATGGGCTAAAATTATTTGTCCAGCGTGTCTTTATTATGGATGACGCAGAGCAGTTCATGCCAACGTATTTACGTTTTGTGAAAGGCCTATTAGACTCAAATGATTTACCGCTAAACGTATCGCGTGAAATCCTACAAGACAACAAAATTACTCAAGCCATGCGCAATGGTTGCACGAAAAAAGTGTTACAGATGCTTGAGAAAATGGCAAAGAAAGATGCCGAGAAATANCAAGGTTTCTGGTCTGAGTTTGGTAATGTGTTGAAAGAAGGTCCAGCAGAAGATTTCGGTAACAAAGAAAAAATTGCTGGTCTTTTACGCTTTGCATCAACTCATAATGATTCGGATATTGAGAATGTATCTCTAGCTGACTACATCTCTCGTATGCAAGAAGGCCAAGACAAGATTTATTATGTGACTGCTGATTCTTATCAAGCTGCTAAGACAAGCCCACACTTAGAGATCTTCCGCAAAAAAGGTATCGAAGTGTTATTAATGTCTGAGCGCATTGATGAATGGCTAATGTCACACCTGACGGAATTTGATGAAAAATCNTTCCAGTCAATTGCTCAGGGTAATCTAGACGAACTAGATTCTGAAGATGATAANGCAGCAAAAGAAGAAGCGGAAAAAGCAGTAGAGGGTGTTCTAGAGCGAGTTAAGACTGCACTAGGTGATAAAGTAAATGAAGTTAAATTTACGCACCGTCTTACTGAATCTCCTGCATGTATTGTAGCTGATGAAAATGGNATGACGACGCAAATGGTTAAACTAATGCAAGCTGCCGGTCAGCCTGTACCAGAAGTGACTTATCATTTAGAGCTGAATCCTGAACATGATTTGGTGAAGCACNTATCTGACGTACAAGACGAAGAGCTATTTAAGCGTTGGAGTGGTGTGTTATTCGACCAAGCAGCGTTATCAGAGCAAGGTAGTCTTAAAGATCCAGCATCATTTGTGCAAAATTTGAATGGTCTATTAATGAGCTTATCTAAATAGATAGATAANGCTTCATATCAAGGCAGTCTTTGAGACTGCCTTTTTTGTTGCGGTTTGTTATGTNTTGGTAATCTTGCGCTTTTAGTCGTAAACCCTTTATTGATCTGTGATTTCTAGTTGAAACGAAGGACATTAATGGGTAAGTTAACCGCATTAAATTTTATTATTATTAACGGAGGATGCACATGCGCATCATTTTACTAGGTGCACCAGGTGCCGGAAAAGGAACACAAGCTCAGTTTTTGATGGGGAAGTTTGGCATTCCTCAAATCTCAACTGGGGATATGTTACGTAGTGCCATTAAAGCGGGTACAGAGATGGGACTAGCGGCAAAGAAAGTCATGGATGCAGGCCAACTTGTTTCTGACGATATCATTATTGGTTTAGTTAAAGAGCGTATTGCTCAAGATGACTGTGCAAAAGGTTTTTTATTAGACGGTTTTCCGCGCACTATTCCACAAGCTGATGCGATGAAAGACGCAGGTGTAAACGTAGATTTCTGCTTAGAGTTTGATGTACCTGATGATGTAATTGTTGAGCGTATGGGAGGCCGTCGTGTTCACTCTGCATCAGGGCGTGTATATCACGTGGTTTATAATCCACCTAAAGTGGAAGGTAAAGATGATGAAACAGGCGATGACTTAAGCATTCGTGATGATGACAAAGAAGCAACTGTTCGCGATCGTTTAGGTATTTATCATACACAAACTAAGCCTTTAGTTGATTATTATCGAGCTGAAGCTGATAACGGTAACTGTGCATATCATAAATTAGACGGTACTTTACCAGTTGATAACGTCAGTGCACAGCTTGCCGAGTTATTGGGTTAATTTATTAATCTGAACATTTAGTAATGTAAATTAGAGCGCTACAATGAGGTTTCATTGTAGCGTTTTTTATTGGATGTATTTGTTTTCACTTCAAAATTTGTTGTTGGGTGTGATATCTTAATCGCTCCAAAGAATGCAACTGAGAATACCTATTGAATATCGTCGTAAAACCATTTCATCAACTTAGCCCTTATGAGTTATATGGGGTATTAAAATTGAGAAGTGATGTGTTTGTGGTAGAACAAACCTGTGTTTACCCTGATTTAGATAACAAGGATATAGATGTTGGCTCATTGCATATTATGATGTATGACGATGACGCGTTAG
>JGI26084J50262_1002097_pt1 | contig 10598 bp, 8 predicted proteins | sample SaaInl6LU_22_DNA_FD_50262 | JGI IMG/M metagenome (IMG submission 50262) | reverse complement strand
AGGGTGTCTTTTGCATCTAAATGCAGCGCTGATGCTTCGTTCTTGCCAGCTTCAAGATCGTCTTCGGCGCCTTCTGCTGGGTTGACTAGCGCGCTCTGACCGCCAGCCATAAGGGCGATGACTCGGCCTTCGATTCCAAATGTCGGATAGATCTCGGAGGCGTCTAGGGTTGCGATTCGACCTGAAGTACCGGCCCCCACATAAATAAGTCGACCGCCAGATTGAAAGCGTTGCGAGATCTTTTCTATCGCACTTGTAATGGCCGGGAGAGCCCGCCCGACCGCCTGGTGGACCTGTGCGTCTGTGCTGTTCATTAGTTCGGCAAGCTCGCCAACGCTCATGCTCGCGACCTTCATGAACCGCTGGTCGTTTTGCTCAGTCACTAACTCTGAAGCTTCTTTTTCAACGCGCTGCTTCAACTAGACACCTCCCTAGACCGAGGATCGAGGATGTCGCGAATTGAGTCTCCTAGAAGATTTAGTGCCACGACGAAGGTTACGATTATGGCTCCCGGCGCATAGAGCGTCCAGGGTGCAATTAGGACCAACGTTCTCGCTTCATAGATCATCGAACCAAGCGATGGTGCAGGTGGTGGTGAGCCAAGCCCCAAAAAGCTGAGTGCCGCCTCTGTAAGAACTGCCCAGGAAAGAGAAAGTGCAATCTGAATAATGGCAATCGAAGAGATGTTGGGAAGCACGTGACGGAACATGATTCCGATGGAGTTCATACCTGTGCTTCGAGCGGCCCTAACAAATTCAATTTCTCTGAGGCTCAGAACTGGGCCCCTGGTGACCCTCGCAAAAATAGGGATGTAGACAATGCCGATTGCGACGGCAACAGTGAACCAATTTCGATCCAGCACCGAGGCAAGGGTTAGAGCTAAAAGCAGAGGTGGAAAGGCGAAGAGCACGTTTGTTACGCCTGTTCCAAACAGGTCGATCAACCCACGATAGAAACCCCCAAAGAGACCAATTAGGGTGCCAAAAACTGCTGCGATCGTGACCGCGACCACCGAAATCAAGGAAGAAGAGCCGACCCCGCTCATCACGCGAGAGAAGATGTCTCTTCCAAACTGATCGGTTCCAAACCAATACGTCGAATTTGGTGCGAGCAGCCTGTCGGAAGGTGTCTGTGCGATTGGGTCAAAGCCAACGAGCCCAAAGTTCACCGCCAACGCTAGACCAAGGAGAATCACCAACACCGCAAGAGAGACTGCACCCCTTCCTGAGCTAAGCAGTTTCCTGCCCGCTCCCTTTTGTGTCTGCTGTTTCGCCGTCGTGCTCATCACTCAGCTCTAACCCTCGGGTCAATCGCTCTGTAGAGCAAGTCGGTGAGAAGGTTGATGATTACGAATGATGCTGCGATGACCAGGACGGTCGACTGCACAAGCGCATACTCTTTCTGCTGGATACCGAGCAGCACCTGTCTGCCGATGCCCGGCAGCGAGAATATCTGCTCTACGACGACCGCTCCTCCTAGCAGATAACCAAACTGAAGACCTGTCATTGTCACAATCGGAATCAGTGCATTGCGAAGAATATGGCGGAACTGAATTCGCTGAGTTTTTACGCCCTTGGCCCTAGCTGTGCGAATGAAGTCTTGACCTCGAATTTCAAGAACCGCCGCACGCGTGGTCCGAATGATTGGCGCCGAGATACCAAAGCCCAATACCAAAGGAGGGCAAAAACATCTGCTGCAGGTTTACCGAAGGATCTTCGAAGAGGGTCTTATAACCAAGCCCATTTGGATTAAACCCAAGGTTGACCGCGAAAAACGTCAACAGGGTCGTGGCAAGAAGAAATGCCGGGATTGATAGGCCAAGTAGCGAGAGAGCCTGTCCAACAAAATCGCGCGCTTTCCTTGGGGCCGAGGCAGAAAGCATGCCGATCGGCACCCCAATGATNAGTGCNAGCAGAATCGCAAATACNGCCAGCTGAAAGGTAACCGGTAGGGCAGCAACTGTTAGGTCTAGAACTGGTTGCTGGGCCCTGACAGAAAACCCGAGGTCGCCCNCAAACAAGTTGGCGAGCCAAGAGAAAAATTGAGTGGTGAGNGGCTCATCTATCCCGTAGTACTCAACGAGCGCTTGCCTTTGGGCTTCAGTNAGACCAGCTGCCTCNGTACCAAGAGAGGCGGAAATTTGGTCACCCGGGATTGCCCGAAGCATAAAGAATACNAATACGGCAACTCCGAAAAGCGTGGCTAGTGCGCCAGCGGTCTTTCTAATGACGCTACTTCTGAGAATTGCGGTCATTGTTCCCTCCCCCTCACCAAAAGGGGTGCTCAAAGAGCACCCCTTTCAGCTTGAGGTGTTACTACTTCAGGCCAGTGGTCCTAAGGTACTGCCAAGACCCAGTGGTCATTGGAGTAAACCCGGTGATCGAATCACTGGTTGCAGTGTAGGTGTAGCCGCTAAACAGCCACACCCAGACTGCGTTGTCCTCGAGCTCAGCAGACACGTCTGCGTAGATCTGCTTGCGAGCCGTGGGGTCGCCCTCAGACTTTCCAGCAGCAAATAGTGCATCCATAGTTTCGCTCGAGTAGCCAGATACCTGGTTTAGGTTTCCGGTGGAAGGGAAATAGCGGCCGTACATGCCATCTGGATCTGGGCGACCGCCGTTGAGAGCAATTGCGCTCTCAAAGTCTCCTGCGATCCAGCGGTCGATGTAGGTGCCGCTCTCTAGAACCTCAAGGTTCAGAGTGATGTTGGCCTCAGCAAGCTGGGCAGCAACTGCCTGAGCAATCTCAACAGCGCCGGCGTAGAGGTTCTGCGCAACAATCGCGTCGATCTCTAGGCCACCTGCGTTGCCAGATGCAGCAAGGTACTCGGCTGCTGCAGCTAGGTCGCGCTCAGGGCATGGGCGGGCGTTCGGATCTGAACGGAACGCAGGTGAGGTGATAGGTCCGGTAACTGCACCCTCTCCAAGTAGTGCGGTGTCCAGAACTGCCTGCCTGTCAATCGCACACTGAATTGCAAGACGGACATTCTTGTCAGTCATTGATCCATTGCGTGCGTTGAGCATAAGTGCGTGGTAGCTCAGCTGAGGAGTCGTGTTCACGGTCACNTCACCGGTCACTGTTCTTGCAGTGATTGGGTCACTGAAGACAGCCATTTGAACGTTACCCGCACTCATAGCGGCAGCAATTGCAGCCTCGTCTGGCAAGACGCGGAACTCAACTGTGTCGAGTGGGGTTGCGTCTCCCCAGTAGTTTGGATTGCGAGCAAGCACAACGTTCTGCCCTGCGGTGCGAGACTCAAGAACGAATGGGCCAGTTCCATTGGTCGCAGTGCTTAGGGTTTCCTCGGTGTCATCTGAAGAGACAATGGCGAGGTTAACGCTGGTTAGGTTCGCAAGAATTCCAACATCCGCGGTGGCTAGGTTCAGGACCACGGTGTCTGAGTCAGGAGTGTCGATAGAGGTAACGCCTCCGAGGGTCGAACGCGCGACAGCGGCGTTTGCCTCGTCTTGGATAGCCTCGTAGCTGTACTTCACATCTGCAGAATCAAAGTCGCTTCCATCTGAGAACTTCACTCCATCGCGAAGGTCGAATGTGATCGCAAGGCCATCATCGGAAACCTCCCATGACTCAGCTAGCCCTGGAACAACATTCAAATCTGCATCGAATGCGGTCAGGGTGTCATAGACGTTTTCCAGCATTCTGAACGCCTGGAACTGTGTGGCCTTCCAAGGGAAGATCGTGTCTGGGTCAACCGTGATACCAACGACCATAGAACCGCCCGATGTTGGCTCTGGTTCGGCAGTTGCTGAGGTTGTCTCGGTTGGCTCAGTAGTTGGCTCTTCTGTAGCGCTTGCACATCCCGCCAAGACCAATCCTGCTGACGATGCCAGCGCGATTGCCTTCAGCGGGGCATTTAGTCGCTGCTTAAGCTGAGTCATTTTGCCCTCTCTGTTGTTTTGATGCCTGCCGCACACCGGCAAGTCGTATTTGGTTATGTAATGAAAATACATTAATTCGGGATTTCATGACAAAGTTTTATCTTTTTGTGATGAAACGTTACTTTAGAGCCATGGGTTTGCAGGTTCTCGCCAAGGGCGTTGAGTTTGGTCTGAGTAGGCCATTTGGCATTTCTCGCGGTCAAAAGACTGCGGCAGAGGTGTTGGAGGTAGTGGTCCAAGACGGAAGTGACAGCGGTCGGGGTGAGGGAGTTCCCTATAAGAGGTATGGCGACAGTATCGAGCTTGCACTGTCTCAGCTTGAGAGGTTGCCCAATAGCTTTTCCCGTGCAGACCTTGTTGATCTTTTACCGGCTGGCAGCGCAAGGAATGCCCTTGATCTCGCGCTCTGGGACTTGGAGTGCAAAAAGAGTGGCATGAGTATTTGGTCAGCAGCGGAGATTAGAACCCACAGACCACTGAGTTTCGGATACACCATCTCGCTCTCCAGCACAGTTGCGATGATCCAGGATGCAACTGACCACAGTTCTTCGCCTTTGCTGAAAGTAAAGCTGGGTGGCGATGACGACCGCGCGGCGATTTTGGGTATCAGGGAAGCTGCTCCCGATGCGACCTTGATTGTCGATGTGAATGAGGGCTGGGATCCAGAGCAGCTAAAAACTATGATTCCCGTTTTATTGGAATGTGGGGTGGAGCTTCTGGAGCAGCCGCTGCCTGCAAAGCTGGACGAGCAGCTTGCGAGTATTGAAGTGCGGATTCTCTTATGTGCGGATGAGAGCTTCTACCCCGATTGCTCTATCCAAAACCTCTCGCCTGCCTTTGGTTGTGTGAATGTAAAGCTCGACAAGTCCGGAGGTCTCACGAAAGCAATGCAGGACATGGAGCTGGCAAGGGAATTCGGCCTCAAAGTCATGGTCGGCTGCATGGTTAGTAGCTCACTCGCAATAGCCCCAGCCTTTGCAGCCGCCCAACTTGCTGACTACTGGGATCTTGATGGCTTCCTATCGCTAAGCGAGGACCGGTCACCTGCAATGAGAGTCGAGCACGGTGAGATTAGTCTGCCCGCCGGGCTTTGGTGCTAGAGGACCTGGTCAGTTATTAGAGTCAGGTTTTCGTGATCCAATAGCGCCGCTAGAGGGGTCTGCGGCGAAGGAGCAGTTAGGGCCTGGCTAAGTGCTGGACGCTTCCTCTCGCCCAGCACTACCAGCAGCAAGCAGGAGGATCTGCTTATGGTTGCTAGGCCTTGGGTATAGGCATGGGTTGGCACATCTTCCAGGCTCGGAAAAAACCGTGCGTTGTCACTTCTCGTTGCCGGATGTAGCTCAACCAGTCTTGTGGTGGAAGCAAATTCTGATCCTGGCTCATTGAAGGCAATGTGGCCATTACTTCCAAGTCCCAACAGCTGAACGCTGATCGGACCAAGTTCTGTGAGTCTCTGCTCAAGCAGTTCCAAGCCCGTTTCGCCTGAGTAATGCCCTGTGCCAGGAACATGAAGGGTTCCAGTCCATCCCAGCCTCTCGACAAACTTGTCTCTCAGTTCGGCTGCGTAAGAGTTCTCGCTTCCAGGCTCCAGACCCTCGTATTCGTCAAGCGCAAAAGCATGTTTGGTTTTAGGCCGAAACCCCAGCTCTTTCAGTTTCAGGTAGATGCCGTCCATGGTTCCGCCGGTAGCAAGACCAATTGGTGCATCAGGCCGAGCATCGGCTGCTTCAATGAACGTTTCGGCTGCTAGCTTGACAGCCTCATCGGCATCCTTGGCATTAATTACTCTCATGACACCGCCTCGAGCCAAACGCTAAGTATTGAGCGGTAGTTTCTGTCTGTGGCACCACTCATGCCAATCTGACAGGGCTGGTTGTTGGAGACAAAAACTGCATCCAGAGTTGCGACCTCCCGAGCCTCAAGACTTGTTGCATTTGCGGTGAGCTCGGGGATGAGCATGCCTCTGTCCCCTGCAAATCCGCAGCAACGCCAATCTGCGGGCACAATCACTTCATCGGAGATTGCCTCGGCTATGGCGGCCATGGCCCTGTTGGAACCGGTTTTCTCTCCGCTGCAGGTTGGGTGCAGAACCATGCGTGGAACTCTCGTCTTTACAGGAGTGCTAATCAGGTGCTGGGCAACAAACTGACTCAATTCGATGACGCGAGTTGAGTCCTGCTCGAGCAGGGTCTGATGACAGGAGGAGCCGTCGATGACTATGGTCTGATGTTGCAGCTGAGAGAGGATCGAGCTGTTGCGGCCTTTTCTTGAGTTTGTGGCAGAGGTCAAGCCCTTGGAGCTGAATGGTGTGCCACAGCAAAAGCCTCTGGAAGACTGAGGAATCTCCAGTGGGTGTCCGAGCTGAGCGGTTAGCTCTAGGAACCTGTGCAGCTCCGGCTCTCCAAAAATCTCGTTCATGCAGGAGGGTAGGAACGCTACTTTTGATTCGCGGCTTCGCAGCGAAGCGCGGCTAAAACCATTCGAGCTCACGTTTTTTGTCCAGGTCGGGAAGAGGCCTTTGGGCAGCAGTCCCGCAATGGCCCTGGATACTAGGTTTGCGGTCCTAGGCAGCAGCTGGGCCGCTCGAAGACCAATCCTCGCTACCGATGTGACCGCCCCCCAATTAGACTCCACCATCTTGGCTAGGCGAGCGGCCGCGCTGCCTTGGGATTCAGCTCTTAACTCCTTGACGAAGGTGCCGGTATTTATGCCCACCGGACAGTTCACTGCGCACATCCCATCAACTGCGCACGTCTGCTCGACTTGATACTTCAGCTGCTTCTCTAGCTGCTTTCGTTCTCTTGAGCCGAGCATCGCTTGCTCGCGATGAGCAACTATTCGCTCTCTCGGGGTCAAGGTTAGGCCTGCAGAGGGGCAAGAAGATTCGCAGTAGCCGCACTCAACACAGGAGTCCACAATTTCAGAGACCTGGCTCACGGACTTTAGATTCTCAAGATAGTCAGTAGCGCTTGAGGGGAAAATAACCCCTGGATTGAGGATGTTGTTTGGGTCAAACCCCCGCTTTATCTCCAAGAGAATCTCGTAGAGTTCTGCTCCAAATTGCCTCTCAACAAAAGGTGCCATAGCTCGACCGGTGCCGTGTTCGGCCTTTAGGTTTCCCTCGAGGCCCAGAACTATTTCAACCATCCGATCGGTGAACCCTTGAAAGGTCTCAATGCTTTTCTTGTCGGAAAAGTCATCGGAGATCATGAAGTGAATGTTGCCGTCTCGGACGTGGCCAAAGATGACTGGTTTGCCGTAGCCAAAGCCTTCGCAAGCCTCACTTAGCAACCTGCAGGCCTCGGTTAGTTTCTCCGGAGGAACCGCAACGTCCTCCAATAGCGCAGTGGTGCCTGCCGGCCTAGCCTTGGCGACAACCGCATAGAGACCCTTACGCATTGCCCAAAGATCGTTTCGGAGTTGGCCCGTGGCCTGAGCAAAGACGATTGGCTTGGCAAATGTCTTTTCAAATCTGACCGACTTTGACGAAAGCTCCTCTTCGCTACCAGCCTCGAATTCGACCAAGACCGCAGCCGCTGTCTGAGTCACCATGTCGGCCAAGGGGTCTGGCAGCATGCTCTCGGCCCTGAGGGCTTCAAGGCTGGTTGCGTCCATTAGCTCAATCGCTGCCGGGCTCTGGTCAATAAGTCCAGGTATCGCAGTATTGGCAGACTCCAGGTCATCAAATAGAAGCAGGTTGGCTGAGCGATAAGGCAAGGTTTCGACAGTTGCAAGCTCTACCTGCCCGAGAAACGCCAGGGTTCCCTCGGCTCCGACCAAAAGTCGAAGCAGAATCTCTACTGGAGAGTCAAAGTCCAGAAAGGCATTGAGTGAATACCCCATTGTGTTCTTTAGGCGAAACAAGTGTCGAATCTTCTTCTGATGAGCTTGGTTTGACCTGATCTGCTCGCGCTTGTTCTCCAGGAGCTTGTAGATGTCTGGCCTCATAGCCCTCAGCTGCGAGTCAGCGTCGGCGGCTGACGTGTCAAGAATTTGGCCATCGGCAAAGGCGATCTTGGCTGAACGAATAGTTTGATAGCTGTTGAGCTCCGTGCCGCAGGTCATACCACTGGAGTTATTGCTGACCGCTCCACCAAGAGTGCTGGCAACCATGGACGCCGGGTCTGGGCCTACCTTCCGCCCCCTTCGAGAGAGGTGTCCATTGAGTCTTGCCAACGTCACGCCGGGTTGCGCGGTAATTGAGTCCTCGCCAATCGAAACAAGCGACTGGAAGCCCGAGCGCGTATCTACCACCACACCGTGACCGACGGTCTGCCCGCTAAGTGATGAGCCGCCCGATCGAAAGGTCACTGGATAGCCATGTTGGTTTGCAAGGCCAAGAAGCTTTGCAACCGACTCTAGGTCTGTCGCCTTGTGTGTTGCACCGGGCATGACTCTGAAGTGCGAGGCGTCTCTTGACCACACCAACCTCCGGGTGAGGGATTCGGTGTCTTGTTTAGACGCGAGACCCTCTGCTTCAAAGAGCTTGCTTATCTGGACCATCTCACCGCCTCTCCTACAACCAAAAGGTATCGGACTAGAAACCGAAGGTTCTGACCAGCTGCCCGTTGGGACCAATCAGCAACAGATCTGCGGTCTCGCCAGCCGAAATTGGCGCAACTCTGAGTCCATAGGCCGCTGCAGGATTCGCTACAGCACAACGAACCGATTGCTCCAAAGAATTACCCCACAAGACATAGTTCTCAACCGCTTTGTCTAATGTCAGTGTCGAGCCGGCCAGCGATCCGGAGGCTGTAGTGGCGACGCCGTCTGCGACCGTAACTTCGAGAGTGCCGAGCATGTATGTTCCGTCCGACTGAGCGGCGGCGGCCATTGAGTCTGAAACCAAAATCAACTTTTCCTGGGGCAGAATATTTGCCGCACTGGGCTTGACGTGATGACCATCTGCTATCAGTTCAAGAAATGTGTTCGGCGCCTCAATGGCCGCGGGGATTGGTCCGGGGTCGCGATGGCCAATTGGCTGCATCGCGTTATAGGTGTGAGTGAGAACACTGCGGCTTTGGCCAAAGAAATCCCGGGCCTGCTCGNAGNTTGCCTCGGTGTGACCAAGGCAAAGAGCAATTCCAGCCTCTGTAAGCAGACTCAGCTGCGAATTAGAGAAGAGCTCAGCGGCGATTGTGATCGAGGCTATAGCCGACCCTCCGGTCTCTAGCTGGGCGGCCTTGACAATTTCGTTTAGTTCCGCATCAGTTGGCTTGCGCAGTGCTTCTTTGTCATGGGCGCCGCAACGAGCTTCGGCAATGTATGGGCCCTCCAAATGGAGTCCCAGAAAACCGGAGTCCTCCCCCATCAAGACCTTTGCCTCATCAATTAGTTCGAGAATCCGGTTCTGTGGCAGTGAAACCAAGCTAAGAATCGAGCGAGCGATCCCATACTTTCTTTGGCTTTCGCGAATCGCCCTCATCGAGGCGATGCCATCTTCGACGGCGTNGCCCTCAAGCCCGTGCGTGTGGGTCTCAATAAAGGGTCTTGAGAGCAGGTGGCCGGAACCGTCTAGCGACTCGTCGAATTCGAGATCGCGCCAAGATTCGCCGTGGCCGATCTCGCGAATCTCCCGGTCCAACAGAACCCAATTGTCATCTCCGGACCTGCCGGCAACTGACACTGAGTGAATGAGAATCACCTATGGCTCCTTAGAACAAGGCCAACAATACAGCGAGCCAAAAACGGGGGTGCCGAGGCACGATTGTCAGTGTTACTCTCATCGAGTGAAAAAATCAGGGTGGATTGGCATCACAGCTGCAGCACTTGTGCTGGTTATTTCAGGTGGTGCACTTGCAGTTGGCAATTACGTCTACACCTCAGCGACGGCTGTTCCGTGTGCGATAAATGATGATGATCTAGCCAACAAGCCCGAAGAGTTTTATGTCCCAGGCAGCGGTAATGGCCCTTTCCCTGGTCCTGGTTGGGAGAAGTGGGTCGGACACGACATCTCTCAGTGGTGGATGGTTGGTGTCCCTTACGAGCCCGTGATGATTCCTGTCGCCGAAGGTGTTGAGCTCTCCGCCTGGTGGATAACGCCGATCGAAGATAACGGCAAGACCGTAATTGTCACCCACGGCATTGGCACATCAAGACGTGACTACAACACTTTGCTGCCTGCAGGAATGCTCGTGAAGAACGGCTTCAATGTCCTGTTGGTTGATTCCCGCGACACTGGGGAGTCAACCTGCGACGATGGTCGCCACTCGGCCGGGCAAGAGGAGTCTTCCGACTTCGCAGCGGTTGCAGAGTGGTTAGTTAGTCAGCAGGATGTGGTCCCGGCTTCACTTGGCATGTTGGGTATTTCAGGTGGTGCAGTTGCCACGAGCCTACTTCCAGCAAAAACTGACCTGATCTCGGCCTTTGCGATGGAGGGAACGATTTTTGACTTCAATGCGGCAGCAACCCAAGAAGTGGAATACCAGGGCTTTCCAGGCTTTCTCTGGCAACTAGTTTTGGTAGCGGCGCAATTGTTTCACGGAGTAAACCTCACCGAGACCTCCGCGATGGAGGGTATCGAAGCTGCCGGCTATAGGCCCATGCTTATTCTCCACGGAGACAGTGACCAAAGGTTGGTTTATCAATCCTCGGTTGACTTCTATGAGTACGGACAGTCAGTGGGTGCGGACATAGCTCTCGAAACCTTCGTTGGAGCTGATCACACAGAAGGCATGCTCACAGAGCCAGGTCGTTATG
>JGI26084J50262_1002087_pt1 | contig 10636 bp, 10 predicted proteins | sample SaaInl6LU_22_DNA_FD_50262 | JGI IMG/M metagenome (IMG submission 50262) | reverse complement strand
CTTTTGCTGTATCTTGATATTTATTATTTAATTGGGCTTGTTTTTGTGGTGTTCCTTGCATAAAAATCAAACTACCCACATGATATTTTGCAATCATTTCTGTAATAAACTCTTCGTGCTTTTTATCTAAATTAGAATAAGCTTGCACCATAAAAAGTTGGCCAATTTTTTCATCAATAGACATCGTACTCATAATACTATCTACCCAAACATTTTGCGCATCAAAATCTTTAGTTCTTAAAGGATCTAATCTTTGTGCGCTTAAATTGTAAGCAAATACAATAAGTATAAAAAGAAGTATATTTTTTTTCATTTTAATTTTTACAAATGTTTTATTGGGCGTTTTAACAGGCTTTCCATTATATCTTTTTTTTTGATTCCCAAAACGTCATTGCTAGTTTACAAAGCAATCTCATTTTAGAGAAAGAAATTACTTCATTCGTTCCTCATTCGTAACAACGCTTATTTAACAATTAAAAAAAAGGATGCCATTTCAATCCTTAACGCAACTTGTTTGGCAATGTATTTTCTTTTTTTAAATCAATTGTTATACCAAAAAACGCTTGTGCCAACTATTTTTTGCGGGTATTTCCCAATTGTTTTCTAAATCTTCTTTGGTATTTACCATATTATTAAAAACAATGGTTTCTGCAGTTACCTTTTCATCTTTAGCATATTTTTGAAAGTCTGCTAATTTTACCAAGTTAATATGATTATTATCTTTAAAAGTAACATTCATTTTATCCATTAAATCTATATTTAGATCATTTTCTAATTGCTGCACAAAACGAACAGAACTATCTATAGAACAGCCAGAAACATTGTTAAAACCCTCATCTACAGCCAATATTAAAAATTGATTGTATTTAATGGTAAAAGAGCCTTTTAAGTCATCTCCATGACGTGTCCAACTATTTATAAACGCTTCTGCTTGCTCAGAAATTATTGCTATTTCTTTCACTGTAAATTCTCTGTCTGCTTGGTAAATCCAAACTCTAGAGTTATTTGGTAAATTTTTATAATCTGTAAACATGTTTTTTAATAATAGGTGCCTAACTAAGTAAGAATAACAATTGCATTATTTTAAATTAAATTTTTGTTGCAATGCTTGTAATTTTTCTTCGTCTGTCATTGTATTTTTTGGAGCAGACATACGTTCTTTGATTTCTCTTAAAACCTTTTTAGTGTATAAAGGAAAATCTGCATTCTGAATCCAATTATTATAACCAGGATTTTCTTTTAAAACCTCTTCTACGGTTCTGCCTTTGTATTTTCCAAAAGAAAAAATTTCTTGTTTGTCTTCATTCATCAAAATAAAGCCTGCAAAATCTGCTCTTTCTCCATGAGTAGAGTATTCACTTAAGGCGTCCACTGAATTCTCTATATCATTGTACTTATCTAATTGGGCTAACAAAATCTCGTATGTAGCATTGGTATCTGCTTCTGCACCATGCGCTCCTTCTAATTCTTTACCGCAATAAAATTGATAACCAGCACTTAAAGTTCTTTGTTCTTTTTTATGAAAAATAACCTGCACATCTATGGCTTTTCTGTTTTTCATATCAAAATCTATACCTGCACGCATTAATTCTTCTGCCAACAAAGGAATATCAAATCTGTTTGAATTAAAACCGGCTAAATCGCAACCTTCAATCATTTTATTAATCGCTGGGGCCAATTCTTTAAATGTAGGTTCTGTAACTACTTTTTCGTTTGTAATACCATGAACATCTGTGGCGCCTTGTGGTATTTCAATTTCTGGATTTACCAACCACGTTTTACTTTCTTTATTTCCGTTTGGAAAAACTTTTAGAATTGCAATTTCTACAATTCTGTCTGTTGCTATGTTAACCCCTGTTGTTTCTAAATCGAAAAATACAATAGGTTTTTCTAGTTTTAAATTCATATATTATTGTGAAACCTACTAAAACAGGTTTTTTTAATTTGATAATTATTTATGTTTAATTCTTTTTCTAGTTGCACTTTAGATTCCTTTATTCTATTTCTTCTTTAGAATGCTCTGAGTACGTTCGCCATTTTTCTAGACAGTTTTGGATGTCTTCTGGCACTTCTGAGTTGAATTGTAAAAACTCTCCTGTTGTTGGATGCGTAAATCCTAATGTTTTTGCGTGTAAAGCTTGTCTTGGCAATACTTTAAAGCAATTTTGAACAAACTGTTTGTATTTGGTAAATGTGGTTCCTTTTAAAATATCATTTCCTCCATAACGTTCATCATTAAAAAGTGTATGACCAATATGTTTAAAATGGGCTCTTATTTGATGTGTTCTACCAGTTTCTAATTTACATTGTACTAAAGTTACATAGGTTAAGCGTTCTAAAACCTTAAAATGTGTAACTGCGTGTTTCCCAAAATCACCATCAGGAAAAACTGCCATTTGTAACCTATTTTTTAAGCTTCTACCAATATTGCCTTCAATAGTTCCTTCATCTTCTTCTATATTACCCCAAACCAAAGCGTAATACAAACGCTCTGTAGTTCTATCAAAAAATTGTTTTGATAAATGTGCCATAGCAAATTCGGTTTTGGCTACTACTAATAAACCACTTGTATCTTTGTCTATTCTATGCACCAAACCTGGACGTTCATTAGAGTTTGTTGGTAAGTTCTCTATGTGATAAATTAAGCCATTTACCAAAGTTCCTGAATAATTTCCGTGTCCTGGATGCACTACCATTCCTGCTGGTTTGTTTACTACTATTACTGCATCATCTTCGTAAATAATGTCTAAATGAATATTTTCTGCAACCAATAAATTTTCTGCTGGTGGATAGGCCAAAACAACTCTAACTATATCTTTAGGTTTTACTTTATANTTGGATTTTACAGCAACATCATTAACTAAAANATTACCCGCTTTTGCAGCTTGTTGCACTTTATTTCTGGTTGCATTTTCTACAAAGTTCATTAAAAATTTATCTACACGTAAAGGCTCTTGTCCTTCACCTGCAACAAATTTGTAATGCTCATATAAATCGTCGTTTTCTAAATCTTGATTTTTTTCTTCCTGCAAAATGCTATCTTTCTTAAAAAATTAATACTCCTTTCAACTTCTCACTCTCACCTAATTNCCTTTTCCATCACCTAAAACCAAATCTACCACAGAGTTTANAGGTAATTTGTCGCCTTCATGTAAAATTTTATCATTGTATCTTAAACCACGAACTACATCTTTACCAATATCATTTACATAGGTATAGTTTGTATCTACTTTTAAACCCATTGCCCTTAGCTGAGAACTAGCTTGTCTTTTTGTACGACCATTTAAATCTGGTATGGTAATATCTCTATATTTAGACGGATTTAAAGTCAAATAAATTTTACGCTTTTCTTTTACAAAATCTCCNGCTTCTGGNGTTTGCTCTATNACAGTTTTTTTTGGGTAATCTGGGTTATAACTTGCGCTATCAATNACTCTNCTATCTAAATTTAATTCTTTTAACTTTCTATTTACTTCTTCTAAAGAAAGTTTTTGTAAGTCTGGAACCTGTATTTTTTGATCGTGATTTGTAGTAACTCCCAACCAAAATTTTAGGCCAAAAACAAACAATAATAAAACAATAATAGCTATTGCTATTTGAACAAAAAAAATTTTACTTTTTAAAAATTGAACCAAACTCATAATCATTTTTTTTATCACACAAATATATAAAAACTAAACGTTGCTGTTTCTATTTATATTTTGATAAATTTGTTTTATTATTTTTATATAAATGAAACAAAACATTGCCATTGTAATGGGTGGTTATTCATCCGAAAAACAGATTTCTCTAAAAAGTGGAAATGTGGTTTACAACCATCTAAATAAGTTGAAATACACTATTTTTCGTGTTTTAATTTTACAAGAAAAATGGGTTGCTTTAGACGATTCTGAAAATGAATACCCTATCGATAAAAACGATTTTTCTTTTATCATTAATCAGAAAAAAATAATTTTTAATTGTGTTTTTAATGCAATTCATGGTGCACCTGGAGAAAATGGGCTATTATTAGCGTATTTTAAGCTCATCAATTTAAAACATACTTCTGCCCCATTTTATCAAATGGCACTAACTTTTAATAAAAGAGATACGTTAAGTGCAGTAAAAGCATATGGTATAAAAACAGCAATGTCTATTTATTTAAATAAGGGAGATGAAATTCAACTTGATAAAATTATTAACAAAGTTGGCTTACCTTGTTTTATAAAACCAAATAATGCCGGCTCTAGTTACGGAATCTCGAAAGCACACAAAAAAGAGGACATTTTACCTGCAATAGAAGTTGCTTACAAAGAAGATAATGAGATTTTAATTGAATCTTTTTTAAACGGTACAGAAGTTTCTGTGGGAGTGATACAATATAAAGGAGAAACCAAAGTATTGCCTATTACAGAAATTGTTTCAGAAAATGATTTCTTTGATTACGAGGCTAAATACGAAGGAAAATCAAAAGAAATTACACCAGCTAGAATTACCAAAACACAACAAAAAAAGGTAGAAAAAATAGCCAAAAAAGGTGTATAAAGTTTTAAATATGACAGGTTTTTCTAGATCGGAATATATTTTTGTAAATGATGAACCTTACTTTATAGAAATGAATACTGTACCAGGTTTAACAGAAGAAAGTATTTTACCACAACAAGCAAAAGTTGCAGGTATTTCTTTATCAGAATTATTTGAAAATTCGATTGAAGAAGCTTTAAACAATTAGAAACAAGATATTTTTTGAAACAAGAAACAGGAGATATCCTTGATGGAAATGAAACAAAATATTTTGAGTCATGATAAAAGAGACAGAAAAATTAATATCAATTAATGAATAAAACAGTTTTTGAAAAGAGAATTCAAAAATTGCAACAAAAAACATCTAATTTTATAGATAAATTAGATATCTAAACTTATCATGTTTCGAGATTCTAAAAAAACATCAAAACACAAAAACATCAAAATATAAAAACAATGAAAAGAGCAATTTTTCCAGGATCTTTTGACCCCATCACTTTAGGCCATTTTGATATTATAGAAAGAGGTGTTACGCTTTTTGACGAATTAATTATTGCTATTGGTATAAATGCAGATAAAAAATACATGTTTTCTTTAGAGGAGCGCAAACGATTTATTGAAGCTTCTTTTGAAAATAATCCTAAAATTAAAGTAGTTACTTACAAAGGTTTAACCGTAGATTTTTGTCAGAAAAATGATGTTGATTTTATTTTAAGAGGTTTAAGAAATCCTGCTGATTTTGAATTTGAAAAAGCCATAGCACATACCAACCGAGATTTATCATCTATAGAAACTGTATTTTTATTAACGGATGCAAAAACATCTTATATTTCTTCATCTATTGTTAGAGATGTCATTAGAAATCATGGAGATTATACCAAATTAGTACCAAAAACCGTTCGTGTAAAATAAAAAAATCATGAAAAATATTGTTCTTATTGTTTTTTTAGCTTTTATCATTTCCTGTAATGATTCCACAAACAATAAAGTAGATTTTACTACCACTTTTGAAAAATCTGCTGGAACAAAAACACCAGAATACAAAGATGTAATTTCTTATTACGAACAATTGGCAGAAGCATATTCTCAGATTTCTTTATTTTCTTTCGGGCAAACAGATGCAGGTAAACCTTTACATTTGGTAGTGTACAACAAAGAAGGTATTTACAATATTGAAGAGATTACAAATTCTAAAAAAAATAAAATTCTAATTAATAACGGAATTCACCCAGGAGAATCAGATGGTATAGATGCCTCTATGATGCTTTTAAGAGATATTGTACAGAATGATTCTTTGAAAAAGAAATACAAAAATTGTTTAATTGCTGTAATTCCTGTGTATAATGTTGGGGGCTCTTTAAACCGAAATTCGCACACAAGAGCTAACCAAAATGGCCCAAAAGAATATGGCTTTAGAGGCAATGCTAGAAATTTTGATTTAAATAGAGATTTTATAAAACAAGACACAAAAAACGCAACTACTTTTGCTGAAATTTTTCATACTGTAAATCCAGATGTTTTTATAGACAATCATGTAAGTAATGGTGCAGATTACCAATATGCAATTACCCATTTATTTACCCAACACAACAAATTAGGTGGTAATTTAGGTTCATTTTTAGAAAACGAAATGAGACCACAATTAGAAAATTCTCTACAAAAAAAGAATATTATTATTACACCTTATGTAAATGTTTGGGGCAATACACCAGAAACTGGTTTTTCTCAATTTTTCGATTCTCCAAGATACTCTACAGGTTATACAACTCTGTTTCATACACTGGGTTTAATGATAGAAACACACATGCTAAAAACTTACAAAACTCGCGTTAAACAAACCTATGAATTCATGTTTTCTGCTTTTGATGTTACAGAAAAAAACTCTAACAAAATTAAAGAACTACGCTCTAAGGCTTTAGGTGAAATTTTAAGTAAAAAAACCTATCCTATTACTTACAAAATTGATAGCATAAACCCAACAACTTTAAATTTTAAAGGGTATGAAGCATCTTATATTGATAGCAAAGTAACTTCTGGAAAACGTTTATTTTACGATGTAAATCAACCTTTTGAAAAGGAAACTAAATACTACAATAATTTTTTAGTTGATCAAGAAGTAACCATTCCAAAAGCATATATTTTACCTCAAGGTTGGCACAAAGTTATCGATCGATTAGAAGCTAATAAAATAGAATTTACACATTTAAAAAAAGACACCATTATTAATGTAGAAGTTAGCCATATTAATGATTACAAAACAAGAAATGCAGCTTATGAAGGGCATTATTTGCACTACAATACAACTACAAAAAAATCTACAAAAACAATTCAGTTTAGAAAGGGCGATGTTTATATACCAACAAATCAAAATGGTGTGCGCTACTTGCTAGAAACTTTAGAAGCACAAGCAACCGATTCTTTTTTCAACTGGAATTTCTTCGATACAGTTTTACAAAAAAAAGAAGGCTATTCTGCCTATGTTTTTGAAGATATTGCAGAAACTATTTTAGCTAAAAACCCAAAAATTAAAGCTGCTTTTGAAGAAAAACTAATAAAAGACAAAGTTTTTGCCAACAACCCAAGAATGCAGTTAGATTTTGTGTACAAAAATTCACCACATTACGAACCTGCACATTTAATGCTACCTGTTTTTAAAATTTACTAAAATGTACAAATTTTCTATTCTTTTTTTAGCGATTATTTTTGTTGGATGTAAAACAAAGTCATCACCCAAAAAAAATACACAAACTAATAATTTTATGACTTTCTATGTAGGTACTTACACAAAAAAAGATAGCAAAGGTATTTACAAATATCAAATTTCTAATGATGGAAAGTTATCTAAAATTGACTTGATAGCTCAAGTTACCAACCCTACTTTTTTAACAAAATCTAAAGACAAAAAAAACATTGTTTACTGTTGGAGAAACAGATGATAAAGGGAAAGGTATTATAAGAGCTTACAAAATAGAAAAAGATAGCTTACAACTAATAAACAAAGCAGAAACAGGTGGTGCTGGCCCATGTTTTGTAGCTATTAATCATGATAATTATATTGTAACTGCCAATTATACTGGTGGAAATGTAGGACTTTTAAAAGCAGAAAAATCAGGAAAACTTTCTCCTTTATTATATGTACAACAACATACTGGAAAAGGTACNACAAGCAGACAAGAAAAACCACATGCACATTCTGCTTGGTTTCATCCCACAAAAAATGAANTAATTTCTGTTGATTTAGGAAGCAACGAACTTTGGTTTTCTNAAATTGATTCANATAAAAATGAGCTCNTATTNACAAAGCAACAAAAACTAAAAATGGCAGAGGGTGCTGGNCCAAGACATTTAACATTTCACCCTAACAATCAATGGATCTATGTTTTAAACGAGTTAAACAACACGATTTCTTTGGTTAAAGAAAAAAACGATCATTATTATGTAGACTTTTCCATTACTATGTTACCAGCAGATTTTATAGCATTTAGCAAAGCTGCAGATATTCATATTTCTAACGATGGTAAATTTTTATATGCTTCCAATCGGGGGCATGAATCTATTGTTATTTATGAAGTAAATCCAGAAGACGGAAGATTAAAAACAGTAGGACATCATTCTGTTTTCGGAAAACATCCTCGTAATTTTGCACTTACTCCAGACAATCAATTTTTACTGGTTGCCAACCAAGACACAGACAATATTGTGTCTTTTAAAAGAAATGTAAAAACGGGCAAATTAACCTTCGTTGATGAAATTACTGCACCGACTCCTGTTTGTATTTTGTTTTAAAAAATTAAACCTTTATCGACTTGAAAGCCTAAGTTTTAATCTACACTTTAAAAACATTAGACCTAATTAAAAGTCTAGAGTACAAAACTTTCAATAGATTTCGATTGCGCTCAACCTGGTAATTTCTGTTCAAGCTTTAAAAAAAGTAAAAACACTTCATCAAAATTATTTTATTTGTAACTTGTGGTTTTAAAATTCTAAAGGTGAAAACAGACTTAATTATCAACAAAAAAACGTACACTNTAGAAGTACAAAAAGACACCCCTTTACTTTGGGTAATTAGAGATATTGTAGGCTTAACTGGNACCAAATTTGGTTGTGGTGTTTCACAATGTGGTGCTTGTTCTATATTATTAAATGGNAAACTTGTTAAATCTTGTAGCACTTTAGTATCAGAAGTTGCTGGAAAACAAATANTTACCATTGAAGGGACTTCTGAAAATTTAGAATTTTTAAGACAAGCATGGAATGCTGGAAATGTACCACAATGTGGTTATTGTCAATCTGGTCAGTTAATTGCAGCTACCTCTTTATTAGATAAGATAGAAAAACCAACTGACGAGGATATTGATGCAGTAATGAGTGCTAATATCTGTAGATGTGGCACTTACTCTAGAATTAGAAAAGCAATTCATAAAGCTGTGGCACTTAAAAATAAAACCTTATGAGTAAAATTCAGCAAATAAACAGACGCGATTTTGTAAAATTATTTGGTTTGGCTTCTGGCGGAATTATTTTAGGCTGCAACACAACTACTGTAGAAAAAAAGTTTAAACCCACCATCAGCAAAGATTATTTTGAACCGAATTTATTTATTCAAATAGAAAAAAACGGCAATATAACTTTAATTGCTTCACGCTCAGAAATGGGCCAAGGCATCAGAACTTCTTTAGCCTCTGCTATTGCAGATGAACTAGAAGCAGATTGGGATTATATTTCTGTAAAACAAGCTATTGGACACGAAAAATATGGCAATCAAAATACAGATGGCTCTAGAAGTGTGCGTACCAAATTAGAACCCATGCGTAAAATGGGTGCTACTGCAAAATTGATGCTCATTACAGCTGCTGCTCAAAAATGGAATGTTGCAGAAAATGTGTGTAAAGCAGAAAATCATCATATTATTAATACCCAAAACAATGAGAAAATTTTCTATGGAGATTTGGTAGAAAATGCCTCTCAATTAGAAATTCCTGATGAGAAAACCGTTCAACTTAAAAAAGTAGCCGATTTTAAATATATTGGTAAAACCTTGAAAAGTGTCGATTTAAAAGACTTTACACATGGTACAGCAACTTACGGAATTGATGTTCGAGTTCCGAATATGAAATTTGCTGCTGTGGCTAGATGCCCGGTTACTTTTGGAACTGTAAAAAGCTTCCAAAAAAATAATGCTGAAAAAGTAGCGGGTGTAGAAAAAATTATTGAAATAGATCGATTAAAACCGCCTACTGGAAAATTCTTTGGTATGTTGGGTGGTGTTGCTGTAATTGCAAACAATACTTGGGCTGCTTTTCAAGGTAAATTGGCTTTAGATATAAAATGGAATAAAGGTGAAAATGAAACTTTTAATTCAGAAGAGTTTAAAAAAACACTCACAGATCGTGTTCATCAAGTAGGTAAATTGGTTCCTGGAAGTCGTGGAAATGTAAATTCGGCTTTTAAAAAAGCTCAACAAACTATAGAAGCTACTTATCATGTTCCTTTTTTAGCACATGCACCAATGGAAGTACCCAATGCAACTGCTTGGTATCAAAAAGATAAAATTGAAGTTTGGGCGCCTGTGCAAGATCCACAAACTGCAAGAAGCGAATTGGCTCATTTTTTTGAAATTCCAGTTGAAAATATTACCGTAAATGTTACTTTTTTAGGTGGTGGCTTTGGTAGAAAATCTAAATCGGATTTTGTGGTAGAAGCTGTAGCAATATCGAAAGAAATAAAAGCGCCTGTACAAGTAGTTTGGACACGTGAGGATGATATACAACATAGTTTTTATCACGCCACAAGTGCACAATATTTAAAAGGTGGTTTAGATAAAAATAGCAAAGTAACTGGTTGGCTACAAAGAGTGGGTTTCCCGTCCATTGTTTCTTCTTTTAAACCTTGGTCAGATTACGCATCTGGTTTTGAACTTAGCCAAGGTTTTACCAATAACCCGTATGAATTACAAAATTTTAGATTAGAAAACGTAAAAGCAGAAGCGAATTTAAGAATTGGCTGGTTGCGTTCTGTGGTACATATTCACAGTGGTTTTGGTATCAATTCTTTTGTAGATGAATTGGCTTTTGCTGCAAAAAAAGATACTATACAGTTTCATTTAGATTTGATTGGCAAAGACAGAATCATC
>JGI26084J50262_1002076_pt1 | contig 10689 bp, 8 predicted proteins | sample SaaInl6LU_22_DNA_FD_50262 | JGI IMG/M metagenome (IMG submission 50262) | reverse complement strand
TCGGTTACCAATGCGGCAAAAACTGGTATCACACCAACCGACCAAGCTAGATGAGCGGATTCCGGCAAACCGGCAATCCAAAACCCGCCGCCGGACAGCAAACTAAGAAAAGAAATGGCCAGCAGCGCGGTCTTTAAGCGATCATTAAGCATACAACTTCATCCGTTCATTGTTAAAAAAGGGCGCCTAACAGTGTTTTAAAAATTTAAATTTTGGCATTTATATTCTGCTTTGAGGAGACCATTATCTGGGCAATTAATGGACGATCTTATCGCAGGACGCACAATTCCTCGAAAAGCTAAAATACAGCATGAAGCACTGTTTCAGCTAAATCGATATGCACCAACAAGCTGCGCCGACTTGCCAATCGTGCGATGTCATTGGAAGACACATGGTGTATAATAATTTGGTACTGCGACTTGATAAAACTACTTCATCTGAATCGCACAAGATTGATACTAATCAATCGTCTTGCACTACTGGTATTCTCATCCTCTGATAAAAAATCCACTGTGTATTTACCCTTTAATCAAATCCAAAAGCGGGCCAACACTTAAATCATTGTGTGCACTCGTTGCAGTGATAGATAACGAAACGCCTCGCACCACCAGTTTGCAGCATGTTTTCTGAATCTGAATATCTCTGATTTAGGCAAGCAAAGTGCTTTTTAAGGCTTTTAAAGCATTCAAGTTGCCAACGACTGGACTGAAATACCGTGTGCAATCCATTAAACCATTTGGCTACTAAATTAATACACATACAGTGCTAGTTAGAAGTCGGCCCTGATCCATGTCAGTGTTGCAAGTGCAAAAACGCATATTCTTGACGCTTGGACATCAGGTCGAAATCTGACACTCTGACAGTTTGGAAGCTCAATCAAAGAGGACGTCACGTTGGCGGCAACTCGTAAAATTTTTGATGGTGATAGTTTGGTCCGGCTTTCCGCTCAAAATAAAGCTTTTATATTGGACGTCCGTACACCAGCTACAGAAGCTTCGCCAATCCAAAGAATTTGGTTCTGGATCATTGCAAGCATGATTGGCCTTATTGTGGAAGCCCTCGCGTATTTGGAATTATGGATGACCAAGCCTCCAATAATAGCGGTCAAAATAGTTCAGGATGCACCCGTCACACGCATTCTAGCCTTGAATGGACGCTTTGCCACATTTGACTTCGTTGATATCTAACCTGTTGTAAGCGGCACGCTTATTGCAATTACCGTATACGAAGGTGAAGTGGTTGCAACTGGTCAGATCCTTGCAGAGCTGGAAGCCGCCGCACAAAATGCAATTGTTTGGCAAGCTGTGGCTGTCATAGAGGCCACGTGTCGTCGCAGACGGCCTTGTCACTGGTTAGGATTTTCACTGACGTAAAGCATCCGTGTGGCGCCAATATCATCGTATCTCGGCAAAGGCTGCTGTCCCTAACTTAGATTAATGCAAGCTGTCAACGATTTACAGAATGGTTAACGAGCTTACCACCAAAGATAGAAAGTGAAACACACATGACCAATGTAAATTCAGAAAAAGAGCTGAGCGCTTGCATTACGAAACCGAAAAGAAAAAAAATGCCAGCCGATACAACAGACGAAAAGCAAAAAAATGAGGTTCAAACACCAACTAAGGTTACTAAAGTCCAAAAGCCAAGCGGTGATGAACAATTTGAAGAAATGGTCAACAATATGCCCGTTTGAGTTTTAATATGCAAAAAGCACTACAGGTATCCTTAATAATTCTAGACATCGCGAGCTGAACCGCGACGACAACTTCCTGGCGGTCACTTTTTGGAAGACTGACTGCATTTATATCACCTTCATCTATTAGTGGTCAGGTCGCGTTGTACTTGTTTGGCGACATCGGTTGCGAATTAGCCCAACTAATCTTCCGGCAAGCGCCATCCGTTAAAGTTACCTCTTAAATTGGCTATGATCCACTCAAGGGCCCGGCCTAAAAGGCAGTACTAAATATCTTAGTCGCCAACAACGAAGCCAAAATCAGGAAAAATTTTTTCAACCTATTCTCAAATGAGACAAAGCTAAAAACAACAGAGCTCCAAATAAGGCTAGAGACGATGAAGTCTGAAATTGTTGGATTTGGCAGTAGTTGATAAGCCGCAGGTAATCCACAATAATATTTTTAACTAAAACTAAATAGAACGATTTTATCTAACATGATGATCAAAACTAATTAGAAACTAACGCAGATCAACACCGATGTTTGGTACCTGCAATAATTGTCCAGAAAGAGATAGCCACAGTAAATTGTCATCGGGAGAACGACTCATGTTAAAAAAGCCCAAATCGAAAGAGCTGCGTGCGGATCAATCGTTATCATTTCCACAAAAATCTAAAATCAAAAGATACGTCGTTTCTGCTGAAAAAGCTCAACCGCTCACAGCTTTTCAAAAGCTTGACCGAATGGCACACTCAATCGTTGGAGAAACAACCTCAGGGCTTTCTCCCTCGGTACTAGCCGAAGCGTGGGTCGACTGGGCAACCCATTTTTCCATGTCGCCCGGGAAGCAGTTGCACCTATTAGAAAGGGGACTGCGCAATGCTCAGGACGTTTGGATATCCAGTCTCTCTTTTGGCAAGCCGGGAGCGGTGCAAGACACATTGGCCAATACAACCGATCGCCGCTTTTCTAGTAAAGCCTGGCAAAAATACCCTTTCAACGTCTGGTGTCAGGCACACCAGAATTCTTGGGATTGGTGGCAGAACGCTGTGACGGGCGTGCACGGCGTGAACCCCGAACATGAAAACCTCTTGAGTTTTGTGACGGGTTTGATGGTCGACGCGACCGCACCATCGAATTTCGCGACAACTAACGCAGACGTGATTTCAGCAATGCATGCGGAACAAGGTCAAAACTTTGTACGTGGCGTAAAGAACCTGGTTGAAGACCTAATTGCACAAACTGGAACTGCAGAGCACAAAGGATCGAAACACTTTCAAGTGGGGCACAATCTGGCGACCACACCGGGCAAAGTGGTATACCGAAACGGTCTGATAGAATTGATCCAATACATGCCCACCACTGACACAGTTCGACCTGAGCCGATCCTGATCGTGCCTGCCTGGATCATGAAATATTACATACTTGACCTATCAGTACAGAATTCTTTCGTAGCGTTTCTTGTAGCCCAAGGCTTTACCGTATTCATCGTCTCATGGAAAAATCCTGGGGCAGAAGAACGCGATCTAAGCATGGAAGACTACCGTCAGCTTGGCGTAATGGAGGCTATTGATGCCGCTCTCGCCATCACAAAAGCGCCAAAGCTGCACGCTGTTGGCTATTGCCTCGGCGGCACCCTTCTGTCGATCGCTGCGGCGGCGATGGGCCGGGACGGTGACGCGCGTCTGGCATCTGCCAGCTTCCTTGCGGCACAGGTCGATTTCACCGAAGCTGGACCGCTCCGCCTGTTCATCAACGACAGTGAAGTGACGCTAATTGAGGACATGATGTCCGAAAAGGGCTATCTGTCCTCGGATCAGATGGCTGGTGCCTTCGCGCTGTTGCGAGCGCGTGATCTTATCTGGGCACCTGCGATCCACAACTATCTGTTGGGACAGCGTACTGACGCCTTTGATCTGATGGAGTGGAACAATGATGCCACGCGGATGCCCGCTCGGATGCATTCCGAATATTTGCGCAAGTTGTTTCTCAATAACGACTTGGCAGAAGGTCGATATCATGTCGGTGGAAAGGCCATTGCTATCTCTGATATCCGCGTGCCGATCTTCGCTGTCAGCACCGAGGATGACAATGTAGCGCCATGGCAATCAGTCTACAAGATGCAGCTTCTAGCTGACACNGACGTGACGTTTGTGCTCACAAACGGGGGGCATAATGCAGGTATTATCTCAGAGCCCGGCCATGCAGGACGGCATTTCAGGATCGCTGAGACCAAAGCTTATCAGACGTATCGCGATCCTGCCGATTGGCTTGAAAAACACGTCGCAAGCGAAGGCTCATGGTGGACTGAATTTGCGAGTTGGCTTGCCACTCGATCCAGTAAAACTGCCGCACCGCCAGGCATGGGTGAACAGTCTGGCAGGTACAAGGTGTTATGTGATGCGCCCGGTGCATATGTGATGCAGCGATGAAACCGCTGGCGAACAAAATCACACTTATCGTCGGAGTAGCAAACTCCCATTCCATCGCCGCTGGTTGTGCACAGGCCTTTTCTGATGCCGGATCCGTGATCGCAATGACCTATATGGACGAGACGGCCAAACCACACGTGCAGCCAGTAGCTGATGCTGTGGGTGCAGGGGTCTTAATGCCAATGGACGTCGACGCGAATAGACAAATGGACGCTGTATTTAAGTCGATAAAAAAAAATTGCTGGGGAAAGCCCGATGTTTTAGTTCATTATATCGCTTTTTGCCCCACAAAGAATTTGCAAGGGCGGGTTGTCGACTGCTCTCAAACAGGCTTTTCGAGGACTATGGACATTTCGGTCCACTCACTAATGCGCATGGCAAAGTTGGCCGAGCCCTTGATGACACGCGGTGGAACGACCTTAATAATCACTTACAATGGAAGCAATGTCGTTGATAACTACAATATAATAGGACCAGTCAAAGCAGCGCTCGAAGGCACAATGCCCGCGCTCGCGTTCGAGCTTGGCCCGAAAGGAATTCGGGTCAACGCGATCTCGCCAGCACTAATTGAAAGCCGAGCTGCATCAGGCTTCGCGCATTTTTCTGATTTAATTGACTCNAAACGAGCTCGCGCTCCAACGAAAACCGTTGTGACAATAAAGGACGTGGGTANCGTTGCAGTCATGCTCTCTAGTGACGGCATGCACAGCGTCACTGGCGACGTTACTGATGTCGACGGAGGCCTACATGTCCTCGCCTGAGCCAACGCAGTATATCACAAATAATACTTACGAGGAGATTGCCGTAGGCGACCACGCGGAAATTACACGCACTTTAAAGCTACAGGATATCGAATTGTTCGCAGTAATGTCCGGCGACGTGAACCCCGCGCATGTTGATACAGAATACGCCAATACAAACATGTTCCATGGTGTAATTGCGCACGGCATGTGGGGTGGCGCTTTAATTTCAGCGGTTCTGGGTACTGAAATGCCCGGCCCCGGCACCATTTTTTTGGATCAAAGCCTGAAATTTAAAGCCCCTGTATGCTTGGGAGATACAATTACTGTACGGGTTGAAGTAACAAAAAAATTGCAAAATAGCCGCTTGCTTCTTGCTTGCACCTGCATCAATCAAGATGGAATTTTAGTCATTAAAGGCATTGCCCGTGTCATCGCCCCGAATGAAAAAGTGCGGCGCATACGGGTCATTCTGCCCGAGGTCCATTTACATGTCGAAGGAGCGCAATATGCTAGATTAATCGCGGCCACTGAACATCTTGAGCCAGTTCGCACCGCTGTGGTGCATCCTTGCGATGCTCTTTCGTTAAGCGGCGTCTTAGAGGCTGCTCAGCAAGGAATTATCGTTCCTATTCTGGTTGGGCCAAAGATAAAAATCGAGACAGCAGCGCGAGATGCTGGACTTAACCTTGGGGCACTTGAACTGATTGACACACCCCATAGCCACGCAGCGGCTTTGACAGCAGTAGCGCTGGCTCGAGCGGGTAAGGTAGACACTCTAATGAAAGGAACAATACACACCGATGAGTTGATGGAGGCAATTATCGACAAAACCTCTGGCCTTAGAACGGAGCGGAGGATGAGCCATGTCTATGTGCTAGACGTTCCAACCTACACAAAACCCCTACTGATCACAGATGGAGCTATCAACATCTATCCTGATCTCGCAATGAAACGCGACATTGTCCAAAACGCCATTGATCTAGCACTCGCGCTTGGCACGGCACAGCCAAAAGTTGCAATTCTTTCAGCGGTTGAGACAGTGAACCCAAAGATAACTGCGACATTAGACGCCGCCGCGTTGTGCAAAATGGCAGATCGGGGGCAAATCAACGGAGGGTTGATTGATGGTCCGTTAGCTTTTGATAATGCAGTCTCTCCAGTAGCAGTCACAGCCAAAGGGATCGTTTCGAATGTGGCGGGCATCGCAGACATCCTCGTAGCACCTGATTTGGAAGCCGCAAATATGATAGCCAAGCAATTGATCTATCTGGCTGGCGCCGACGCGGCTGGCATGGTGCTTGGCGCGCAGGTGCCAATCATCCTTACCAGTAGGTCCGACAGCAAGGTGTCGCGCCTTGCCTCCTGCGCATTGTCACAACTGTTCATAAACCACCAACCATTGACAAAACCATGAACGACTCGATCCTTGTGCTCAACGCGGGCTCTTCCAGCCTCAAGTTTGCATTGTATCCGTTTGCTCCGGGAGGCCCACCACCAATATTAGGCGGTAAGATCGCAGGGATAGGCACAAACCCAGTCTTTTTAGCACTCAAAAGCGTCGGGACTGCGGTGCCGCAAGCCAGTCCGATGACGCTTGATATGTCTTCAGGACTAGACGATCTAATTCCAAAATTATTGGATTGGCTGAATTCCGATCATGATGGACTCGTAATCCGAGCCATTGGGCATCGCGTAGTACATGGCGGGCTTATGCACAATGGACCAGCGTTGGTCACCGATGATTTACTGTCCGAACTTGACACACTAGTACCGCTAGCGCCAACCCATCAGCCACACAATCTGGCGGCAATCCGTTACGTTGCCGCCTCAAATCCAACATTGCCACAGGTCGCCTGCTTCGACACTAGCTTTCACCGTACGCAAGACCGGCTATCACAACTGTTTGGTCTGCCACGTGCAATGACTGATGAGGGTATATTGCGCTACGGTTTCCATGGCCTTTCTTACGAGTATATTTCCAGCGCATTGCCCCAGTATCTTGGCGACCAGGCTAATGGACGCATAGTTGTCGCGCATTTGGGCAGCGGGGCTAGTATATGCGCGATAAAAGCGCGGCGCAGCGTTGCAACCAGCATGGGGTTTACCACACTTGATGGGCTTATAATGGGGCACCGCTGCGGGTCGCTAGACCCTGGCGTTGTTCTCTATTTATTAGAAGAAAAAGCACTTACACCCAAGCAAGTCAAATCGCTACTCTATCATAAATCTGGCCTTCTAGGCGTATCTGGCATCAGTAATGATATGCTTGCTTTAGAAGCAGATGTATCCTTGCAAGCAAAAGAAGCAATAGAACTATTTTGTTATCGCGCCGCCCGCGAAATCACGGCTCTTGCGACAGATATGGGAGGGATCGACGCAATTGTATTCACAGCTGGGATAGGAGAAAACTCCGCATTGGTAAGACGCCTGATTTGTGAACGCCTAGCATGGTTGGGAGCAGATCTGAATCTGACTGCAAATGAGCAAGGCGCGATAAACATCCAATCAAGTAACTCAAATATTAGTATATTGGTTATTCAAACAGATGAAGAGGCTGTTATCGCAGGCAAGACGCATATGCTAACCTGCAATCTTTAAGCAAATCAGTATCAGTTGGAAAAAGTGAAATAAGGTACAATTTCTCCGATATCTACAACCATGTCAGCCTCATCATTCCAATAACAGTTTCAGTATGGCGAGATAAACCCGCCCGTATATTTACTTCGCGTTCCACGGCACCTACTAAAAAACTTAATCTAGTTGATTAGCCGTCGGTTTGCTCGCTCAAATCAGCTGGCTTTCATAATTCGGTGGAAAATAGAAAACCGAATAGAGCTTAAGCGCTTCATGCCCAGAGCAAATAATATTGTGATGCGTGCCCGCCGGAACGATGATGGCGGCGCCTGCGTCGACCGTGTGCGTCACTCCGTCAATCACAACCATTCCTTTGCCTTGTTCGAAGCGCATGAACTGGTCCATGTCCGGGTGCATCTCACAGCCAACGCTGATGACCGAGTTTGGCTCTAGTGACATGAGAACTACTGGAAGTTTGGAGCTAGAATCATCGCCGTTTTTGATTTCAATGCCGTTGACTGTAGGCTCGTTAATTTTATTAATATATTCGTTCATCATATACATCCATTTATTTCACCGTCTGGATTGACGAGATTAACATTCTTACTCCAAGTAAATTTTCACCACACTGATCGAGGTAAGTTATATTATGGGTCCAATACACGGTGGTAGGGTTAGCCAGAATGAGTTTGGATAGCTAGCGGACTAACCCCACAAGGCACACTCTGAGCAAAATAATAGTTGAAAATATTTAAAGAAGTTTGTCCCTGGGTGCTTTTTGACACTCGCTTCAAGTTTCAATAACTGAATGAACGTGAAAGTCAGCTGATATATGGGCAGCCGCTGTCCGAGGTTCACGTGCTTGTCAGTTACGATTATCCGTCACATCCCATGGAGCTTAGATTAATATAAATATTCACGGAATGCTGGCAACACACCGCGTTTCAATTGGCTATTCTAATCCACGGCATACTCTCACTGCGTTAAGCCTATTTCCTGATAATGTCTATTGTTGCTCAATGTGTCTCTCCGGATGAACCTGTTCGGATTCACAAATGCCTAAGTAACGAATGTACGGTGAATAATGAGCGTTCGCGTCCATTACACTGACACAAGTTAGCGCTCATTATCGTGCAACGGTCTATACCTACCCAGACTATTCTCTGCATGGCTACCGGCGATACTCAATCAAATAGGTGCCACTTGAAACCTAAAAGAACAGATCCGACGCTAAACGCTAGAGTTAATTGCCCCGAGAACGGCCCAAAAGTCAGTGTTTGTAGCTTGCCTCCAAAAGNNGTTTTGTGGCTTGCCTCAAAAAGGTGTCGTACATACCGTCCGCGGAGCAGTTGTAGATGTGACATTCGCCGAGGCTGATCTACCATCAATCAATTCTAAACTAGTGGCGGAATGGGATCGGCCGACCGCTCTCATTCTTGAAGTCCACAGTCACCTTAATCAGAGGACAGTACGCGCGGTAGCATTCCAATCCACCGCAGGCCTTTCCCGTGGCGTTTTAGTTCACTCCAGCGGCGGGTCGGTTACCGTACCCGTGGGTGAAGCAGTTCTTGGAAGGCTTCTGGATGTAGTTGGTGACGTGCAGGACGAAGGGCCTGCCCTGCCTGGCGATACGCCGCGAAGGTCGATCCACGCCCGGCCACCGCTTCTGAAATCCCAAACTGGCGCCACCGATGTGTTCGAGACGGGGATCAAGATGATCGACCTGCTGACGCCCATGGCGCAGGGCGGCAAGGCCGCGATGTTCGGCGGCGCGGGCGTGGGCAAAACCGTTCTGGTGATGGAATTGATCCGCGCCATGGTCGAGAAATATGAAGGTATCTCCGTCTTCGCGGGCGTCGGTGAGAGATCACGCGAGGGGCATGAGCTGCTGACCGAAATGCAGGAATCGGGCGTACTGGAGCGCACCGTGCTGGTCTATGGTCAGATGAACGAGCCACCCGGCGCGCGCTGGCGGGCTCCGCTCACAGCCTTGACGATTTCGGAATACTTCCGCGACCAAAAGCACAAGAACGTCCTTCTTCTGATGGATAACGTATTCCGTTTTGTTCAGGCCGGGGCCGAGGTATCAAGTCTTCTGGGCCGCCTGCCCTCGCGCGTGGGATATCAGCCAACGCTTGCGACCGAGGTCGCGGGCCTACAAGAGCGTATTGCCTCCGTGGCAGGCTCTGCCGTGACCGCCATTCAGGCGGTCTATGTGCCAGCCGACGATTTCACCGACCCCGCCGTTACCACGATTTCCGGCCATATGGATTGCGTCATCATGCTGAGCCGTGCCCAGGCTTCTGAGGGGTTTTATCCGGCGATTGACCCGCTGGGCTCGTCATCGATGCTGCTCGATCCGCTGATTGTCGGTGACGTACATTACCAGACCGCCGAGGCGGTGCGGCAGGCGCTGGCACGATTCCGCGAGCTGACCGACATCATTTCGCTGCTGGGAGTCGAGGAACTGGGCACCGCCGACCGCTTGATCGTCAAACGCGCACGCCGGTTGCAACGGTTCCTGACCCAGCCGTTTATGGTGACCGAGGCCTTTACCGGCACAGCGGGCGCCAGCGTGCCCCTCACCGAGACCCTCGCGGGGTGCCGCGCCATTCTGGACGGTGAGGCCGACGATTGGTACGAAAGCTCGCTCTACATGGTCGGCACGCTGGAGGACGCAAGACACAAAGAGGCGGCTGCAAATGCCTCGGCAGACGCCGAGGACGCGGCATGAGGTTGCGGATCGTGACCCCCCTGTCCGTCGTTGTGGACGAGGATGCCGAAAGCTTGCGGGCTCAGGACGCCAGCGGCAGCTTCGGCATTTGGCCCGGCCACGCCCTATTCCTGACTGCGCTCTCGGTTTCCATCCTCAATTGGAAGAGCGCCGGGCTTGAGCGGTTCTGCGCGTTGCGCGGCGGGGTGCTGACCGTGACCGGCGGCAGCAGTGTCGCTATCGCCACCCGCGAGGCAGTGGCGGGCGACGATCTAGCGACGCTGGACGCGGACGTTCTGACCCAGTTTCAGACCGACGCCGACGAAGAACGGGTCGAACATGTCGAAACGATGCGACTTCAGATGAACGCCATCCGCCAGATGATCAGCGGGTTGCGTCGGGGCGCGGACGGGGGGCAGTTCCGGTGACCGAAGACCCACCAGAACCCCCAGAAACCGATCCTCTTGTCGAGGAAATCCGCAAGCATCGCAGCCGTCACAAACAGTGGCTGCACGAAGGTGACATGTCTGTTGGGAGGCGTCTGGCGCAGATCG